>OGJY01001585.1_pt1 | contig 25984 bp, 16 predicted proteins | sample 1572231 | NCBI WGS metagenome assembly OGJY01 (sample SAMEA2582121, study PRJEB24529) | metagenome | biome: Human gut stool | place: China | collected 2011
ATCTTCTTGCCCTTCGGACAAGAAGCATCCCTCGCTCTAAAGAGCTCGGTCAATTCTTATTTTTCTGCTGTCTGCACTAGCCTTTGAAAAATCTGTCACATTTCCGAGAGTTCACAGTAATGTGCATAAATCCCGCCTTTTTTTAGCAGTTCTTCATGTGTTCCGCTCTCTGCGATCCCATTATCGGCAACAACAAGAATCTGATCTGCCCCGCGGATCGTAGAAAGGCGGTGTGCGATCGTGATTGTGGTGCGGTTCTTTGCCAGTTCTTCGAGACTTTTCTGAATCCATCGTTCGCTCTCATTATCCAGTGCACTCGTTGCCTCATCTAAAATAAGGATCGGCGGATTTTTCAGGAAAACTCTGGCGATAGAAATTCTCTGTTTCTGCCCTCCTGAGAGGCGTGTTCCGCGTTCACCGACGTAGCTGTCGTATCCATCCGGCAGTGACATGATAAAATCGTGAATATTTGCTTTTTTCGCTGCATCGACGATCTCTTCCATGGAGGCCTCCGGTTTTCCGTAAGCGATATTATCCCGGATCGTTCCGCAGAACAGATAGACATCCTGCTGCACCAGTCCGATCTGATTTCGCAGACTTTCAAGTGTCAGTCCTCTGACATCTTTTCCGTCAATCGTGATTTTTCCTTCCGTCACATCGTAAAAACGTGGAAGCAGCGAACAGATCGTGGTCTTACCACTTCCGGACGGTCCGACCAGTGCGATCGATCTGCCTGCCGGAATCCGAAAGCTGACATGAGACAGTACCGGTGTCTCATCATCCTGATAATGAAAGGAAACATTTTCATAAGATACATCACCACATACATTGGTCAGTGGTTTTGCATCTTCGGCATCCTGAATATCCGGTTCTGTCTCGATCACATCGAGAAATCTGCGAAATCCGGACAGGCCTTTCTGCATCATTTCTGTCAGTTCAACCAGGATCTGGATCGGGCTGATGAAGATTCCGATGTACAGAGCATACATGGCAAGATCTGCTGCTTCCATTTTTCCGTGTGCGATCAGCCATCCGCCAAAGACTAGGGTCACCAGATACATCAGTCCCTGGAAAAACAGGTTGCTGCTCATAAAACTTCCCATACAACGATAGTTCGCATCTTTGGATACCAGAAATCCTTCGTTGCTCTTCTGAAATTTCTTCCACTCAATCTCCTCATTTGCAAAAGACTGTACGACACGGATCCCGGAAAGGGTATCCTGAAGCCTCGCATTGATATCTCCGATCTTGCGTCGGTTATCCATGAACGTTGCCTGCATACGGCGATTCTGACGCAGGGAAAAGATCAGCATCAGCACAACCAGAAACAGAAGCGGCACTGCCAGTCTCCAGTTGATAAAAAATAAGAAGATAAAGGCTCCGATAATCTTAATCAGTGAAATGAACAGATTTTCCGGTCCGTGATGTGCCAGCTCAGAAATGTCAAACAGATCTGATACGAGTTTGCTCATCATCTGACCGGAATTATGCTGATTATAATAAGAGAACGACAGTTTTTCATAATGCTCAAACAATTCCTGGCGCATATCCCGCTCCATCCTTGCTCCCATCATATGCCCCTGACACGTCACATAATACTTGCACAACGCCTGTATTGCATACATAAGCAGCAATCCTGCCCCGATAGGAAGCAGTGCCTGTAAGATCACAGCTGCATCTTTTAAAAACAGTGTTTTTGTCAGACTGCGAAGGATCTGCGGAAATGCCAGATCCACAAAACTGATAATCGCTGCACACAGCAAATCCAGAAAAAACACACCTTTGTAAGGTGCATAATATTTCACAAACTTTTTCAGTGTCTCCACTTTTCTTTACCTTCTTTCGTTATTATGATTGAACCAAATCAAGGAAGTCCCCTGCTTCAATTGCGAATATCCGCTTGACACGTAAGACTTGGCACGCGATTCTGTTCAGCTTTGCTGACATTTACCCAACAAAATCGCCGCATGCCTATTGTAGCATGCGACGATTCTCGTTACAACTTGAACTTCTGTTATTCAAGAGATTCTTTTATTTACTTTACTTTCGCTACTTTATTATAAGTTGCCTTTTTGCTGATTTTTGCTTTCTGAAGGTTCTTTTTCAGTGCTCTCAGCGTTTTGGATTTCATCTTCTTAGGAACTGTAACTTTCATCTTAGAAGAAGTACCCTTGAATGCATTCCTGCCAACTTTCACGATCTTTGTTCCCTTGAAAGTGACGCTTGACAGCTTGCTCGCTTTACTGAATGCATTGGAGCCAATGCTCTTGACGTTGCTTCCGATCACGATGCTCTTCAGTTTTTTGTTGTTCTTGAAAGCATTCTTACCGATCGTGGTTACTTTGAAGCTGTAATTTCCAACTTTTACTGTATCCTGGATCGTAACTTTTGTTTTCTTCGTTGCTTTCAGTTTCACTGCAGAAACCGTTCCGTTTACTGCATCAGCTTTCGTTACTTTGTAAGTAACGCCTTTTACTGTAGTGGTTGTTCCAACTGCCGGAACCTTTGGTGCCGGATTATTGTTTCCGTTGTTGTTATTGTTATCATCTTTCTTGACAAGAGCTGCTTTTGCATCGCTGACTGCTTTCAGTGCTGCGTTTACTTCTGCCTCAGTAGCATTCTTATTCTCCAGAACTTTCTTCGCTTCTGCCAGTGCTGCTTTCAGTTTGCCTGCACTCTCAGCTGTGTAATCTGCTTCTTTGAATGATTCTGCTTCTTTGACTGCCTTGTTCAGCTCTTCGACTTTTTCTGCCGGTGCAGGGGTCGGAGTCGGTATCGGATCAATATCTTTTGATTTTACCGTGATGGTAACTTTGCCTGTTACACCGCTTCCGTCTTTTGCAGTTGCAATGATATCTGCACTTCCAACACCAATTGCTTTGATCAGACCACTTTCGTTTACTGTTACTGCACTTTCATTTGAGCTTGTCCATGTAACTTCTTTGTTGTCTGCATTTTCCGGTAATACAGCTGCAGCTGCCTGAGCAGTACCGCCGATCTCCAGTTCTTTCTTATCTGCTGTTACGCTGATGCTTGCTACTTTGACCGGCTGCGGATCCGGAGTCTCACTCTGGAATGTGAATTTTGCATCTGCCCACAGTGCGTGGTCGTTGTAATCTGCATCGCCTTCTTCTACGATCAGACGCAGATCTTTTACTTTGGATACATCGATATCTACAAGGTAGGACTCTCCGTTGGAGATCACATGATCTTTGCGGTACAGCTCTTTGCCATCGCCTTTGATCACATAGTTTACATCTGCTTTGTTTCCAAGTGTCTGGTCTGCACTGATACCGATGCGTGCGGTAAATCTGCTTACGCCCTTGCCTTCCAGGTTAACGCCCAGTTCTGCCGGTGCATGCATAGCCACACCTTTGTCAAAGCTCTGTTTTGTGCCTTCTACATAGACTGCCATCGGATTTCCGCATCCGCAGGCATCTCTTGTGTTTTCGAAGTATCCGCCCTGGTCAACCGTCCAGTCCATATCGGATACATACAGTTCATCCTGAACTTTGAAGTTGATCGTATAAGTCTTTTCTACACCAAACGGAGAAACGGCTTTGATGGTCGCTGTGCCAGGAACTGCTGTTGCCTGTGTAACAGTTACAATGACATCATCTGATTTTTCGATTGCTTCTACCTGAGGGACCTTTCCTTCTTCGTAGCTTCCTCTCAGAAGTGTGTAAGTGTATTCGCTCTGTCCGTCGCTGAAGTTATCCAGTTCTTTGCCGTTTACTTTGATTCCTGTCAGCGGCATACCGGATTTCACATCTTCGTTGCTCTTTGCCATCTTTTCTTCATCTGATGTCTGTTTTGTCAGAGGAAGGATGCTGAATGTCTGTGTATAAGTCTTTCCTGCGGAAATAATGTATTTGCTCAGCGGAGCCGGACCACAGCTTGCATTTCCAAGTCCGCGCTGCATCAGATCTACTGTCAGGATTGTATTTTCCTGTACAGGTACCTGATATGGATGACGGTAAGATGCCAGATCTTCTGCTTTGTAGTGCAGTGCTCCGGATTCCATTTCGCTGTCAGAAGATACCAGGATACCTGTTCCGTCTTCTGCTGTCAATGCTGTCCATCTTACACCTGTGTGGTTTCCGTTTTCCTGAGGTTTTACATATTTTTTTTCAAACTGTTCGGTTACGGTGCTGTTGTATATACCAAGTTTTGCACCGGTGTTGCGGTCAACATAGTTTGCCTGCGGACCATTTCCGTAGTATGTCAGCTTCTCGTAATCTTTTGCAACTGTCATCTTCATACCGATTCTTGCAATATTTCCTGCAGAAGCACTCGGTGTAACCGTATTGGTTACTACGATCTCACCATTGCCATAGATCATGTAATCAATGCTGTTCGGTGTATTTACTTCAGGAATGCTTCCTGATACATGAATGTTGACTACTTTGTCTTTCTTATCTACAGTGATGCCGTTCTCATCCAGCGTGAAGTTCTCTGCTGCATTCTTCATCGCTGTGGAGAAGGATGGGTCGTTGCTGACCGGTGCACGGTAGTAGTTCGGAACCGGTCCGTTCTCCAGCAGGGTCTTGCCGTCTACTTTATAGCTGGTGATATAACCCTGTGCTTTGTCGATCACAACTTCAAATGCTTTGCCGTTTGTTTTGGATGTCTTTCCGGTAACAGTGATCGCATCATCGCTCTCTGCTACGTTTACTTTATCCATGTCAGATGCACTGATCGTTGGCTGTGCTTTTTCCGGAGTGTAAGCAAGATCAAATTCTTCAAATGCAATCTCATCACCTTCATGTCCGTAATAATCGCCTGCCCACGCAGCATCTTCTTTCAGTGTTACGGAGAGTGTCAGTGTATAGTCAGAACCTGCTGTCGCACTTACTTTCGGGAAGTTTGCCAGTGTTACGGTAGCTTCTGCCTGCGGTGCGATGTTCTTCTGCTCCTCGCTAAGCTGACCGCTTCCGATCACTTTGTTATCTTCTTTTAATGTCCAGGAGACATTGTATTTGTTCAGGTTGGTGTTCAGGAACTCGTTTACAACACGGACTTTTCCGTTTGCTGCTTCACCGTCATCATAGAAGGAAACTTCCTGATGTACTTTCTTGACTTCATACAGTTCTGCGGAAGGTGTGCGGTCTGCATTTAAGATACCGTTTGCACAGAAATCATTATCATTTACCGTCTCGCCCCAGTCTCCGCCGTATGCGAAGTATGTGCTGTCTTTGTAGTTTGTTCCTTCTGATTTAATGGAAGCAGATCCAAAGTCAATAGAATAAGCTACGTTATCTTTTACTGCGTCCAGATTATCGTTTGTATTCTGGATCTGTTCCTCTGTCATAACACCTTTGATCACGGCTGCACGGTCGATTGCACCGTTGAAGGTTCTTCCGGACTGGTCTGCGGATGCTCCGATGGTGATGTCGATCGGATTGCTGGATGCATCACAGGTTGTCTTGTTGGTTCTTTGTCCTGTTGCAAGCTGTTTTCCATCGTAATACAGCTTGTACTCGGTACCGATATAAGTTGCCGTCAGACGATGCCAGTTTCCGTCTGTGAAATCAGATGGAATATCTGCGGATAAAGTACCACCGCTCCATCCGTCTACAAAGAACTCAAATTTACCATAGCGGTCAATCTGAAGGTTGTAACCGTCGCTGTCTCCTCTGGAGATAAACGCCTGTGCGGATTTTGTAAAGTTCTCCGATGGTTTTACCCATACATCCAGTGTGATACCGGTTGTGCTGTTGGTTGCCAGTTTTGCACTGTCCGTCGCTGCATAAGTTCCCTGGATCGCTTTTGTATTGTTACGTCCTTCGGTAACTTTTCCGTCAAATTTCGTTGCAACACCAGTGTTCGGATCTGTGATCGTGTAAGTTGTTGTATTTTCTACTTTTGTAGAAACAGACTGATCGATCCAGTCCCAGATAAATCCACCCTGTGCATTCGGGTAGTTACGGAAAATATCCCAGTACTCTTTGAAGTTACCAAGGGCATTACCCATTGCATGGGCATACTCAGACTGGATATACGGCAGCTTATTGCCAGTATTTGTTACCTGACTCTTGACAGAATCCACACCCCAGTACTGGGAGGAATAGATATCTACCATGGATTTGGTACGATCACCCTTTGTATAGCGGTTATCACGCTCGTATTTACGGATACGGGACGGGTCACGCTCCAGGATCCACTGTGTGGAATTGTAGAAGCAGTAGTTTTCATCCATATTGTAAACCTGATAAGTAGCTTCATTGCCAAGGGACCAGATCACTACGGATGGATGGTTCTTATCACGTTCTACCATGTTCTGGGTGCGGTCCATAACGGAAGTATTCCAGATCGGATATCCGGACGGGATGTTGCTGCTTGTCGCACCGATGTGGGACTCTGCATTCGTCTCATCACAGATATAAATACCCAGCTCATCTGCCAGTCCGTACATATATGGATTGTTCGGATAATGGCTGGTACGGATCGCATTGACATTGAACTGCTTCATTATCTTCAGGTCGGTTGTGATATCTTCTTTGGAGATTGCACGTCCGTCCTGGTCATCTGTTTCATGACGGTTTGTACCACGGAACATGATCTTTTCACCGTTGATCTGTACCTGTTCCTGACCTGCTTCGTTGATATCTGCTTTGCTGATCTCGCGGAATCCGACTCTCTGAACAGTCGTCTCAATGACATTGCCATTTTCGTCTTTTAACTGAACAAGAAGCATATACAGATTCGGAGTATCTGCAAACCACTTGTCCGGATTGGTTACTTGTTTGCTTCCGCTAAAGGTTTTTCCCTTGTCATCTGCTTTCTCTGCCACACTTTCCTTTGCTGCCGGAACAGTTGCTTCGATCACCATCGGCTCAGACCACACTTTTGTCTTGCCGTCGATCTTATAAAGATCAGCAGATACGGTATATTTCTTGCCTGCTGCTGTATCATCACCGAGGTTACGGATATCTGCATCCAGCGTCAGCGTTGCATCTTTATAGTTATCATCCAGATCTGTCTTTACAAACAGGTCACGCATCTCTACTTTTGCTTTCGAGTAAAGATTTACATCACGGAAAATGCCGCTCATACGGATAAAGTCCTGGTTCTCCAGATAACTTCCGGTAGACCAGCGATAAACTTCCACTGCGATGGTATTTTCGCCTTTTTTCAAATAACTTGTGATATTGAACTCGTCGGTCGTGTAGCTGTCTTCGCCGTATCCGACTCTCTGTCCGTTTACATATAAATAGAATGCGGACTCTACACCTTCAAAGGATACGAAAACATCTCTTCCATCCCAGTCTGAAGGAACGGTAAAGGTTCTCTTGTACTGGCCGACACTGTTGTTTACGGTCGGTGCTGTAACGTTTGCTCCAAGGCTGACATTTTCATAGTTCTGCCACGGATATCTCTGGTTTACATAGATCGGCTTTTCGTATTTGAAATTGCCGTCTGCATCCTTGATCGTCTGAATGGAGCTTGGAACTTTGATGTCATCCCAGCCTGAGGTATCCCAGTTCTCCACATAATTTTTTGCATCTGCACCTTTTGCCTGTTTTTCGCGGTCTGCCGGTTTCTGGGCAAACTTGAATTTCCAGGTACCATTCAGAGACTGTTTGTAAGCGGACTCGGATGCATCCTCATCCAGAATGGATTTCTCATTGGTCAAAGCTTTCTCTGCTGACTCATATGGTGTAAAATACGCATGAGCCGGCTCTCTGTTTTCCTCTACTGTGGCAATCTGGTCATACCACTCTTCTCCTGCGAAACTGCTGTCGGCTGCACTGACGTTCAGTGAGAAACTGCCGATACCGGTCAGAAGCTCACCGCCGATCATGGCACCGGCTAACACTACAGACAAAATTTTCTTTCTCAAATGCATGTACATTCCTCCTTTTATGCATTTTTTCTTTTGCAGCCGTTCCGTTTCCTTTTCAGCTGCAATTTTTTCTTCCTCTCTTTTCGCAGACTTTTTGTCATTTTGAAAATCTCTGCGAAAAATGAAGTCCCGCTGTGCGGGACTTCCAGCACCCTCTCGGTATACATGTTAAGTTTATTATAGTACATTTTTATGTTTTTGTCTATATTGTTACTATTTATTTTTATCAAGCGTTCGCTTTTTAGTAATTTTCTACATATTCTCTGTCCGTTTATTGTCTATTTCGCCAGTTTCGTTGATTCCATCGGAAACATCCACGCTTCCAGGAACCTGTTTTATCAGCTCTGGAAACTTACGGCAATATGCAAAATGAACGAATTCCTAAGAAGGCACTTTTACGTGCCCTTCGGGGAATTCGTTCATTTGCACATACACTTTTTTCTGTATACAGTTTGTCTATTCGTTTCCCAGGAAAGCCGCCTTCATTTTCTCTGCCACTTCCTGCAGTTTCTGTGCTCTTTGTCCGAATATCCGGACAGCGAGATCATTCTGCACCAGTTTTGTCACGCCGCCATCGCACTCCGGTTCCTGTTCCAGGATCTCCCAGATATTCTGCTGCAGTTCTTCGCTGCCGCCGGTCAGAAAGATATTTGCCATATGCGTGTAACCTTCGTACATACCGATGCCTTCCATATCCATTTTTTCCGGCTCATAGCGGGTGTTGTCCCGGTAGATCAGGCTGCCGCTTCGCCAGACGGAAACTTTCGATGCATACTTCCGGTAGCGAAAGCGTTCCCCGGATGCTTTTCGACCGCAGGAAATGATTTCCATCAGAAAGAATCTTGAACTTTCGTCTTCGAGATGGATTTTCATATTACTTTCAAATGCAGACTGTGCATATGGGATCACCGGCTGCGGATAATAACAGAAGACTGCATTTTTTTTCACTTCTGCCGTCACACTCCGGCGTGCCAGTCCCTCTTTCATCTTATGCACTTTATCAAAAGACTGAGAAAGAAATTCCAGATTGCTTCCTTCGGAAATCTGAAAGATGAACTCCTGAACATCACCTTCCATGATTCCGGCCGAAGCACACAGCGGCATAATGGAAATTCCGCCATCTTCTTTTGGAAATGGTGTCATAACTTTATAAGGTGCAGTAAAGGAAAGATCTTCCACTATGGTTTTTCCATCCCGGCTTCCGGTGCGGATCGACAGTCTGGATATTTTTCCGAATTTGTTTTCTGTCAAATGTTCGTCCGCCTTTCTTTTTTATTTTTCAAAAATGCTTCTTATATTCTTGCTGTGAAGTAAAGCGGACATTCACAATCCGCTTCTCTGCGTTCAAGTCGAACATTATGCTTACAGATCTTCCAGCAATACACTTTTTTTGATCCATTCTACTACTTTATCCACATTTTCATCCCCGCGGATGTTGGTAAACTGGAATGGACGGTCACCACGCATTTTCTTTGAATCACGTTCCATGACTTCCAGACTTGCTCCGACATATGGTGCGAGGTCGATTTTGTTGATGACAAGCAGATCTGATCTTGTGATACCAGGACCGCCTTTTCTCGGAATTTTATCTCCTTCTGCAACATCGATCACGAAAATCGTGGCATCTACCAGTTCTGGGCTGAAGGTTGCGGAAAGGTTATCTCCGCCGCTCTCGATAAAGAGCAGTTCAATATCCGGGAAACGCTCCATCATTTCATCAACTGCTTCAAGGTTCATCGAGGCATCTTCACGGATTGCCGTATGCGGGCATCCGCCGGTTTCCACACCGATGATCCGCTCGACCGGAAGAACACTGTTTTTTGCCAGAAACTGTGCGTCTTCCTTTGTATAAATATCATTGGTGATGACACCAATGCTGTAGTCTTTTGCCATTTTTCTTGATAATGCTTCGATAAGTGCTGTTTTTCCGGAACCTACCGGGCCGGCAACTCCAATTTTCACGTATGACATACTTTTTCCTCCTGCTATGACATATACAATCTGGAATACAGTTTTTCGTGCTGGATTCCACGAATATCAAATCCCGGTGCTGACAGGCACAGGTCATCTTCGCTGTAAGTTCGGATCTCTTCCAGAATTTCTGCAAATTCCGGATAACATCCGCTCAAAAGCTGCTGTCCTGCACTCTGACTGAGCGGGATGGTTTTGACACAGTTTGTTACCATTGCGGAAGTCTGTGCATATAAATAATGATACAACGTCTCTTCTTCCTCGATTCCAAGAGCCGCACAGAAAACTCCGTACACAATGCAGTGACTGACCGCTTTTCCCTTTCTTGCGTCCAGATACGTTTCAAAAATTTCTCTGTTTTTCATCGGCATCGTTTCTGCATGCAGTTTTTCGATTGTTTTTGCAAAACGGGAACCCATTTTTCTGGACGCTTCCCGCTGTTCAAAAGGAATCCTGGATGCTCCGAGGATTTCTTCCAGCTCATCCAGTCCGTCTGCATCACTTTGATCTGCCAGTTCCCACGCAAGACGAACTGCCAGCAGATCGGTATAAGCAAGTGCGAAACGCAGTTTTTTATGAATATATTCTGCCGCTGTTTTCTCATCGCAGACGCTTCCCTGCTGGATGTAAGTTTCCAGTCCCTGCGAGTGAGAATAGCCTCCGATCGGGAAAAGTGCGTCATTTACCTGCAATAAGAAGAAACGGCGAATTTCCTGTTCTCTGTCCATATCCGTTCCTCTCTTTTTGTGATGCCGGAGCACATTCTGCCCCGGCACCGTAATATCTTTTATATTCTCAGTGATGATGGTTGTGGATCGCTGCGGAAATCCGTCGGTCAAAATCAAGTTTCCGCACGGTTTTTTCTGCTTTTACCCCGTGCAGTTTTTCCAGCATCGCCATCATCGGCTCATTGTAAATGGTGATAAAGGTATTTTCTTTATCGCCCCAGAAAAGCGGTGCATGGCGGTTGCCGATCTCGTAGCAGACCTTTGCAACATATTTTTCGTGTCCCGGTGCAAGCGATACTTCGATCACTTCGCACGGCGGTGTGTTGACCACGATCACCACACCGTCTGCATCATAGATCACATCGTCCTGAAACAGTCCTCTTGTCAGAATGGAATCATCCATACGGATGCCCACTTCACGACCCTGACCGGTCACTTTTCGATGGATCTTTTTAAATGCTTCATGCCATTCGATATCCACATATTCTACTGTTTTTCCTGCGATATCCACATCTTTTAATTTTCCGATTACTTTTTCACAAACCATTCTACCATACTCCTAAGATCAGCATGATTCCCGGAATCCATGCGGTGACCACACCTTCAAACACCTGAAGCAGCGGTACAAATTTTCCGAGCTTTTTGCCCATGATATCTTCTACAAATGCAGTTCCCCAGAGGATTGCCCACAGATACCAGATACCTGCCCAGCGGATATCTGCGGTAATTCCAAGTGCTGCACTTCCGGTAATTCCCTCGATGGTTCCAAAGATCAGTGCATTGACTGCAACAAAGGTGGAAAACCATGCAAACGGAATCGGGCTGAGCTTGTAAATCTTGCTGAATGCGACAAACAGATAGGTAAATCCAAACAGAAGTCCGGTTCCTGCCGCATAATAGTTGCCCTGTACCAGGCTCACGAAATTGATAAAGACCGACAGGCCTCCGGTCAGCAAATTCATCACTGCCGCCGATTTGCCATCGACTTTGTACAGCGTACACATGCCGTTGTTGATCAGTACAATTCCCACAAATAAAAGGCAAACTCCTAACATTTTGTTCCTCCTAACTCTTTATTTAAATTGATGTCCTCAAAATTGCTCCGTTATAATATAACTCTCGCAATTTTGCAATCATTCAAAATCCGCTCATTTTTCTGCGAAAAATGGCTGCTTTTTCATGATTTGGCGGGATTCATAGACATAAAAATGTATGCAAGCATCCATTTTATGTCCATTTCTCCCTTGGACATCAAAATAAGTTATACAGCTGTGTAAGCGGCAGTTTCTGTGCCGGTTTGGATGTGATGGATTCTCCGTCGACCGTCACTTCATAGGTTTCCGAATCTACGGTAATCTTCGGTGTGCGATTATTAAATACCATGTCTTTCTTGGCGATCGTGCGGCATCCTTTTACCGGAACAACGGTTTTTTCCAGTCCGTATGCATCTTTGATATCTGCATCGTAAGCTGCTTTAGAAACAAAAGTCAGGCATGCTTCATTTTTTGCCTTTCCATGTGCTGCGAACATCGGCTGATAGAGAACCGGCTGTGTGGTCGGGATGGATGCATTTGCATCACCCATCTTAGATGCAATGATCATGCCGCCTTTGATGATCATATCCGGTTTTGCACCGAAGAATGCCGGTTTCCACAGTACCAGGTCTGCGAACTTGCCTTTTTCCACAGAACCTACATAATCTGCAATACCATGTGTTAATGCCGGATTGATCGTATATTTTGCGATATAACGTTTTACACGGAAGTTGTCATTTCCTTTGCCTTCGTCTTCCGGAAGTGCTCCGCGTTCGTCTTTCATTTTGCTTGCTGTCTGCCAGGTACGTGTGATAACTTCGCCGACACGTCCCATTGCCTGAGAGTCCGAACTCATCATACTGAAGATACCCATGTCATGCAGAACATCTTCTGCTGCGATGGTTTCCGGACGGATTCTGGAATCTGCAAATGCGACATCTTCCGGGATTTTTTTGTCCAGATGATGGCATACCATCAGCATATCCAGATGCTCATCCAGTGTATTGACCGTGTATGGCATGGTCGGGTTTGTGGATGACGGAAGTACATTTCCTGCTGCCGCTGCACGGATGATGTCCGGTGCGTGTCCTCCGCCTGCACCCTCGGTGTGGTAAGTATGGATCGTTCGACCTCCGATCGCTGCCAAGGTATCTTCGACACATCCGCCCTCATTCAGCGTATCAGTATGGATTGCTACCTGCACATCGTACTCATCTGCTACATTCAGGCAGTGGTTGATAACAGCCGGTGTCGCACCCCAGTCTTCATGGATTTTCAGTCCCATTGCACCTGCTTTGACCTGCTCGATCAGCGGTGCTTCATCCGAACAGTTTCCTTTTCCGAGGAATCCAAGATTCATCGGATATTCTTCTGCTGCTTTGAGCATCATTTTCAGGTTCCACGGTCCAGGTGTACAGGTCGTTGCATTGGTTCCGTCTGCCGGACCGGTACCGCCTCCAATCATCGTTGTCACACCGCTGTACAGTGCACAGTCGATCTGCTGCGGGCTGATAAAATGAATGTGGGTATCAATTCCGCCAGCAGTTACGATCATGCCTTCTCCTGCCAGTGCCTCTGTGGAAGCTCCAACCGTCATGCCCGGAGTTACGCCGTCCATAATATCCGGATTTCCTGCTTTTCCGATTCCGACGATTTTGCCGTCTTTGATACCGATATCTGCTTTTATGATTCCGGTCACATCCACGATCAGTGCATTTGTGATGACCAGATCCAGATCTCCGTCTTTGCTGCAGGTCTTAACAGACTGTCCCATACCGTCACGGATGGTTTTTCCGCCTCCGAATTTAATTTCATCTCCATAGGTGGTAAAATCTTTTTCCACTTCAACGACAAGGCTTGTATCTGCCAGTCTTACTTTATCGCCCACGGTCGGGCCGTACATCATTGCATATTTTTCACCGGAAATTTTTACGCTCATCTGCCATCCTCCTATACAAAACCTTTTAATGCTGCTTTTTCCATAGAAGCTTTTTTCGTGTCTTCTCCTGCTCTGGCTCTTGTCAGGTCATTTAATCCAAATACACGCTTTCTGCCGCCCATCTGTGTGAGCTGAACCTCTTTTTCTTCGCCCGGTTCAAAACGAACTGATGTTCCAGACGGAATATCCAGATGATATCCATAAGCTGTCTCACGGTCAAACGAAAGGCATTTATTTACTTCGAAAAAATGATAATGAGATCCCACCTGCACCGGGCGGTCTCCTTTATTCGCAACAAGAATTTTCACTGTGTTTTTTCCTTCGTTGAGTGTGATCTCTCTGTCTGCCGGAATAATTTCACCGATTTTCATGGTTTGTTGTCCTCCTTCTTCAAGATTCGCCCGCAGATCATCTGCGGGGATGCCTCCTGTCTACTGGATCGGATTATGTACCGTTACCAGCTTGGTTCCATCCGGAAAAGTTGCCTCTACCTGTACTTCTTCCAGCATATCTGCAACACCATCCATAACATCTTTTTTGGTAAGGATCTTCGTTCCAAGCTGCATCAGTTCCACAACCGTTTTTCCGTCACGTGCCAGTTCCAGAAGTTCCGAACTGATATAAGCAAGCGACTCTACATAATTCAGCTTCACGCCGCGTTCTTTTCTCTCTTTGGCAAGATTTCCCGCCATGTGAAGCATCAGTTTTTCCTGTTCCTTCGGGGTAAGTCTCATAGTAATCCTCCTGTTCGTTTATTTAGTAAGAATAAAATCAACATCAACAGTTCAGCCATGCAAGCTCGATTTGGCGATTCCATCGCCTTTTTCGCTGCTATCGCAGCTAAAATCTCGCTTTTGGCAGAGTGCCATATCAAAATACATAAAAATATTCATTTGCAAACTTGTTTGCATTCATATTTTTTTGCATTTTGTCACGGCTGAACTGTTACAAAAAAAGACGCAGACAATGGCTCCCTTTTACAGGCTCCATTGTCTGCGTCTTTATCCCTATGGATTTGCTATGCATTATAGCCGATTTTATTTTTTCCGTCAAGCAGTTTTTTGAAAGATTTTTGCATTATTCGAATGTTTTTGCTGTTATTTTTCCTGGTTTCCTTCGTTTTCTGCATTATTTTGAACGTTTTGATAAACTTTTGCTTTATCAACACGATGGTCATCCATCTTCAGGACAACTACTTTCACGCCGTCACTTACAAAACTGTCCCCCTCTTTCGGGATCTGCCCCAGCTCTTCCATGATCCAGCCGCTCAAGGTATTGACATCCACCGCTTTCTCGATATCCAGCAGTTCAAATACTTTATCAATATTTGCCGATCCGCTCATCAGATATTCCCGGTCTGAAATTTTTTCGATTTCTTTGATGACACGGTCATGCTCATCCCAGATATCACCGACCAGTTCTTCGATGATATCTTCAATCGTAACCAGACCTTCCGTTCCGCCAAATTCATCCAGAATGATCGCAATGTGAGTTTTACTGTCCTGAAGCTTTTTCAACAGGACACCGATCTTCATCGTCGGTGTGATAAACAACACCGGGCGGATGATATCTTTCAGAGGTCGGTCGGTATGATAAATAAAATTGTGGAAATCCTTCTGGTTGATAATGCCTATGATGTGGTCGATATCTTCTTCGTAGACCGGAAGCCTTGAAAATCCGGTATCCAGAAACATCTTTGCGATTTCTTCTTTTGTCGCATCCAGCGGAATACTCTCAATGTCCACACGCGGCGTATAAATATCACTTGTCTCAAGATCCATAAAACCAATCGCACTGCGGATCAGTGTACTTTCATCAGCATCGATCCCGCCTTCCTGCTCTGCTTCTTCCACGATCGTCATCAGCTCCTCGTCCGTGATCCCACGGTCATCCGAAGGCTTGTTGAACAGTTTGACAAGCAGCTTTTTCCATTGAGCGAACATCCAGATAAATGGTTTTAAAAGCACCATCAGGGCACGGATAAACGGTGCGGAAAACATGGCAAATTTCTCCGGTGATTCTTTGGCAATGCTTTTCGGCGAGATTTCACCAAAGATCAGCACGACAACCGTGACGGAAGCTGTTGCAACGCTCGCCCCTGTCTGCTCACCCAAAAATTTGACAAAGAGCAGTGTCGCCACAGATGAGAGCAGAATATTGACCAGGTTGTTGCCGATCAGGATCGCCGAAAGCAGCGTGTCGTAATTGTCTGCCAGCTGAAGTGCAAGTGCTGCGGATTTGTCACCCTTGTCTGCCATTGTTTTCATACGTGCATGGCTCATCGTGGAAAAGGCTGTCTCGGTCGCAGAAAAATATGCGGACAAAACAAGACAGACCAGAATAATAACCAATGAAGTCGAGTCACTGGACATGATAAATAAAAAACCTCCCTTTCAAAAAAGCATGGCCTGTTGTACCCTGACAACAGACCATGCCCTGTCTTTCTTTGTAATCTGTTTTCTGTTGTTATTATATGAGATAGCCGTCACAGTGTCAATGGGATGTTTGCTGCAGTTTACATAACCTGTGAACCGCAGCATTTACAGCCCTGACTTATTTTTTATAAATTGCTTTTGCACTCATTCCTTTTGATTTGAAGAACTTTTTATATGTTTTGAACTGTTTTGCCGGTACTTTTACTTTAATCTTTTTGTATGTCCCTTTGAAAGCTTTCGCACCGACATTTTTCTTCGTCAGCATACTTGTTCTGATGGTGATCGTTCTGAGATTCTTACAATTATAAAATGCCTGTTTTCCGATCTTTCTAACATTGCTGCCGACCACCGCCGTTCTCAACAACTGATTGTTTTTGAGAGCACTTGCCGAAATGCCAGTCACCGTATAAATTGTAGCATTTATCGAAACAGTATCCGGAATTTTTACAACTTTTTTCTGAACAATCTGCTTTACAAACTCAACACTGCATCCATCTGCAAGCACGCGATAAACACCATTTGTCACTTTATCATCTATCATTTCTCCCGGCATGGCTTTTCGATCTGGCTGTTCCAACTTCGCTAAAACTCTGCCTTCCTCCAGTAATTCACCACAGTCCTGACAATAAATATCGCCGCTATAACCTTCCTGTGTATAAGTCGCTTCCTTTACAAACTTCGTGATTTTCGTTCCATGACCGGTAGATGGAATCTCCTCAATCTTTGTAGATTCACATACGCTGCAAGTGTAAGTTCTGATTCCCTTTTCCGTACAGGTTGCTGCTTTTGTTACGGTTCCCTCATCCCAGATATGACCTGTCTTCGGGATCACTGTTCCGGAAGAAAGTTTTATACCACAATCTTTACAGTAAGTATCTCCGGTGTAACCTTCCTCCAAACAGGTTGCAGATTTTGCACCGCGAATTTCTGTATTTGGATGTTCACCTGTCGCCGGGATTTCTTCGGTTCTTGTTGTATTGCAGTTTATACAGGTGTAAGTTTTTATTCCAGATTCTGTATCCGTTGCTGGTTTTGTTATTCTTCCAGAGTCCCAGATGTGGTCTGTTTTGGCGATTGTTTCGCCTGAAGAAAGTTTTTCTCCGCAGTCTTTACAATAGGTGTCTCCCGTGTAACCTTCCTGGGCACACGTTGCTTCTTTTACATTTCGAAGTTCTGTGTTCTGGTGATTTCCTGTTGCTGGGATTTCTTCTGTTTTCGTTGTGTTACAGCTTGTACAAGTGTAGGTTTTGGTTCCTGATTCTTTGCACGTTGCAGTTTTCGTTATCTTTCCAGAATCCCAAATATGATCTGTTTTGGCAATTGTCTTTCCAGATGAAAGTTTCGTACCACAGTCTTTGCAGTAAGTATCTCCGGTGTAACCTTCCTGGGCACAGGTCGCTTCACTCACATTTCGTAATTCTGTATTCTGGTGGTTTCCCGTTGCTGGGATTTCTTCTGTTTTTATTGTATTACAGTTTGTGCAGGTATAGGTTTTTGTTCCTGACTCTATACATGTTGCTGCTTTCGTGATCTTTCCAGAATCCCAGGTGTGGTCTTTCTTTGCCACTGTTTTTCCAGAAGAAAGTTTTGTTCCACAATCTGTGCAGTAAGTGTCTCCTGTGTAGCCTTCCTCTGTGCATGTTACTTCTCTCGCATTTCTCAATTCTGTATGCTGATGTCCGATTGCTGGGATTTCTTCCTCATAACTATCATCACCATCTTTACACTCATAAAACATTATTCCTGTTTCCACACAAGTAGGATTTTTCCTTATAACGGAACGATAATTATGTTTATGATTTTCTTTAATTGTGATTTGAAGTGGATGACATTCACTCCTATTTCCATGTTTATCCCATGCATATATATGTGTATTATATATACCGAGTTGATTTTTATAATCACTGATATTTACATGATAAACATATTTTCCATTCTCTAATTTTCCGATAATTTCAGAATTTGTACTCCAATCCTTTTTATCTGTATAAATGCTATCATCATCAAACCAAGTTGGAAACAAAACCTTGTCAACACCTGAGTAATCATCTTCTACTGTACATTTGACTGTATATCCGTTTTCTGAAATATCTACAATTTCAACATTTGATATTATCGGTGCTTTTCCATCGATATAAACTAATGCAGGATATCCCGTAACATTATTTGATGTGTCATATGCATATATATGTGTCCAATACTTGTCATTTGTCTCATTATTATGATCTGAAACATTTATTCTACAACTCACTTTATTTCCTGATATAATTCCATCATTCCATACAATATCATCTTGACCATTTTCTTCCGTCCATGTTGCAAAACGTACTTTAGAAATTTCCTTATTATCGGAAACATTACATGTTATTGTATATCCTAAAGATGAAACATCAGAAATCTCCACATTTGATATGACTGGAGGTTCCGCATCCACATAAACAGCCACTGGATATCCCACTTCATTTCCAGCTAAATCATAAGCATATATGTGTGTATAATATACACAATTATTTTCATTATTATGGTCTGTAGTATTTATTGTATAACTTACCGTATTATTTGATAATACTTCATCACTCCATATAATATCATCTTGACCATTTTGTTCTGTCCATGTAGCAAAACGTACTCTTGAAACTTCTACATTATCTTCTATATTACATGTTACTGTATATCCTGACGCAGAAAGATCTGTAACCATTACATTGGATATAGTCGGTGCAATGGTATCCTTAGGTACTGATATCATTTGAGGTGAATCTTCCAACATTGAATTTCCACCACTTCCAACATTAATACCATAGGCTTCTATTTGAACATCACCTGTTAAATTTGTATTAATTGTTGCCTCAAATCCATGATATTCATTTATATTTGAATTTTGTGCGTGTACATCTGGTCTGTAAATATCTGCTTTTAATATACCTATTCCTTCTCGTACGCCATCACAAATCGCATAAATATGTACATCGATTGGCTCATTAGGAACATCCATATCTGCTGCCCAACCACGAACAATTATTTTTCCCATTTCCGTTCTTACAAAATCTAAATGTCCAAATGGACTATTTCCTGCTGGAGTCGAACTATCATTTGCCACCGAATCATAATTCGTAGCTCGATAACAATATTCAATCCCCCTACTCTTACTAATGGTATGATTATACCTAACTTTATTGTCTGCCGGACTAGCCCAATTAGAATCGTATACATAATAGTAATTGGCATTTTCCCCTAAGTAAATTGCCGAATGACCTGTAAATCTTATAAAATCTCCAACCTTTAATTCACTGGCTGAGATTTTTTTTGCCTGCGTATTTGTACAGTGTCCGAATACAACATACCATACATACTCTGCAAACCCATGACATGACCATGCATTACCGCCTTTAGCATCTTTAACTGTCTTTCCTGAAGGCAAACCACCTCGAGATGGAATATTCACCAAAGAACAGCGAGAATCGCTAGAATTTGAATCACTTTTACCGTCCGATGTAAAATAGCTGCATGAATTCGGATATACATTAACTACTTTTTGTATAGCATCAGATACTCCATTTGCTGAAACTGATATCGGATTTAATATAAACAACATCAAAAATCCAAATAATATCATTCTTACTTTTTGTAATCCACTATTACTGTTCATTCCTTCTCCTCCGTTTCATAATTCAGACGTTAAGAAACATATATGATATAATCAAATATAGGAGAAAAAGCACAAGAAAAGCATGAAAAACAGTATTTTTACTGCTATTTCATGCCACTACTCAGATGTACCGAAACGTCTACCTTTCGACACAGTTTTATCTATTATTTTTCTATATCTCCTGTAAAAAGTCGTATGACTGACTCCCAACAATTCTGCTGCCTGCCGTGTAGATAATTCTCCCTGTTTACATCTCCTGCAAATTTCTTCAAATTTTTCCGGCATTTCTTTTTCTGGTCTGCCAAATTTTTTGCCTTTGCGTTTCGCTGCTTCAATTCCTTCCATTTGCCTTTGGGAAATAAATTCTCTTTCTGTCTGGGCAACATAGGCAAAGATTTGCAATACCAAATCTGAAATCAGTGTTCCGGTCAAGTTACCCGACTTTTTTCTTGTATCAAGCAATTCCATATCCAACACCAAAATATCTGCTTTGATTTCTTTTGTTATGTACTGCCACTGGATCAGAATATCATTATAATTTCTCCCCAGGCGATCAATGCTTTTGACAATCATCAAATCTCCGGCTTTTAGCTTTTTCAGCAATTTCTGATACGCCGGACGCTCAAAATCTTTCCCCGACTGATAATCACAATAAATATTTTTCTTTGGAATATGATAAGGCTCCAAAGCAAAGATTTGCCGCTCTACATTCTGCTCCTTTGTAGATACTCGAATATATGCATATTGTTCCATTGCTTTCCTCCTGTATTATCTTTTTTCATAATACAATATACGTAAAACAGCAATAAATAAACTTGCCACACTGGCAGGATTAAAACAATCCACCATTGACAATATTCTTCGTGGCACCAGCAAAAATCCTAAGGTACACACCCTCCATAAAATTGCAAATGTATTTGGAATGACATTGAGTGAATTTCTTGATTTTCCAGAGCTGAATGATTATTCTATTGAAGATGAGTAAGACTATAAACAATTATAAACTACATAAAATAGGGAGACTGATGTCTCCCTGTGATATACTATTTAATGAGTGCTATTTAGTTATTATTATTTAATTAATGTTATTTAGTTATTATTATTTTAATTATTATTTTCTCTCAATTTTTACTATATTATATATTTGTTATTCATCTTTGTCAATTGAATTTTGAATTAAATTTTCATCTGGTTGCACATCTACTTCATCCATTATTCTTGCCCATTCTTCATCTGGTTTTACAATTAGTCTAGAGTTCATATATGCCCATTCTACAGGTAACACAGTAACACCTTCATAATATTCATTGGCATCACTTTTTATTTTATTCATGACTAATGCTAATTTAACTGGTGCACCTGGGAAATATAATGGAGCTAAAAGCTGAATTTTATTTTCACCAGTGTCTGTATTATGATAGTAAAATGGGAGTGCTAATTTGAAATTTCTTTTCAGTTTTTTCTCTAAAGTTCCCTTTGCAGCATCAAGCAATACATTGATAAGTCGTTTGTCTGTATAGCCCGCTTCGATAAATCTTTCAATATTATCATCTATTATATGTTCTTTTTTCAAGGTTAATTCTAAAGAGCTATCATATATTAAATCCTTGACATTATCAAAGTAACTTGCCAACTGAGGAATTTGGGAGAAATGCATTGTAAACTGTTTATCCGTTTCTTTAAAAAAACCTACCAAATACCAAGGCAGTCCATCTTTTTTACTACTTTTTTTAAACAAGGCAATAATTTCTTGATCATATATTGTTAATAATCCGGTATTCATGCAACGATATTCTTTGTCCTCTGATGTTATAATTTTGTTTTCTTCACTAAGCCTATTATAAGTAAAAAAGAAATAATTTCGCAAAATGCGGTATGGATCTGTTTCTCGTATTTTTTTATATGTCCATATTTCGGGTTGTGCCATTTTTGCTAATAATTCAAATTTTTTATTTTGCATTTCCCTTGTTCCTAAAAAAACTTCATTTTTTATATTCCCCATATTTTACTTTCCTTTCATTTATAGTAATATATATAATATTATATCATTCAATCATCCATAAGCCTCTGGAAGTTAAATTCCCTTTTCACGTAAAACTAAAAAATGCCCTGAACACCAGAAAAGTACTGTCTTAAAATAAAATGTACTCCTATTACCTTCCCTTGGTTCAAGACATCTTCGATACAATTTATTTTGTGATTACCATAACAGTAGGCGGTTAATTTTTCTGCAGAGGCATACAAAGTACTAATGGCACTCGTTTTGCAACAACCGAAGTAAAATGAAGAATTGTATCCCTCTGATTATATAAGAATCTATCGAAAAATATTAAACCATGAGTATTATGGACTTCATCACAGCCGTGAGCTTCGGCTTAATCTGCTTTCGTATCGGATATACATTCGGCAAAGATAATAATAAATCACAAAATAACCGCTCTACTGTTAGGTTCTCATTGAGTGGAAAACACACTCTCTTTTCACTTTCTCAGTTAGAGGTCGAGATATACCTGTTGTTAAGTCTTAATGACTTATATATAGTATATACTAATTTGACATAATTTGCAACTACATTTTATATAATTTAAGTTTTTCAATATTCAAATTGTGATATTTATTCGTCAATCAAAATCTAAAACAAAAAGTGTGACACTGTTGATCTTTTTCATATCAGTCAATCAAATTTGCTATTTTATTTCTTTCATCAACTTCGACTCTTTTTCTGATTGAAACATGACAACATTCTCAAAACCACAAATGCCACAATACTGATCCCAATGAAAAACATCAATGCCAGATGAACCATCTGTTTTTCTGTTGCTCCCATTCTTCTCAGACAAATGCTGTAAATCACTGCGAAGATTCCTGCACAGATCACGCTGGTAAGGCAGTCTCTCCAGATTGTCTCCCGCTTGGATAATCCTTTCTCCCAGATCCCATTATGTACCATGATAACGGCATACACAATGCCGCCCACCAGGGCACTGACCGTCTCACCCAATACCAATCGAATATCAACGGCTGCCAAAAGCTGTACGATGATCGCTGCCACACAGATCATAAACATAGAAGCAAATGCAACGTTTCCTGCTTTTAATGCTTTTTGTTTGACCCATTCTTCATAGTCTGCTACCTTGTCCAGAGTTTCTCTCATTTCCTGATTCATAGGCTGGCTCCTTTCTCCATCCAGGAGCTCCTTCAGATCCATGTCGTAGTAATCTGCCAGTTCGACCAGAATACTGAGGTCCGGCATATTTGAGCCCGTCTCCCATCTGGAAACGGTTCTTGAGGATACACCAAATTTTTCGGCAAGCTGCTCTTGTGTAAGATTTTTTTCTTTGCGACACTGCTTCAAAAAAGCTCCAATTTTCTTTGTGTCCATGTTTGTACCTCTCTTTCACCTGTAGCTTACCATTTCTTTTCCGTAATTCCCACGACATAAAGCGAGAAATGCCCGATTTCAGGCAGACATTCTATGTCCGGTGCCATTTTTCTTTTAAAATAAGCAGAAATCACATCTTTATCATTTGCTTTTTAACAGGCTCTGTATTCCCTTTATTCCTGCTGTGAAAACAAACATTGCAACATTCACAAAAAAAGAATCTCCTCTCGCAAATACTATACATCCATTCTTCATTCATATACAACCAGTTTAAAAAATTAAACTTATGCCCTAAAATTTCATTTTAGGATATCCAGATAATCTTGCAGAGATTTCGCTTTTAGCTTTTCGTTTCATGTATTTTTATAAGAAATTTGTTTCTCCGAAATTCTGCTCACGGTTGTTGTTCTTTTTGACCCCAACACGCACAAACTCCCCCCTGTACTTCATCTCTGCTTTTTTTATACTGTTTTTGATTCCTTTTTTCAGATCTTATCCTCCTTGTTCTTAGAGTATATGAAGTTTTGGCTTTATCCTGTAGTTTTCGAATATCTGTATAAATAGAAAAAGCCCTTTGAGAAAAGGATTTTTCCTCTCTCAAAGGGCAAGTTGTTAAACTGGAAATTATCTATTTCTCCTCTTCGTTAAGACCTAGTTCATTACATATTACTTGCTATCCCTGATACCTTATTCTTTCTACCAGCGTTTCCTTTTTCAGATTACTGCTTAAAACGCAGGAAAGTACAATCTGCAACAGACCGACCAAAAAAATCATAATAAAAATTGGTACGATTGGAACATGATAGATATTCATTCCAAATATTCCATTATGTTTTGCATAGGAAAAAAGTGCATAGCCGAGCGGCAGACCAATGATCAAAGCTACGCATATGGTACCAACCGTAAACATCATTCCCTGTAACTGCAGGCATAAATTTAATTGTTTATTTGTCATACCCACAGCCTGTAATACACCATATTCCTGCTTTTTTGTCGTAATATTCATGATCATGGTGTTTGCCATATTCATAAAACCGATGAGTCCTACAACCGCCATAAACAGATAACAGCCAAGCTTCATCATGCGGGCTGTGAATTCTGCAGATTGTAACTGTGCATGATAGGTATCCATTTTTATATGCGAAGTATTAGAAATCAAAGTATTCAGACTCTGTTCCACAGATGCAACATCTTTTTTATCACAGTCCACCCACAGATAGCCATAGGCTGTTCCTCTCAGATTCATGGAACGGTATACACCTTCCGGAATGACAAGATAAGTGTCCGCACTTACAAAGGATCCTGCAATCTTTCCCTGATAGGTATAGGTTCCACTTCCATTCTCAAAGTCAAATGCAATGGATTCACCCGGAGCATATCCATCTTGTTCCATCCACGTTGACCAGCCAAAGAAAATATCACCATTCTTTACCGCCTGATCATAGTCCATAGAGCCAATATCCCCGTCCTGGCGCATAAAATCAAAATCCTTTTTACTCACAATATCAGCCGGAAATCTTGTTCCGTTCAGATTTACAGAGACAATCTCTCTCGTCATGACATCTGTCACTCCCGGAATGCTTTTGATTTCTTCAATCAGCGAATCATTCAATGGATTGTCCGTCAGAATCGTATCCAGATTATTCTCCGGATATCTTTCATCATACTCAGCAGAATAGTCAAGCTGCAGTTCGAATTGTCCATGATTAACGGAAAGACGTGCTTCATGCTCCGTGTCAATATTTCCCACATAATTAGAGATAATCACAAACAATGTGCAGGAAAGCCCCATTGTGAGGATGGTACCAATGGTTCTTTTTGGATTACCCGTCACATTTGCCATTGCCATAGAAAACACAGTGACATTTTTTCTGCCAATTCGCTTTCCCTTTTTTTGTGTTTCTGCATTTTCTAAATACCGTGTTGCTTCGATAGGTGAAATCCGTGAAACAATTTTCATTGGTTTACGCAGTGCCAAAGCAACGGTAAGAAATGATACGAAAATACATAGAAGCATAACAGGCAGGGAAAACAGTGGCACCTGCTGATTTTGGACTCCCATAGAGCCAGTTTGGGTTGATACAAGGTTCCCCTGTTCTACCAGCCAGTTAAAACCGCATTTTGCAATCAGAAAGCCAAAAAGCAATCCAACTGGTATTGAAAAAAATGTCAAAAAAATGCCCTCTCTGAAGATCAGTTGTTTCATCTGCTTTTTTGTCGCTCCCAGAGCCTTGATTTTTCCATACTCCTGTATCTTGTTGGCAATACCGACCTGAAAAATATTATAAATGACCACAACAGAGAAAAGTACAATTGCAAGAATCAGAATTCCACATACCGCAATCATTTCATAACTCGGCTGCAAGACCCATTGCAAATAGAGATCATTGACTATAACGTTTTTTTCTTCGATCCCACAAGCTGCTGCAATCTGCTTTATAACCGAATCAATATTATTCATAGATACATTTGCAGAATCATTTAAAGTAAAATAAATATTATACTGTCTGTCATTCTCTGCGACGTGCTCATCATAAAACTCCTGTGACCCGAAAGCAACATAAGATGCCTCGATGGTATACTCATCCCGATCATATAGGATTCCGCTGACAACAAATTCTTCCGGCTTATATTCTGACTGCATCCCTGCGCGGTAATCCAGTGTAACCGTATCTCCGACCTTTACATCATCATATCCCATTGCACGAAAAAATGCTCTTCCTGCGGCAATTTCCTGCATTTTTTCCGGATACTTTCCTTCCTTTAACTCATATTCCTTATTATAGGGAAGCATTTTTCTTGCAGTCTCATCCATGCAGACAAACCCGCCTTTTTCATTGCCTTTTATGATGCCTTCTGTACACATAATTCCTATTGCATCTATTTCTGCACGGCGGCTTACTTCCTTTAACTGCGAGGCATCTGCTGCGACAAACAGACCATAATTGCTTCCATATGAGCCTGCCGCCTGACTTTTCTGCAAACGTATCATTCCATTTC
>OGJY01001623.1_pt1 | contig 25551 bp, 23 predicted proteins | sample 1572231 | NCBI WGS metagenome assembly OGJY01 (sample SAMEA2582121, study PRJEB24529) | metagenome | biome: Human gut stool | place: China | collected 2011
GCCGCCCGCTTTTTTTGCCTTTCGTGCAATCATTTTCCTCTCTACCCCGCTGGGTCTTCTCTTCTTCCACACTGGACTGTGGCGGCGCTTTCTGCCGAATAGCCACCGCAAGCAGCATTTTTGACAAGGCCCGCCCAAAACCCGGGCGGGCCTTGACTTTCAACCGGGCAGAGCATAAAATATTTAATACTGTCTTTATTCCATCCATGGATGAGGTGACCGCACCATGCCCGTATATTTAGATAATGCCGCCACCACCCGGGTGTGTCCGGAGGCCGCCCGGGCCGCCCTGGAGGCCATGACTGAGGGGTACGGCAACCCCTCCTCCGGGTATGCCCTGGGGCAGGCCGCCGCCGCCGCGCTGAAGGAGCACCGCGCCGCCGTGGCCGGCCGCCTGGGCTGCGCGCCGGAGGAGCTGATCTTCACCTCCTGCGGCACCGAGGGGGACAACTGGGCCGTCCGGGCCGCCGCAGAGTATGGACGGCGGAAGGGACGGCACATCATCACCACCGCCATCGAGCACGCCGCCGTGCTGGAGCCGGTGAAGGTCCTGGCCGCCCAGGGGTATGAGGTGACCTACCTCAAGCCGGATCGGAGCGGCCACGTGTCCCCCGACGCCCTCCGGGCCGCCCTGCGGCCCGATACGGTGCTGGTGTCCATGATGCTGGTGAACAACGAGCTGGGCACCCTTCTCCCCGTGGCGGAGGCCGCCCAGTCCATCCGGGACGCCGGCTCCCCCGCCCTGCTCCACTGCGACGCGGTGCAGGCCTTTCTGAAGGTGCCCTTCACCCCGGCGGAGCTGGGGGTGGATCTGCTCACCCTCAGCGGCCATAAAATCCGCGCCCCCAAGGGCATCGGCGTGCAGTACATCCGCCGGGGGCTGAACCTCAAGCCCCTGCTGACGGGCGGCGGGCAGGAGGGCGGGCTGCGGCCCGGCACCGAGCCCACCGCCCAGGCCGCGGCCCTGGCGGCCGCCTGCGCGGCGTGGCAAGAGGACTATCCCGCTCGTATTCAAGGAATCAAAGAATACGCGCTGGAATCGCTCTCTGCCGTCCCCGGGCTGGAGATCATCAGCCGGGGGGACGCCCCCCACATCTGCGCCGTCTCCCTGCCCGGCTACCCCAGCGAAATGCTGGTGCGGGAGCTGTCCGACCGGGGGGTGTACGTCTCCTCCGGCTCGGCCTGCCACCGCGGGAAGCCCAGCCACGTGTTTGCGGCCCTGGGCCTGCCCAAGCGTACCCTGATGGGGGTGCTCCGCGTCTCCTTCTCCCCGGAGAGCACCCGCGCCGACGTGGACGCCCTGGCCGGGGGACTGACTGAAATCACTAAGACCAGAATTGCAGCGAGGTGAGCGTTTGTTCCACTATATGAACCGGGGGGCGGCCTTCTACCGCAACGTGGTGCGGCTGGCCCTGCCCATCCTGCTCCAGAACCTGTGCACCACCCTTCTGGGGCTGATCGACACCTTCATGGTGGGCGCCCTGGGGGAAGCCCCCCTGGCCGCCGTACTGGTGGCCAACATCCCCGTCTTCGTCATCCAGCTGGTCATTTTCGGACTCCAGAGCGGCTCCTCCGTCCTCATCAGCCAGTTCTGGGGCAAGGGGGACACCGAGTCCATTAACCGGGTCATCGGCCTGGGCTGCTATGTGGCCGGGGCCATCTCCCTGGCCTTTGCCTCCGTCATGTTCTTCCTTCCGGAGCAGCTGATGGGCCTGCTCACCGACAACCAGGAGCTGGTACCCCTGGCGGCCCAGTACGCCCGCATCGTGGGCTTCTCCTATATTTTCAACAGCCTCACCGGCGTGTACGTGGGCGCCCACCGCTCCATGGAGAACCCCAAGCTGGGCATGATCATCTTCGGCGCGTCCATGCTGACCAACGCCTTCCTCAACTGGGTGTTCATCTTCGGCAACCTGGGCGCTCCCGCCCTGGGCGTGGTGGGCGCGGCGGTGGCCACCCTGTCCGCCCGCGTGCTGGAGTTCGTCATCATGTTCTCCTACGCCCTGACCAACCACCGCTTCCGGCTCAAGCCCGCCGTGCTCTTCCGGCCGGGCCGCGCCCTGCTGGCCAAATTCCTCCACTACTCCGGGCCGGTGGTGCTCAACGAGACCCTCTGGGGCCTGGGCACCTCCCTCTACAAGGTCATCATGGGCCACATGGAGGGCTCCACCGAGATCCTGGCCGCCCGCGCCCTGGCGGGCAACATTGAGGATCTCTGTACCGTGGCCATCTTCGCCATCGGCAACACCACCGCCATCATCGTGGGCCGGGAGATCGGCGCGGGCCGGCGGGAGCACGTCTACGAGGTGGGGGCTACCCTGGACACCCTGGCCTTCCTCTGCGGCCTGATCATCGGCATTCCCCTGATCCTGGGGGCCTGGTTCGTCTTCCCCTGGCTGGTCTACCCCTTCTTCCACCTGTCGGAGACCGCCGGCTCCATCACCACCATGATGCTGACCTTCATCGGCGTCTTTCTGGCCCTGCGGGCCTTCGACTCGGTCAACACCGTGGGCGTCCTGCGGGGCGGCGGCGACGTGCGGGCCGCCACCATCATCGACACCACCCCCCTGTGGTTCGTCTCCCTCCCCCTGGCCGCTCTGTTCGGCCTGGTGTTCCAGTGGGGCATCTTCTGGGTCTATGTGGGCATCATGGCCGAGCAATTCGTCAAGTTCGGCATTGGCCTGTACCGCCTCCGCTCCCGGGAGTGGATCAACGACGTCACCCAGTTCTCCCGTACGGAGTGACCGCGTTGTAAAAAATACCCCGGCTCCGCCTGTGGGCGCGGAGCCGGGGTATTTTTCTCTGTAAGCCGGCTCACAGCTCCCGCTCCATGCGGATGTCGGAGAGCTGGAACCATTTATCGGAATAGGTGACGTATTTGAACCCAAACCGCTCATACAGCCGCAGGGCCTCCCTGAGCTGATGGTTGGAGGTGAGGACCGCTTTCTTCTGCCCTGCATCCCGGGCGGCCTGGAGCGCCGCCTCCATCAAGGCCGTACCAATGCCCCGGCCCCGGTATGCCTCCTTCACACCGAACTTGAGCAGCTCGCACTGGCCCTTCCCCTGAAGCTCCAGCATGACCATGCCCACAATCTCCTCCCCCCAGCGGGCCAGCAGCACCCGGCCACCGCCGGACAGGAAGCGGTGGGGCTCCGCCAGCATCTCCAGATCCACCGGCTCCAGCAGGTCGTATTCCAGCAGCCAGGGCAGGGAGATGTCCTCCAGCGCCTGCTTGTAGCGGTCCTCATAGTCGATAATCGTGAAGCCTCGGCCCTCGTCCACGGATTCACCCCTCCTTTTTACATAGAATACCATTGTTCCGCCGCCCCGTCAACGCCCGAAACTTGCAGTCCACCCCTTTGCCTGCTGAATTTTCTACGTTCACATTTAATTTACATCCAGAACACTTGACTTTTTCGGGGGACGGTGCTACATTATCTTTAGCACTCAGAGAGTTTGAGTGCTAACATTGTGAAAGGGTGGCCGGAATGGATTTAACAGAGCGCAAAAAACGGATTCTCCGCGCCATCATCGAGAGCTACATTCAGTCGGCGGAGCCGGTGGGTTCCAAGGCCATCGCCGCCTCCATCGATATGGAGGTATCCTCCGCCACCATCCGCAACGAAATGGCGGATCTGGAGGCGATGGGCCTGTTGGAAAAGCCCCACACCTCCGCCGGGCGCATCCCTTCGCCCAAGGGCTACCGGCTCTATGTCAACGAGCTGATGGAGGAGCACAAGCTCTCCCTCCAGGAGACCCAGCGCATTAACCAGGCCCTGGCCATGCGGATGCGGGAGCTGGACCGGGTGCTGGACCAGGCGGGCCGGGTGGTGTCTCAGCTCACTAATTACCCCTCCTTCGCCCTCTCCTCCGGTCTGAGCCGCATGACCATCCGGCGGTTCGATCTGCTGATGGTGGAGCGCAACGCTTTCATCATCGTGGTGATGACCGACACGGACATCGTGCGTAACCGGCTCATCCGCCTGCCCTCCGACCTGACGGAAGCCCAGCTTCAGATGCTCAACACCCTGCTGAACACCACCTTTACCGGCCTGACGCTGGAGGAAATCACCCCGGAGCTGATGCGGGTGGCCCAGCATGCGGCCGGGGAGGCCTATGGGCTTATCTCCCTGGTGGTGTCTTTCGCTATGGAGGTGCTGGAGAGCCTGGAGCAGCGCACCGTCCACACCTCGGGTCTGGCCCATCTGCTGGAGCTGCCCGAGTACCGCAGCCTGGAGCGGGCGCAGCCGCTGATGAGCTACCTCTCCGAGGACGCCGACCCTGCCCGCTTCCCCGTTCCCAAGGACGATCCCATGAAGATCCTCATCGGCCCGGAAAACGTGGCCGACGCGCTGAAGGACACCAGCGTGGTGGTCGCCAGCTACGACATCGGCGACGGCATGCGGGGTGTCATCGGCGTGGTTGGGCCCACCCGGATGGATTACGCCAAGATAACCGCCCGCCTGTCCTATCTGGCCGAGGGCCTCTCCCGGCTGTTTGGACAGGGTGAACTGCCCCAGGGCAGGGACGACGAGAAATAGGAGATGAATGCATCCCATGAGCAAGAAGGAAAAAAAGCCGGAGGACGTGACCCCGGAAGAGCAGACCGAGCAGGCCGTCCCCACCGAGGAGACGGAGGCCGAGGCTCCCAACCCCCTGCTGGAGGAGCTGGAGGCCCTCAAGAAGAGCCTCTCCGACCAGGAGGACAAATTTCTCCGCCTGGCCGCTGAATACGACAACTACCGCCGCCGCAGCCAGAAGGAGAAGGAATCCGCCTGGTCGGACGCCAAGGCGGACACCGCTGCGGCCTTCCTGCCGGTGTACGACAACCTGGAGCGGGCCCTCAAGCAGGAGACCGCCGACGAGGCCTACAAGAAGGGCGTGGAGATGACCATGACCCAGCTCAAGGAGGTTCTCACCAAGCTGGGCATCGAGGAGATCCCTGCCCTGGGCGAGCCCTTCGATCCCAACCTCCACAACGCCGTGATGCACGTGGAGGACGAGGGCGCTGGCGAGAACACCATTGTGGATGTGTTCCAGACCGGCTTCAAGTCGGGCGACAAGGTGGTCCGTTTCGCCATGGTAAAGGTCGCCAACTAAGAAGCGCGGAGGGTAGGCACATAGGGGCGCTAAGGCGGGACGGAGACGAAAAAACAGGCGACGGGCGCAGCCCGAAGCGGCATTTTTCGCGCAGTCTGGACTTAGCGGCCCGGCCATGTGCCCAACCCATAGCGTGACATCATGGCGCACATGGTGCGCCCACCACTCAACCTTGTAAAAAACCAATTTCTTTATTATTGGAGGAACTGCTTTATGTCTAAGATTATTGGTATCGACCTTGGTACAACCAACTCCTGCGTGGCCGTCATGGAGGGCGGCGAGTCCGTCGTCATCCCCAACGCCGAGGGCAACCGCACCACCCCCTCCGTCGTGGCCTTCTCCAAGGACGGCGAGCGCATGGTGGGCCAGGTGGCCAAGCGCCAGGCCATCACCAACCCCGACCGCACCATCATGTCCATCAAGCGCGAGATGGGCACCAACTACAAGGTGAACATCGACGGCAAGGCCTACACGCCCCAGGAGATCTCCGCCATGATCCTGCAGAAGCTGAAGGCGGACGCCGAGGCCTATCTGGGCCAGACCGTCACCGAGGCGGTCATCACCGTCCCCGCCTACTTCACCGACGCCCAGCGCCAGGCCACCAAGGACGCCGGCCGCATCGCGGGCCTGGACGTCAAGCGCATCATCAACGAGCCCACCGCCGCTGCCGTGGCCTACGGCGTGGACAAGGAGCAGGCCCAGAAGGTCATGGTGTACGACCTGGGCGGCGGCACCTTCGACGTGTCCATCCTGGACATTGACGACGGCGTCATCGAGGTGCTGGCCACCGCCGGCAACAACCGCCTGGGCGGCGACGACTTCGACAAGTGCGTCATGGACTGGATGGCCGCCGAGTTCAAGAAGGACACCGGCATTGACCTGACCGGCGACAAGGTGGCCATGCAGCGCCTGAAGGAGGCCGCCGAAAAGGCCAAGATCGAGCTGTCCGGCGTCACCTCCACCAACATCAACCTGCCCTATATCACCGCCGATGCCACCGGCCCCAAGCACCTGGATCTGACCCTCACCCGGGCCAAGTTCGACCAGCTCACCGCCAACCTGGTGGAGGCCACCAGCGGCCCCGTGAAGCAGGCCATGAGTGACGCCGGCCTGTCCTCCAGCGACATCTCCAAGGTGCTGATGGTGGGCGGCTCCAGCCGTATCCCCGCCGTGCAGGAGATGGTCAAGAAGCTCACCGGCAAGGAGGGCTTCAAGGGCATCAATCCCGACGAGTGCGTGGCCATGGGCGCGGCCCTTCAGGGCGGTGTGTTCACCGGCGACGTAAAGGACCTGCTGCTGCTGGACGTCACCCCCCTGTCCCTGGGCATTGAGACCATGGGCGGCGTGATGACCAAGCTCATCGAGCGCAACACCACCATCCCCGTGAAGAAGAGCCAGACCTTTACCACCGCCGCCGACAACCAGACCTCCGTGGAGGTCCACGTGCTCCAGGGCGAGCGTGAGATGGCCCAGTACAACAAGACCCTGGGCCGCTTCAACCTGGACGGCATCGCCCCCGCCCGCCGCGGCGTGCCGCAGATCGAGGTCACCTTCGACATCGACGCCAACGGCATCGTGAACGTGTCCGCCAAGGATCTGGGCACCGGCAAGGAGCAGCACATCACCATCACCTCCTCCACCAACATGTCCAAGGAGGACATTGACAAGGCCGTCAAGGAGGCCGAGCAGTTCGCCGCCGAGGACGCCAAGAAGAAGGAGGAGATCGACGTCCGCAACCAGGCCGACCAGGTGGTCTACCAGACCGAGAAGGCCCTGGAGGATGCCAAGGACAAGATCAGCGCCGACGACAAGGCCACGGTGGAGGCCGCGCTGAACAAGCTGAAGGACGCGCTGAAGGGTACCGACGTGGCCGCCATCAAGGCCGCCACCGAGGAGGCCAGCAAGGCCTTCTATCCCATCGCGGAGAAGATGTATCAGCAGGCCAATCCCCAGGGTGGTCAGCAGCCTGGCCCCGACATGGGCGGCGCTCAGGCCGGTTCCGCCAGCTCCGATCCCAACGTGGTGGACGCCGATTATGAAGTGGTAGACGACGACAACCAGAAGTAAATTCGTCCGGTGAGCACGGGCCGGTCTGGAGTTGGCTCCTACGCAGTAGGGGGCGGCCCCCAGACCCGCCCGTTTCTCCCGTTAAGAGGTGATAGAACCCTATGCCAGAACAGAAACGAGATTATTATGAAGTCCTCGGCGTGTCCAAGGGCGCCACGGACGAGGAGATCAAGAAGGCCTACCGGAAAAAGGCCAAGCAGTACCACCCGGATCTGAACCCCGGCGACAAGACCGCCGAGGCCAAATTCAAGGAGGCCAATGAGGCCTACGAGGTATTGTCCGACAAGGATAAGCGCGCCCGCTACGACCAGTTCGGCCATGCGGGTGTGGATCCCAATTTCGGCGCGGGCGGACCCGGGGGCGGCTTTGGCGGCTTCGGCGGGTTTGACATGGGCGACATCGACCTGGGCGATATCTTCGGCTCTTTCTTCGGGGGCGGCTTCGGCGGCGGCTCCAGCCGTGCGCGCAGCGGCCCCATGAAGGGCGACACCCTGCGGGCGTCGGTTACCATCAGCTTTGAGGAGGCGGCCTTCGGCTGTGAGAAGGAGATCACCCTCAACCGAACCGAACCCTGCGACGACTGCCACGGTACCGGCTGCGCGCCGGGCACCACAGCGGAGGTCTGCCCCGACTGCCACGGCAGCGGCCAGATCCGTATCCAGCGGGGCGGCGGGGCCTTTACCTTCGCCACCACCACCACCTGCCCCAAGTGCGGCGGCAAGGGCAAGATCATCCATCAGCCCTGCAAGAGCTGCGGCGGCGCGGGCAGCGTCCGCCGTCAGCGCAAGCTCACCGTCTCCATCCCCGCCGGCATCGACAACGGCCAGGCGGTCTCCCTCCGGGGGCAGGGCGGCGCGGGCAAAAACGGCGGCCCGGCGGGCGATCTGCTCATCAGCGTCACCGTCCGCCCCCACGAATTCTTCAAGCGGGACGGCACGTCGGTCTATCTGGAGCACCCCGTCACCTTTCTCCAGGCCACACTGGGCGCGGAGCTGGAGATTCCCACCATCGACGGCAAGGTGAAGTGGAGCCTGCCGGCGGGCACCCAGCCCGGCACCACCTTCCGCCTGCGGGGCAAGGGCATTCCCAGCGTCAACGGCCGGGGCCGGGGCGACCAGTACGTCACCGTGAACGTACAGGTGCCCACCGGCCTGACCCACGAACAGAAGGAGGCGCTGCGTGCCTATGGCGAAGCCATGGGCGAGCTTTCGCCCGGTCCCATGGAGGGCGTAAAATCTTTCTTTGACAAAAAGAAGAAAAAGAAATAAACTAGAGGACGGGCTAATGCCCGTCCTCTAGTCTTACACAGGAGGTGACCGCCCCCGTGGGCCCCATTCGTTATATTGTCATACTCTTTCCCGTCCTCACCCTGCTGGCGCTGCTGGGCTTCTTCTGCTGGTACTGGCGCACCCAGCGCTCTCCCCTGGCCCAGCAGCTCGCCCCCGCGCCGCAGCCGAAGCGCCGCTTCACCTTTGCCGGGCGGTGCCATCCCCTGGCGCGCCGGGATGCCATTCCCATCCTGCTCATCACCTGTATTTACGCCGTCACCGCCTTCGCCCACTTGGGCTCCCTCCAGGCGCCCCAGAGCGCCTGGGACTTCGGGGACGGGGAATCGGCCACCTTCTCCCTGCCGGAGAGCGTCCAGGTGTCCAGGCTGTGGTACTACCCCAACCTGGGCACCGGCAAATACCAGGTGGAGATCTCCGCCGACGGCACCCAGTGGCTCACCCTCTGGAGCCGGACGGAGACCGATGAAACGGGCAGTGAGGAGACCGTTTACTACTGGGCCGACCCGGAGGGCTACGGCGAGAGCTACGCCATGACCCAGAACTACAATCAGCTCTTCAAGTGGAATGAACTCACCTTCGAAAACCCCCAGTATATCCGATACCTGCGCATCACCGGCCAGGCCAATAAGGGCCTGCTGGAGCTGGGAGAGGTGGCCCTGTTCGATCTGGAGGGGAACCGGGTGAATCTGTCCGCCTCGGCCAGCCCCCTCTTCGACGAGCAGGAGACGGTGCCCGAAAAGACCACCTATTACGACTCGGCCTACTTTGACGAGATCTACCACCCCCGCACCGCCTGGGAGCACATCCGGGGCATTGAACCCTATGAGATCTCCCACCCGCCCCTGGGCAAGCTGATCATGGGCGTCGGCATCCGCCTGTTCGGCATGACCCCCTTCGGCTGGCGGTTCATGGGCACCCTGTTCGGCGTGGGGATGCTCCCCCTGCTGTATGTGTTCCTCAAGAACCTGTTCGGCCGCACCTCCATCGCCACCTGCGGCACCGTGCTGCTGGCCGCCGACTTCATGCACCTGACCCAGACCCGGCTGGCCACCATCGACACCTACGCCTTCTTCTTCATCCTTCTGATGTATTATTTCATGTACCGCTACCTCACCCTCCCGGCGGGCGCCCCCTTCCGCAAATGCGCCCTGCCCCTGTTCCTGTCGGGGCTGTTCTGGGGCATCGGCGCGGCCTCCAAGTGGACGGTGATCTACGGCTGCACCGGGCTGGTGGTACTCTACTTCATCGGCCTGTACCAAAAGCTGCGGGACTGGCCGGCGGACGGGGAGACGGGGGCGCGGCAGCCCGGGCGGCTGAAGTGGGCCTTCCAGATTCTCGCCTTCTCGGTGCTGGTGTTCGCCCTGATCCCGGCGGCCATCTATACCCTGTCCTATCTCCCCTACGCCTGGGCGGAGGGAGACAGCAGCCTCACGGGCCTCGTCGGTGCCATGTGGGAAAACCAGAAGTATATGCTCTCCTACCACAGCGGCGTCACCGACACCCACCCCTACTCCTCCCGCTGGTATCAGTGGCTCTTTGACATCCGGCCCATCCTCTACTATATGGACAACTCGGTGCCGGGGTACACCACCCGCTTCGCCGCCTTTGTCAACCCGGTGGTGTGCTGGGGCGGCCTGCTGGCCGTCCTCGCCTGCGCCGTGCAGGCGGTGCGGCGGCGGTGCGCCAGGGCCCTGTTCATCGTCATCGGCTACCTGGCCCAGCTGGTGCCCTGGTTCTTCATCGGCCGCATCACCTTCGCCTATCACTACTTCCCCTCGGTGCTGTTTCTCATTCTGGCCCTGTGCTATGTGTTTTACAGCCTGTCCGAGCAGGAGGAGCTCATCGCCTGGAAGCCCGCCATGTACGCCGTCACGGCGGGGGCCGCGGCCCTCTACGCCCTGTTCTATCCCGTGCTGGTGGGCATCCAGATCCCCTCCTGGTATGGGACCTGCCTGCTGCGGTGGCTCCCCTCCTGGCCCTTCTAATCCCCCGCCCAGCGGCACTTGTGAGGTAATTTGTATGTATCTGTCCGACTATCACACCCACAGCCGGCTCTCCTTTGATGCCCACGCCCCCCTGTCCGAGCTGGCGGAGGCGGCGGCAGACGCGGGCCTGGACGAGCTGTGCGTCACCGACCACTTCGACTTCCTCGACGAAAATGGGGTTCCGGCGGAGGGCTACGACTGGGCCCCCGCCGTGGCCCAGCATCAGCAGGCCCTCCCCGCCGCCGGGGAGCGTCTCACCCTCAAGCTGGGCCTGGAGCTGGGCATGCCCCATCTGAATCCGGCCGCCGCTGCGGCCATCTGTGCCCGCCCGGAGGCCGACTTCATCCTGGGCTCGGTCCACAACCTCTCGCCGGAAAGGGGCGGCACCGACCTGTTCTTCCTGGATTTCTCCACCGTCCAGGCCTGCTATGATGCCCTGGACGACTACTTTGCCTCCCTGGCTCTGCTGGCCGCCACAGATTTTTACGACGTGCTGGCCCACCTCATCTACCCCCTGCGCTATATGCAGGCCCCCGTCACCCTAAACCGCTACCAGGACGCCATCCGGGCCATCCTGCGCACGGCGGTGGAAAAGGGCAGGGGCATGGAGGTCAACACCTGCCGGGGGCGCACCCTGGAGGAGTGGCGGCCCATCCTGGCCCTCTACCGGGACTGCGGCGGCGAGATCGTCACCGTCGGCTCTGACGCCCACACCCCGGCGGACGTGGGCAAGGGCGTCCGGGCGGCCTGCGCGCTGCTGCGGGAGTGCGGCTTCCGCCGCGTCTGCACCTATGAAAAGCACCAGCCCGTGTTCCACACACTCGGATAAGGAGGAAATATATATGATCGCATTGGGTTCCGACCACGGAGGGCTCGCCCTCAAGCGCCACGTCATGGAGTACCTGGACGCCCGCGGCCTGGAGTATCAGGACTTCGGCTGCTACACCGCAGAGAGCTGCGACTACCCCGACTTCGGCCGGGCGGCCGCGGAGGCAGTGGCCTCCGGCGCGTGCGACCGGGGTATCGTTATCTGCACCACGGGCATCGGCATCTCCATCGCCGCCAACAAGGTGAAGGGCATCCGCTGTGCCCTGTGCAGCGAGCCTCTCTCCGCCGAGATGACCCGGCGGCACAACGACGCCAACATGCTGGCCATGGGCGGCGGACTGATCGGGAACAATATGGCCGACCGCATCGTGGACGCCTTCCTCAACACCCCGTTTGAGGGCGGCCGCCACCAGCGGCGGGTGGACAAAATCGAAGGCTGAACGCAGAACGGCCCCCAGAACCCAAATGGTTCCGGGGGCCGCTTTGGTTTTGGCTCAGAGCGTCTGGAACACGGCCTCCGCCGCGGCCAGGGTGGCGTCCAGCTCCGCCTGGGTATGGGCCTCGGAAATGAACATGGCCTCGAACTGGGCGGGGGCCAGGGCCACGCCCCGCTCCAGCATCCCCTGGAAATAGCGGGCGTACTTGGCCACGTCGCTGCCCTTGGCGTCGGTGAAGGTGGTCACCGCCGTGGGGGTGAAGAAGGGAGCCAGCAGGGAGCCGAGCTGGTTGATGACCACCGGCGCGCCGGTGCGCTTCACCAGTTCCCGCAGCCCCTCCGCCAGAGCCGCGCCCCTGGCGTTGATGTGCTCGTACACTTCGGGATGCTCCCGCAGGTAGGTGAGCTGGGCCAGGCCGGCAGCCATGGCCACCGGATTGCCGCTGAGGGTACCCGCCTGGTACACCGGGCCGCAGGGGGCCACCTGCTCCAGCAGCGCGCGGCTGCCGCAGTAGGCGCCCACCGGCATGCCGCCGCCGATGATCTTGCCGAAGGTGACCAGATCGGCCCGCACGCCGAAGTACGCCTGGGCGCCGCCGGGGGCCAGGCGGAAGCCGGTGATCACCTCGTCGAAGATCAGCAGGGCGCCGTGCTTGTCGCACAGGGCCCGCAGGCCCTCCAGGAAGCCGGGGGCGGGGCCGACCACGCCCATGTTGGCGGCCACCGGCTCCACGATCACCGCCGCCACCTGGCCGGGGTTCTGCTCCAGCAGGGCCTCCACGCTGGCCAAATCGTTGAACTGGGCGGTGAGGGTGTCCCTGGCCGCCCCCACCGGCACGCCGGCGCTGCTGGGGTGGCCCCCCGCCAGGGCGGAGGAGCCGGCGTTGACCAGCATACAGTCGGAGTGGCCGTGGTAGCAGCCCTCGAACTTGATGAGCTTGTCCCGGCCGGTGGCCCCCCGGGCCAGCCGGAGGGCGGACATGACCGCCTCGGTGCCGGAATTCACCATGCGCACCATCTCAATGTTGGGCACCATGCTGATCATCCGCTCGGCGATGTCCACCTCCCGGCGGGTGGGGGCGCCGAAGGACAGGCCGTCCTTTACCGCCCGCTCCACCGCCTCCCGGATCACCGGGTGGTTGTGGCCCAGGATCATGGGGCCCCAGGAGCAGACGTAGTCGATGTACCGCTTCCCGTCCTCGTCGTAGATATAGGCCCCGTCGGCCCGCGTGATGAAGCGGGGGGCCATGCCCACGGCCCGGTAGGCCCGCACTGGGGAGTTGACCCCGCCGGGGAGCACCCGCTTGGCCCGCTCAAAGAGCTGTTCCGAGATATCCATCAGCCGATGTCCCCCTTCTGTATGGCCTGGGCCAGCTCCTTGGCGTAGTAGGTGATGAGCATATTGGCCCCGGCCCGGAACACGGACAGGGCGCTCTCGCACATGATGCGGTACTCGTCCACCAGCCCTGCCGCCCCGGCTGCCTTGATCATGGCGTACTCGCCGGAGACGGAGTAGGCGCACATGGGCAGATCAAAGGCGTCGGAGCACTCGCGGATCACGTCCAGATAGCTCAGGGCGGGCTTGACCATGAGGATATCCGCCCCTTCCGCCTCGTCCAGGGCGCACTCCTTGAGGGCCTCCTTGCGGTTGTGGGGGTCCATCTGGTACCCCTTCCGGTCGCCGAAGGAGGGGGCGGAGCCGGCCGCCGCCCGGAAGGGGCCGTAGAACGCGGAGGCGTACTTGGCGGAGTAGGCCATGATGGGGGTGGTCTCATAGCCGTGCTCGTCCAGGACGGCCCGGATGGCGGCCACCCGGCCGTCCATCATGTCGGAGGGGGCCACCATGTCCGCCCCCGCCTCCACATGGGACAGGGCGGTCTTGGCCAGCACCTCCAAGGTCTTGTCGTTGTCCACCTCGCGGCCGCAGAGGATGCCGCAGTGGCCGTGGTCGGTATACTCGCACATGCACACGTCGGTGATGACATAGAAATCCGGGTATTTGGCCTTGATGGCCCGGATGGCCTCCTGCACCACGCCGTGCTTTGCCCAGGCGGAGGAGCCCACGGCGTCCTTCTCACGGGGCAGGCCGAAGAGGATGCAGTGGGTCACCCCGGCGGCCAGGCAGTCGGACACCGCCTCGCACACCGCGTCCAGGCCGTAGTGGAACTGGCCGGGCAGGGCCTCGATGGGCCGCTTGCCGCGGAGGGTCTCGTCCACGAAGATGGGGTAGATCAGGCTGTCGGGGGACAGGCGGGTCTCCCGGCACAGGCGGCGCACCGCGTCGCTTCCCCGCAGGCGGCGGGGACGTTGAATGAGTTCCATATATGTGCTTCCTTTCTCAATCCCGCAGGGCGGTAATCAATTCCACCAGGGCGTCCATGGTGGCCTCCCGGGCCACCGCCGCGGGGATGCCGTGCTTCCGGGCCTCGGCGGCGGTCTGCGCCCCGATGCAGGCCCCCACCATGCGGGAGAAGTCCGCGTCCTCCCCCACGGAGGCGACAAACCCCTTGACCGTGGAGGCGCTGGTGAAGGTGACGATCCCCGCCGCGCCGGACTCCACCGCCGCCCGCAGCTCGTCGGAGCGGGGGTTCTCGTACACGGTGCGGTAGCAGGCCACGTCGTCATACCCAATGTTACGCCCCTTCAGGGCCTCTGTCAAGGCGGGGGAGCCCTCCTCCGCCCGGAGAATGAGCACCCGGCCCCGGGCGGGCAGGCCAGCCCCCAGGTGGGCCGCGTCGTAGACCTCGGGTATATAGTCGGCCCGCAGGCCGTGGCCGGCCAGGGCCTTGGCGGTGCCGGGGCCGATGGCGGCCAGCTTCAGGCCGCCCAGGGCGCGGGCGTCCAGGCCCTTCCCCTCCAGGCAGGCCCACACCGCGTCCACTCCGGCGGGGCTGGTGAGGGCCAGCCACTCATAGCCGGACAGCCGCTCCAGCGCCCCGTCCGCAGCGGGGCAGGGGGTGATGGGCACGGTGGCGATGCAGGGGTACTCCCACACGTCGGCCCCCAGCGCCCGCAGACGGGCCGACAGGGTGCCGGCCCGCTCCCGGGGCCGGGTGACCACCACGCGCTTCCCCTTGAGGGGGAGGTGGTCGAACCAGTCGAACTGGTCGGCCAGGGCGCACACGTCCCCCACCACAATGACGGCGGGGCTCTGGACAGTGGCCGCTTCCGCCGCCCGGGGCAGCTCCGCCAGGGTGGCGCTCACCCGCCGCTGGGCAGGGGTGGTGCCCCGCTCCACCACGGCGGCGGGGGTGTCCGGAGCCATGCCCGCGTCCAGCAGCCCGGCGCAGATGGTGGGCAGGGCGGACACGCCCATGAGGAAGACCAGGGTGCCCCCGGTGCGCACCAGGGCCTCGAAGTCGATGGCCAGCTCCTTCCCCGCCCGCTGGTGGCCGGTGATGATGTGCAGGGAGGAGCAGCAGTCCCGGTGGGTCACCGGGATGCCGCCGTAGGCCGGGGCCGCGATGGCGGAGGTGATGCCGGGTACCTCCTCGAAGGGGATGCGGTGCTCCGCCAGCAGCTCCAGCTCCTCCCCTCCCCGACCGAACAGGAAGGGGTCGCCCCCCTTGAGGCGCACCACGTTGTGGCCCTGCTGGGCCTGCTCCAGCAGAATCCGGTTGATCTGCTCCTGGGGCACGGGGTGGCGGGACGCCTCTTTGCCCACGTTGATCTTCACCGCCCCCTCGGGCATAAGGGCCAGAATGGCGGGGCTGACCAGGCGGTCGTACACCACCACATCGGCCCTCTCCAGGGCCTCCAGCCCCTTGCGGGTCAGCAGGCCGGGGTCGCCGGGGCCGGCGCCCACCAGTGTCACTTTTCCAGGCATGTTCCGCCCTCCTTCAGCCTGCGGGCCAGCGCCTCACCCAGGGCCTCCCCCTGGGCGCGGGGGCCGCTGAGCCGCCCCCGCCGCACTTCGCCCGCGTCGGTTACATACAGTCCGTCTATGGTCACGGTATCGCCCTCCAGCCGGGCGTGGGCCGCAATGGGGGCGGAGCAGCCCCCGTCCAGGGCGCGGACAAAGGCACGCTCGGCCCGGGCGCAGTCGGTTCCGTCGGCGTCCAGTACGCCGTCCAGGCAGGACAGCTCCTCCCCCGCCCGGGTCTGGAGGGCCAAAATGCCCTGACCCGCCGCGGGGAGCAGCTCCTCCACCGTGAAGTACCGGGTGATGCGCTCCTCCAGCCCCAGCCGCTTGAGGCCGGCGGCGGCCAGCACCAGGGCGGAGAACTGTCCCTCGTCCAGTTTGCGCAGGCGGGTGAGCACGTTGCCCCGCACCGGGGCCACCGCCACGCCGGGAAACAGCGCCCGCAGCTGCACCGCCCGCCGGGCGGAGGCGCAGCCGATGGGCCTGGAGGGGTCCAGCTCCTCCGCCCCCTGGGGCAGCACCAGCACGTCCCGGGGGTCCTCCCGGCGGGAGAAGCCCGCCAGGGGGATGCGGGGGTCCTCCTCCATGGGGAGATCCTTGCAGCTGTGGACGGTCAGATCCACCCGGCCATCCAGCAGGGCGGCGTCCAGCTCCTTGACAAAGAGGCCCTTGCCTCCCACCTTGTCCAGGGTGCGGTCCAGTATCTTGTCGCCGGTGGTCTTCATGGTCACCAGCTCCAGCCCCACCTCCGGGTGGGCGGCGCGGATGGCGTCCATCACCAGCTCGGACTGCACCACCGCCAGCCGGCTCTCCCGGCTGCCGACACGTATGGTCTTCATTCCAATCCCTCCAATGCGCTGCGGATGGCCCGGGCCGCCCGGGCGGTGCGGGCGTGGTCGTCGCCCCGGCCGATGACCCCGGCCACCAGATTCTCGCCGGTACAGACGGCGGGGAAAAAGAAGGTGCACTCCTCCGGGCAGTCGGCCACGCTGACCGGAATCCCCAGCGCGCGGGCCTCCTCCCCCACCGCCCGGTTGACGGCGCGGTCGTCAGTGGCGGCCACTGCCAGGGCCGCCCCGGCCAGATCGCCGGGGGCATAGGGCCGCCCCTCCCACTGTATGCCCTGGGGCGGGGTCTTACAGCGGGGGGCGATCACCGTCACCTCCGCGCCGAAGCGGGAGAGCACCTCCGCCCGGCGGCAGGCGACGGCCCCGCCGCCCACGACCACCGCCTTCTCCCCCGCCAGATTGACGAACAGCGGGAAGCGGAGGGGCCGCTGCTCGGGCAGGGGCCACCTGGGTTTGGCGGCGGTATGTACCTCGATCTTGCGGGCGCAGCGCTCCAGCTCCTCCGGCGTCAGGTTCTCCTTGAGCGCGCCGGAGAGGAGGTCCACCGCCCGCCCCACGGCCAGCTCCACCAGGCCCCTGGCCTCCGGGCCGTCCAGATCGGTGGACAGTACCCGGGCGGCCACCGCCTGCTTCACCCGCTCCAGGCCGGGCAGGCAGGAGCGGTAGTTCTCCCACTGGGCCATCTGCTCCAGGTGCCGCTCCACGATCTCCGCGGCGGCGGCGGGCACCTCCCGCCGTGTGTCCACCCCTAGGGAGTCCACGTTGTAGAGGGTCACGCCGGGCAGCTCCCCCACGGCGGGCTCGATGTCCCGGGGGATAGCCAGGTCGGCCAGCAGGCGGGGGTGGTCCTCCACCGCCGCCAGCTCCCGGGCGGAGATAGTGTAGTGGGGGCTGGTGGTGGCGGAGAGGAGCAGGTCCACCCCCTTCATGGCGGCGTAGCGCTCCTCATAGGGGGCCACGGCGCTCCCGGCGGGCACCACGGTCTCCCCGTGGCGGTAGGTGCGCAGGGTGACGGTGACGGCGCACCCCAGCCGGTGGAGCAGAGCGGCGGACAGGCGGCCCATCTCCCCGTTGCCGATGACCAGGGCCCGCTTGCCCTCCAGGCCCCCTGCGTCCCGCGCCAGCCGCTCCACCGCGCTCTGGGCCGCGGAGCGGGGCACTCCGGTGAGGGGCACCTTGGTCTTGATCTCCTTGCCTGCGGCGGCGGCGTTGCGGAACAGGATCTCCAGCACCCCGTCCGCCGTGCCGGCCTCCCGGGCGGCGGCCGCCGCCCCCTTCACCTGGGTGAGGATCTGATCCTCCCCCCAGATCTGGGAGCGCAGGCCGCCGGCCACCTCCATCAGGTGCCGGGCAGCCTCCTCCCCCGTGCGGGTGACGAAGGCCCCGGCGAAGGGGGCGTAGGGCAGCCCCGCCGCCGCGCACAGGAGCGCCCCCGGCTCCGGCTCCGCCCCGGAGGCGCAGGAGAGGTAGAGCTCCGTGCGGTTGCAGGTGGACAGGAGCACGCAGCCCTCCACCCCCTCCGCCGCCCGGAGCAGCCGGTCCAGCTCCACCACCCGGCTCCGGGTGAAGGAGAGGGCTTCCCGCAGACCGATGGGGGCCTTCCGCCAGTCCAGGCCGGTCATACGGATGTTCAAGCCTCTTCCCCCTTCTTCACCAGCACCACGGAGAAGTAGCCGCTGCCATCGATCAGCTCGGCGAAGCGGGGGTAGACCGCCTCCCCCTCCATGCCGCAGTTGGCCACCATGGACGCCCGCTCCAGCAGGCCCTTCTCCGCCAGCTTCTCCTTCAGCGCGCCGATCTCCCGGCCCGCCTTCATGAACACCAGGTTGGCGTCCACGTCCAGGCAGTCGTCCACGTCCTTGTGGGAGGCGGGGACAATGAGCAGCCGCTCCGACTTCTCGCACAGGGCGGCACCCAGCCGGGCCGCCACCGCGCAGAAGGAGGGCACGCCGGGGATGATCTCCGCTTCATACCCCCGGGCCGTCACCTTGCGGTGGAGGTAGAGGTAGGTGGAGTAGACGGTGGGATCGCCCAAAGTGAGGAAGGCCACGTCCTTCCCCCCGTCCAGCAGGGCGCACACCCGGTCGGCGTTGGCCTCATAGGCCGCGTCCAGGGCGGCCTCGTCCCGCACCATGGGGGCGTCGCAGAGGAGAATCTCCTTCCCCTCGGCCAGCTCTCCGGCGATGGTCAGCGCGGTCTTCTCCCCGCTGCCCTTGTCAGGCACCGCCAGCACCGCCGCCTGGGCGATGATCCGCTGGGCCTTGCGGGTAATCAGTTCCGGATCGCCGGGGCCCACCCCGACGCCGTACAGAATGCCTCGTTTCACAATAACTCCTCCTGTTTCAACAATCGCAGCAGTTCCCGCCGGGCCGCCCCAATGGTGCCCACCGGGGTCACGTCCAGGCCGTCCCGGTCGCGGAGAATCGCCATCAGATGGGCGATGCGGGGCAGGCGCAGGTGGTTGGCCCGCAGCAGCTCCGCCTTGGTGAACAGCTCCTCCGGCGTTCCCTGGGCCAGCACGCTTCCCCCGCCCAGCAGGTAGGCGTAGTCGCAGCACAGGGGCACCACGTCCATGTCGTGGGTGGCCATGAGAATGGTCATGCCCTGGCTGTCCCGCAGGCTGGTCAGCAGCTCCAACAGATCGCTCACCCCCTGGGGATCCAGTCCGGCGGTGGGCTCATCCAGAATCAGCGCCTCCGGCTCCATGACCAGCACGCCGGCGATGGCCACCCGCTTCTTCTGACCGAAGGAGAGCGCGTGGGTGGGCTTGTCCCGCAGGTGGGACACTCCGGTGCGCTCCATGGCCGCCTCCACCCGGCGGCGCACCTCCGCCTCGGGCAGGCCCAGGTTGACCGCGCCGAAGGAGATGTCCCGGTACACGTCGGCGGAGAAGAGCTGGTCGTCCGGATCCTGGAACACGATGCCTACCCGGCGGCGCAGCTCGGTCAGGCCCTTCCGGTCCCGCTTCACCGGCGCGCCGTCCAGCAGGATCTCCCCGGCGGACGGCTGGAGCACGCCGTTGAGGTTCAGAAACAGGGTGGACTTGCCCGCCCCGTTGGCCCCCAGGATGCCCGTGATCCTTCCCCGTTCGGCCCGGAGGTTGATGCCCTTCAGCGCCGCCGTGCCGTCCTCATAGGTATAGTGCAGCTCTCTGGCCTCAATCGCGGCCTCTATCATCCCATCACGCTCCTCTCGAGATACCATGCCGCCAGCTGAACCGCCGCCACCGCCGCCGCCAGCGGGCAGAGCCACGCCCCCCGCGCATAGCCGCCGGACAGGGTGACCAGGCTTCCGCTGTAGCCGCGGGACTCCAGGGCGGTATACACCCGGTCCGCCTTCCGCCACGCCCGGAGAAACACCATGGAGGCCAGGGTGCCCAGGGAGGACAGGGAGCGGCGCACCCCCTGATAGCCCAGCCGGGACTCCTGAGCCAGGCGGATGCGGGAGGCGGTCTCGGTCAGGACAAAGATAAAGCGGTAGATCAGCTCCATCAGCTCCACCAGCAGGTGGGGCACGTGCATCCGCTCCAGCGCCATGGTCACATCGGTCACCGGGGTGTTCAGCGCCAGGAAGTACATGGCTCCCACCGCCCCCAGTGCCTTGCAGAACAGCCGCCCGGCCCGGAGCAGCGCCGCCCCGTCAAAGCCCCACAGCCGCTCCCCCACCGGCACGGCCAGTAGCACCGGCGCGCCCTGGGGGTAGCTGTTGATCAGGATCGTCACGCATCCGACGGCCAGGAAGGCCATCGGGATGCACAGAAAGCGCAGGAAGACGCGGGGGCTGAGTCCGCCCAGGGCAGTAACCAGCCCCCACATCCCCAGCAGGGTGACCAGGCCGACCGTTACGCTGTCGCAGAGCAGGCAGAGCACCAGCGCCGAGCCGGTCAGAAGCAGCTTCGGCATGGGGGAGATCCGCCGCAGCCGCGATTGATAGGCGTAGCGGTCGGTTCCCATCAGCCCTGATCCCTCTTTTCCGGCTTTTTGGTGATGCGGCCCAGGACGAAGCCCACCACGCCCGCGCCGATGGCGGCCTGGAGGGCGAAGAGGAGGGACTCCACCTCGCCGCTGGCCGGCTCCAGAATCGGCTCAAACCAGGGCTCATAGTCGGGCTGAAGCTCCAGGATCACTTCTTCCGCCTGGCCGTCCGCGCCGCCGAACTCGGCGTTGGGCAGCAGCCACAGCGGCAGCGCCGCCAGCAGCACCACCAGCACGATCAGGATCAGATTTTTCTGCCATACCTTCATTCCGGTTCCCTCCTTACAGCACGCACAGGGCGTGGAGCTCTTCCCGGCTGTACTTCTCCAGCACATTGAACACCACCACGGTCAGCAGGCCCTCGGCGATGGCCAGAGGGATCTGCGTGACGGCGAACACCATCAGGAATTTCCCAATGCCGCCGTTGACCACCCCCAGCTGCACCGAGGTCACCACATAGGTGAACAGGTCGCCCAGCGCGGCCGCGGCGAAGACCGCCACCGCCGCCGGGGCGTTTGCCTTGCGCAGCAGCTTGTAGACCGCCCAAGACACGATGGGGCCGGCGATGGCCATGGAAAAGGTGTTGGCCCCCAGGGTGGTCAGGCCGCCATGGGCCAGCAACAGGGCCTGGAACAGCAAAACGATCAGCCCCAGCACCGCCATGGTCATAGGCCCGAACAGGATGGCGCCCAGCCCCACGCCGGTGGGGTGGGAGCAGGAGCCGGTTATGGAGGGGATTTTCAGCGCGGAGAGCACAAAGGCGAACGCTCCGCACATCGCCAACAGGATTTTGGCCTTGGGGGCCTGGGCGACCTTCTTCTGGATGGAGAGGAAGCCCGCCACCACAAAGGGGACGCATACCACGCCCCAGCCGGCGGCCCAGCCCACCGGCAGGTAGCCCTCGGCAATGTGCATGGCCGAGGCGCTCATGGTGAGCACGCCCAGCAGGCCGACGAGCACCGCCGCCGTGCGCAGAAGCCGTGTGTTTCGTTGATTCATCATGTGTTTCATCCTTTCCTATCGCTCGTAGGTGGCTGTGAATTCGGAGCCGGCACGGTTTTCCGGCTTGAGCGTCTCCGCCGCTGCGCGCCTTCCCGGGTCGCCCCAGTGGCCCGTGCGCACCGGCTGTTCTCTTACGGCAGCGGGACTGCGCGGGATTTGCACCCGTCTTCCCGTTTCCGGCCCCCGGATCTATATCAACAGGCTTCCGCCTGGAGCTGCTCCGCCTGCCGGGCGTGCTCCACAAACAGCGCCCGCACCGCCGGGTGCTCCCCCAGGCCGGTGAGCACGCAGACCGTCTCGTAGCCCTCGGCCTCCAGATGCCGCCGCCAGGAGTCCTCCTCGTCCCCCGCCAGATCGTTCTTGGCGTGATCCCCCGCCACGGTCATCAGGGGACGCAGCTCCACCCTCCGCACCTGGGGCCGCTCCTTCAGACGGCGCAGGGCCTCCCCAAAGCCGGGGTAGCCCTCCACCGTGCCGATTACCACGTCCTTCCGCCCCAGATCGTGGAAGGCGTACTCCATCAGGGCGTAGGCCGAATTGGCCTGGTGCTCCGAGCCGTGGCCCATATAGAGCACGGCGGTGTCCGCCCGCTGGGCGGGCAGCGCCTCCATCAGGGCGCGGCCCAGGGCCGCGTAGTCCTCCGCCGCCGTCAGCAGGGGGCGGCCGAAGGCCATGTGGGCAAAGCGGGCGCGGTACGGCTCCGCCTGGGCCAGCAGCTTGTGGTACTCCTCCCCGTTCATCACGTGGGTGGGCTGCACCACCACGTCGGTACAGCCCTCGGCCAGCAGGCGCTCCAGCGCCTGGGGCACGTTGTCGATGTGGGTGCCCTCCCCCGCCAGCTTGCGGAGGATCATGCCGCTGGTAAAGGCCCGGCGCACCGTCCGCTCCGGGAAGGCCGCGGCCAGCTCGGCCTCAATGGCCGCGATGTTTTTCTCCAGGGTGTCCCGGTGGCTGGTGCCGAAGGACACCGCCAGAACCGCTCTCTCTGTCATTGTGCGTCCCTCCCGTTATTCCCGCGCGTTGTTGCTGGCCTGATAGAGCATGGCGTTGCAGATGGCGGCGGCCACGTTGCTGCCGCCCTTCCGCCCCCGGGCCACGATGTGGGGCACGTCCAGGGTGAGCAGCAGCTCCTTGCTCTCCACCACGTTCACGAAGCCCACCGGCACGCCGATGACCAGGGCGGGCTTCAGCTCCCCCGCGCCGATCAGCTCGCAGGCCCGTACCAGGGCGGTGGGGGCGTTGCCGATGGCCAGCACCAGCGGCCCCTCCAGCCGGGCGGCCCGCTCCATGGACACGGTGGCCCGGGTCTCCCCCCGCGCCTTGGCCTCAGCGGCCACGTCCGGGTCGGACATGAAGCACACCGCCCGGCCGCCGAATTTCTCCAGCACCCGCTTGTTCACCCCGGAGAAGGCCATCTGGGTGTCAGTCACGATGGTGCAGCCCTGCCGTATGGCCGCGATGCCCGCCTCCACCGCCCCGGCGGAAAAGACCAGATTGTCGGCGTACTCAAAGTCCGCGGTGGTGTGGATCACCCGCTTGACCACGGGCAGCTGCTCCGCCGGGAACACCCGCTCCCCCAGCTCCTGGCCGATGAGCTCCATGCTCCGGGCCTCAATGTCCGCGGGGGCCACCCGCTGCAATTCGATGTGTTTCATGTCTCTATTCCTCCCCGTTGAGAATCCGGTAAATGCGTTTCATATCCAGGCTGGCCCGCAGGCCGGCCGCCAGCTTGTCGTACTGCTGCTGGGCGTACGCCTGCCAGTCCACGCTGGCCGCGCCCGGCTCCAGCCCCTTGGCCTCCAGCAGGGCGTTCACCAGGGCGGCGGCCGCCTCCGCCTTGTCGAAGATGCCGTGGACGTAGCAGCCCCACACGTTGCCCGCGCTGAGGCCGTCGGAGCGCCGCTCCCCGGTCTGGGTGGTGAACTCCGCCAGGGGGGCCGCCCCGCTCTCGGTGCGGCCCATGTGGATCTCGTAGCCCTCGAAGGCCACGCCGGCCAGGGAGCGGAAGAGCCCCTCCGGGGCGCGGAAGGCCCCCGTCACCCGGGTGCGGGTCTTCTCCCCCTGGAACACCGTGTCGGCTGGGAGCAGGCCCAGGCCCCGGAGGGAGCCGCCCCCCTCCACCCCGTCGGGGTCGGAGACGGTATTCCCCAGCATCTGATAGCCGCCGCAGATGCCGATCACCGCTCCGCCGGCCGAGGCGTGCTTGAGCACGGCAGCCTCCATGCCGCTCTCCCGCAGCCAGCGCAGATCGTCCATGGTGTTCTTGGTGCCGGGGAGAACCACCAGATCGGGGTGCCCCAGCTCCCGGGGATTGCGGACGTAGCGGAGGGTGACCTCCTCCATCCGCTCCAGGGGGTTGAAGTCGGTGAAGTTGGACAGGCGGGGCAGGCGCACCACCGCAATGTCCACCAGGCCCACCCTTCCCCTTCCGCTCAGGCGGTGGGAGAGGGAGTCCTCGTCGTCCACATCCACGTCCAGCATGGGGACAACTCCCAGCACCGGCTTGCCGGAAAGCCGCTCCAGCTCCCCCAGGCCGGGGCGGAGGATATCCACATCCCCCCGGAATTTGTTGATAATCAGGCCCTTGATCCTCGCCTGCTCGTCCGGCTCCAGCAGCTTCACCGTGCCGTAGAGGGAGGCGAACACGCCCCCCCGGTCGATGTCGCCGCACAGAAGCACCGGGGCGTGGGCCCGGCGGGCCATGCCCATGTTCACAATGTCGTCCTGCCGCAGGTTGATCTCCGCCGGGCTGCCCGCCCCCTCGATGACGATGATGTCGTACTCCGCCGCCAGGGACTCGTAGGCCGCCATCACCTCGGGGATGAGGCTCTTGCGGTAGCGGAAGTACTCTCCCGCCGGCATGGTGCCCCGGGGCACGCCGTTGACGATCACCTGAGAGCCCACATGGCTGGTGGGCTTGAGCAGGATGGGGTTCATCCGCACGTCGGGGGCCACCCCCGCCGCCTCGGCCTGCACCACCTGAGCCCGGCCCATCTCGAAGCCGTCGGGGGTGATGGCGGAGTTGAGGGCCATGTTCTGGGATTTGAAGGGGGCCACCTTATAGCCGTCCTGGGCAAAGATGCGGCACAGCCCCGCCGCCAGCAGGGACTTGCCCGCGTTGGAGGCGGTTCCCTGGATCATAATCGCGTTGGCCATCACAGCACTTCCTTTAAGGCGGCCAGCAGCCGCCGGTTTTGTTCCGCCTGTCCCACGCACACCCGGTACCAGTCGTTCCCCAGGCCGTGGTAGTTGGCGCAGGAGCGGATGAGCACGCCCCGCGTGAGCGTCCGGTCCTTCAAATCGGCCGCGCCCGCCGCCCGGAACAGCAGGTAGTTGGCCTGGCCGGGCACCACCTCCAGCCCCAGGGCGGCCAGGCCGTCCGACAGGGCGGGGCGCTCCGACGCCAGCAGGGCCCGGGCCTTCTCCGGCCAGTCGGGGCACTGCTCCAGGGCGGCCAGCCCCGCCGCCTGGGCGGGGGTGGAGACGCTCCAGGGCGGGCCGGCGGCGGCCATCCGCTCCAGAAGTCCGCCGTTGGCGGAGAGGGCGTAGCCCAGCCGCAGGCCCGCCATGGCGTAGCTCTTGGTGAAGGCCCGCAGGAGCAGCAGGTTGGGGTACTCCGCCAGACAGGGGGCCAGCCCCGGCCCCGCCCCGTCGGAGAGGGGCAAAAAGCACTCGTCCACCGCCAGCACCGCCCCAACGGCCCGGCATTGCTCCGCCGCCGCCCGCAGCAGCGCCCCGTCCACCAGCCGCCCGGTGGGGTTGTTGGGGGTGCAGAGGAAGACCAGCTCCACCCCCGGCGCGATGGCGTCCAAGAGCCCGCCGTCCACGTCAAAGCGGTTCTCCCGGCGCAGGGGGTGGCGTGTCACGGCGCACCCAGCCGCCGTCAGCGCCTCCTCGTACTCGGAGAAGGCCGGGGCGGTGACCAGCGCCCGCCGGGGCCGCAGGGCGTAGGCCAGCCGGAAGATCAGCTCCGCCGCCCCGCCGCCGCAGAGCACCTGCTCCGGCGCCACCCCGTCGTGGGCGGCGATGGCCGCCCGGAGGGCGCGGCACAGGGGGTCGGGGTAGCGGTCCGCCGTGGGCAATGCCGCCGTGATGGCCCGGGCCACCCCTTCCGGCAGGCCCAGCGGGCTCACGTTGGCCGAAAAATCCAGCGGATCCCG
>OGJY01001625.1_pt1 | contig 25535 bp, 19 predicted proteins | sample 1572231 | NCBI WGS metagenome assembly OGJY01 (sample SAMEA2582121, study PRJEB24529) | metagenome | biome: Human gut stool | place: China | collected 2011
GTGTAGAGCAGAGAGCCCGTGACCTCGAACAAGCCCGCCTCAAAGAGGCACAAGCTGAACAACTCCGCAAAGAAGCCGAGAGCATAAAACAGAAGAAATAGAGTATCAATCAGTTGAAAAGATGGAGAAAAGCAAGCTTCTCCATCTTTTAATATTTTCGATTTCAAATTGCTAGCAAACGCTCAAGAGGCAATTCTTTAGAAGTTAGAGCGACAAAAACAGGTATTACAATCTCTATAATATCCAAATTCTCATTCTTTTCAACTGAAAGGCTGTGTTTTTCGACACTTCTCCATTCTTTTTTTCATGTTTATTCGCCAATATAGTCAGAATATGATAATTTTGCATCTATCATAGCATATCAATTAACCGAATAAAAATATATGGAATATGAATTTATCAACAGATTAAAGGTGGTTCTTGCAGAGCAAAGAAAAACCAATAAATGGTTAGCGGAACAACTAGGAAAATCAGAGATTACCATAAGTAGATGGGCGCAGAATAAACGGCAACCATCGGTTGAACAGTTAGTGGATATTGCCAATGTTTTGGATGTCGATATAACAACTTTATTGAACAAAACTAAAAAATAACGTAATGGCTAGAATTTACGACAACATAGAAATAAAATTTGAGCAAGGACTCAATGATATTATTACCAATACTGGAGTTAAACGAGTTGACTTCTGCGTTGGATATTTTAATCTTCGTGGATGGGATAGAATCGTTAACCAGATAGATTTATTATCTGGAGATTATGTAGATGAAAACGGTAACAATGAATTTAGAACTTGCCGCTTACTTATTGGAATGCATCGTCCACCTGAAGAATTGGTTCATACTCTCTATTCAAAGAATGACGAACTACCAAGCGCAGAAATGGTTCAACGCTGCAAAATACAAATCGCATTAGAGTTCAAGAAACAGCTTTTATTAGGACTTCCTTCTAAAAAAGACGAATGGACATTACGTCGTCTCTCTACTCAGATGAAAGAAGGAAAAGTTTGTGTAAAACTATATCTACGTGAGCCTCTTCATGCTAAACTATATTTAGCACATAGGCCAGACGACAATTTTAACAAAATTCAAGCCATTATGGGTAGCAGCAACCTCACCTATTCCGGCTTAACACGACAAGGAGAATTAAATGCAGAATTCGGCGATAGTGATTCAGCACAGAAATTGGCTAATTGGTTTAGTAATAGATGGGAAGATCGTTTCTGTGAAAATATTACCGAGGAACTTATCAACGTGATAGATAATAGCTGGGCATCCGAAAAAGAGATATTACCATATTACATTTATTTGAAAATTGCCTATCACTTAAGTGAAGAAGCTCGTAATGGCATCAAAGAATTTACATTAACACCCGAATTCCGTCACGAGTTATTCGAATTCCAACAGAACGCAGTAAAGATTGCCGCTCGCCATTTAAACAATGAGAAACGTGGCGGTGCCATGATAGGTGACGTAGTTGGTTTGGGTAAAACGATTACAGCTTGCGCTATTGCCAAGATTTATGAAATGACCTACGCCAGTAGTACTTTAATTATCTGTCCTGCCAATCTGCAAGACATGTGGAAAAAGTATATCACAAAATACGATCTCAAGGCCGAAATAAGATCCATGGCAAAACCTATTGATGTCGACTCTGCTCGGTATTACCGACTAATTATTGTAGATGAGAGCCACAATCTTCGCAATGGCGGAAAGCGCTATCAAAACATTAAAAGTCTTATTGAACACCAAGACAGTAAAGTACTTTTGCTGACTGCGACTCCTTACAACAAAGATTTTAGCGATTTGAGCAATCAATTACGTCTTTTTGTTGATGACGACCAAGATTTAGGCATTCGTCCAGAAGAATATATACGTAGTTTGGGAGGTGAACGTCAATTCTTACAGCAGCATAGTGATGTATTTATCCGCAGCATAAAGGCTTTTGAAAAGAGTCCATTTGTTGAGGATTGGAATGAACTGATGAAACTTTTCTTAGTACGTCGTACACGATCTTTCATTAAGCAGTATTTTTCAAAAAAGGATGACTCTAACGGTCGATGTTATTTGGAATTCCCAGATAAGAGACGCTCCTATTTTCCCGAAAGAGTACCCTGTGCCATCAAATTTAAGACAGAACAGACGGATCAATACAGTCGACTTTACTCTGCTGAAATGATAGCTTTAATGGAGAGTTTACAACTACCTCGCTATGGATTGAATAAATATATTAGTGAAGCACAAACCACCAATATTCCTCGCCATGAACAACAAATGATAGAAAACCTGTCGCGTGCGGGCCAGCGCATGATGGGATTTTGTAAAAGTACCTTCTTCAAACGTATTGACAGTAGCGGTTTCTCGTTTCTATTGACTTTATATAGACACATCCTGCGCAACTGCGTTTTCATTTATGCCATTGAGAATAAATTGCCTTTACCGATTGGTGACGAGAACACTCTACCCGAAGATTATACAGAAGACACCGACACTAACGCAAGCTTGCTTGGTGGAGAAATGGCTATAGATGTAGCGGTAGATGAAACACTCAAGATTCCTACCGGGATGGCATATTACATGAAGAAAGCTGCCGATTATTACAGTATTATAAGTACTAAAAATAATGTAGGATGGTTACCTTCAACCTATTTTAAACGAACATTGAAACAACAGTTAAAAAAAGATTGTGATGTACTTATCAATATGATTAACCTATGCGGTAATTGGAATCAGATTACAGATCAGAAACTGAACGAACTTCATACTTTACTGACCACAGCTCATGCCAATGAAAAAGTGATAGTATTTACTCAATATTCAGATACTGCTCGATATATTTTTAATCAACTGAAAAAAAGAGGTATAACATCCATAGATTTCGCAACAGGTGCTAGTGAAAACACAACAGCTATTGTAGAACGTTTCTCACCGATAAGCAACGATAAGAAAGATATGCCTGCATCAGAACAAACGTGCGTACTTATAGCCACGGATGTATTGAGTGAAGGTCAGAACCTTCAAGACGCTCATATCATAGTAAACTTTGACTTACCTTGGGCTATTATTCGATTGATTCAGCGTGCTGGGCGTGTGGATCGTATCGGCCAAACAGCCGACAAAATATGCTGCTACTCATTTTTCCCTGCCGAAGGTGTAGAACAAATCATCAACCTGCGTGGACGTCTAAACGCTCGCATTAACGAAAATGCAAATATTGTGGGTAGCGACGAGATTTTCTTTGAAGGAAATGAACAAAACCTACGTGATATGTTCAACGAAAAGAGCGGAGTTCTTGACGATGATGACGATGCAGAAGTTGACCTCTCTTCTCAGGCATTCCAAATTTGGAAATCTGCTACGGATGCACGACCGGAACTCAAACAAATCATTCCGAATTTACAGAATATGATTTACTCCACTAAAGCTACAGATAGCAAGTTAAACAATGGTGTAATCACGTATGCTCGTACAGCCAATGATTTCGATCTACTGACATGGCTTGATAGTGAAGGTAACTTTGTGACACAATCACAAAAGAAAATTCTCCAAGCATTGGCTTGCAATAGCAATGAACAGTACATGCCTCCCATGGATAATCATCATGAACTGGTAGAACAAGCCGTGTCACTTATTAAAACACAGAGTACCACTGTTACAGGAGGTATTTTAGGTAATCGTTTCAGTACACGATATCGCATTATTACTTTGTTGGAACATTATTACGAGCAGTCTCCGACACTGTTTTTCAGTGATGAGAACCGCCAACTGTTGAAACTGGCTATTGACGACATATATAATTATCCACTGCTTGAAGGCACTAAATTTATCTTAGGCCGTATGTTACGGGCTTCAAGTAAAACTGCAAGCGATGACATTGTTGAGTATATACTTGAAATGCGAAAAAGCGGTTCACTCTGTCGCATTGAAGAAGAGAATACTATTAAAAAAGAAAATACTATTATCTGCTCTATGGGCATTAAATACACAGAATAAATTATGAGAAAAAATGTATTTATAGAATTGGTACGCGAAGCCAATTTCCGTGAAATGTTTATCACCGAAATGGGATGGAATAACTACCATGGCGTAGCCGAATTGCCCTCGATTACCATTGACGAAGTTGAATATAGCTTTCGTACCATCGCCGAGCGTAGTGGTTTTCAGGTTTTACAATGCGAAGTAGATGCCCTTCCTCAGTCAGCAGTGTGCAAACGCATTGACAGCAAACTGCGCCGAAATGCTAATGATTATATAGCCATCTATATACTGAAAAACACTGAACATCATCAGTGGGTAGCCCCTGTTCGTCAAATAGAAAAACGTGATCTTGTCACTATTGAATATGAAACAGTCGAGAAAGCCGACTTTCTTTTCTCTAAGATTGCCGATCTTTCGTTTGCCAATAGCGAACGCACCACTATTGTTGATGTGAAGGAGCGTATTCAGGGTGCATTTGCTGTAAATTCCGAAAAAATTACCAAAGAATTCTATACTGGTTTCAAAAAGGAGCACAATGCCTTTGCTCTCTTCATTAGCGGTATTGATGATAATATAGAACTAAAGAATAATCGCAACAAGCAATGGTATACATCGGTCATGCTTAACCGGCTGATGTTCTGCTACTTCATTCAAAAGAAAGGTTTTTTAGACGGTAATGTAAATTATCTGCGTGACAAGTTAGCTTGGTGCCAACAGAAACAAGGTGAAGACCAATTCTTTAAGTCTTTTTATCAAGGCTTTCTTGTACAACTGTTTCAAGATGGCCTCAATACTCCTACCCGTCAACGGGAGTTCGAAGCAGTATATGGTAAGATTCCATATCTGAATGGTGGTATGTTTGACCGACATCAGATTGAGCAAGATTATGCCCACATCGACATTGCAGACGAAGCTTTCGAGCATCTGTTTGCTTTCTTTGACAAATGGCGTTGGCATCTTGACACCCGTATCTCAGCTAGCGGTAAGGATATCAACCCAGATGTACTCGGCTACATCTTCGAACAATATATCAATGATCGCGCACAAATGGGAGCTTATTATACTAAAGAAGATATCACCGAATACATCGGACGTAACTGTATCTTACCATTTCTCATGGACAAGGTAGCTCACACTACACAGGATATGGAGAAAGAATTCCGCCCTAACGGCTATGTGTGGACTATACTGCGACAGAGTGGAGATCGCTATGTATACGATGCCGTAAAGCAAGGTTATAATCTTGGTTGGCAAGAACAGATTCCACAAGATATCGCTGTGGGTATCGACACGACTCAGCCTAACCTTTTGGAGCGTCGCAAAGAGTGGAATCGTCCAACAACCGAGCCATGGGCACTCCCTACCGAGATTTGGAGAGAAACCATAGAGCGCTTACAACGGTGCGAACACGTCCTACATAAGATCGCAACAGGAGAACTGACACAAATCAACGATTTCATCACTTATAATCTTGACATTCGTCAGTTCGTGCAAGATATACTGACTCATACTTCCAACCATAAGTTGGTGGCTCACTTCTATCACGCCTTACAGCAAGTTACTATTCTAGACCCTACTTGTGGGTCAGGCGCCTTCCTTTTTGCCGCCATGAATATATTGGAACCACTCTACGAAGTGTGTATCGAACGTATGCAAGAGTTTCACGAGCTGAACAACAAACTCTTTATTGCAGAATTGGAAGAAATATCCCACAAATATCGTAGTAATATTCAATACTTCATCTTCAAAAGCATCATTTTGCGTAATCTTTATGGAGTGGACATTATGCAAGAGGCTACCGAGATTGCTAAACTGCGTCTCTTCCTTAAAATGGTAGCAGTAGTAGAAGTAGATCGGCGCGCCCCTAATTTAGGACTTGATCCGTTACCGGATATTGACTTTAATATTCGTTGTGGAAATACGTTGGTGGGATATGCAACAGAAGAAGAATTAGAACGTGACCTTGCATTTGGTGATATGTTTGCCAATGCAAATTTTAAGCAGCAGGTAGAAGATGAGATGGACAAAGTTGCTATGGCTTATGATAGGTTCAAAGCAATACAGCTCCATCAACATGAAGATATGAACTCTTTTAAAATAGCTAAACAAGAACTTGCAAGCAGACTTAAAGAGCTAAACAAAGCTTTGAATCAGAAAATGTATAATTCAAACAATATCATTTCTTCCAGTCACGGGGGAAGAACTTATGAAAAATGGCTTTCCTCTCATCAGCCTTTCCACTGGTTTGCGGAATTTTATCAGATTATTAAAGGTAATAGAGGTTTTGATGTAATAATTGGAAATCCGCCATATGTGGAATATAATAAGAAAGATAAAAAAACAGGATTATCTATAGCAAATATTTATAAACTAACTGATTATAAAACTATCGAATGTAGAAATCTGTATGCATACTCCATAGAACGTTCTAATAAATTGATTGATAAGAAAGGGTTCTTAGGAATGATTGTGCCAATAAGTATAACATGCACACAAAGGATGCAATCTGTACAGAAAATACTCAGTAAGGATAGTGCGTTATGGTTAAGCAACTATGCAGAACGTCCCAGCAAGCTTTTTACTGGTGCAGAAGTTATGCTAACAATATTCATTAAGAAACATAATATATCTGAGATAGTTTATGGTACAGGTTTCACAAAGTGGTCCACAATAGAAAGATCTCTTCTATTTAAGAAATGTAATTATACTAAATTATCTCCAATGCGTAATTACTTATTGCCAAAAATTTCTTCTGAACTCGAACAAAGAATATCGCAACTTGTAGTAAATCAGAGCCAATTAGGATATATTTTCATAAAAGAAAAATCATCTCCTAAATTATATTATCGAATTGGAGGAGGAAGATATTGGAAAATATTTACTACATTTCAGCCTATATTTATTCTTAATGGTGAAAGAGGTATTTCTAGCCGTGAAAATTATCTATATTTCAGAACCCAAGAGATAAGAGATGTAGTTGTTGCAATATTAAGCAGTTCTTTATTCTATTGGTATTTCATCCTAACAACGAATTGTCGTGATTTGAATCCCTCAGATTTAAATCAGTTTCCTATATCTATAGCCGACATGAATACAAGTATTATTACTGATATAATTTCAAAATCACAAATACTAATGAATGATTATAAAAATAAAGCTTTATTGAAAAATAAAACATCTTCTAAGACAGGCAATATTCAATACCAAGAATTTTATCCTCGCCTTTCTAAACCCATCATTGACGATATCGACAAGCTCCTTGCCAAACATTACGGGTTTACAGAAGAAGAATTAGATTTCATCATCAATTACGACATTAAGTATCGTATGGGAAATGAATTGAATGACGAAGAGGAGGAGTAAAATTAGAATAGAATTTCCTATTGAAAAATAGTATCAGCATGAATCAAAAAATAGAAATAACAAATAACTGGAACATCCAAAAGGTATTCAATGAGCTAGAAAACGGGAATATGAAAATTCCTCGTTTTCAAAGGGGTTATGTATGGGAACGTTCCAAGATTGTAAAACTACTCAATAGTATTTATGAAGAACATCCCATCGGATCATTCTTTATTTGGGAAGCATCGGCACAATACGCTGACTTTTGTCGAGAAATTAAAGAACTTGGCTTACCTAAAAAGCCTGATGCCAATAAATTCAAATTTATTATCGACGGACAGCAACGAATAACCTCACTCTATGTGGCTCTAATGGGTAAGCAACTTAAAACCATAGACTATGGGGTAATCTGCTTCAATCTGGATAAGAGACGATTTCAAATCCCCAAACTAAAGACAGAACCTAACAATATACCGGCATGGAAGATTTTTAACCAACAAGAAATTCTAACACTAATCGCGCAATATGCGTTATCAGATGCTCAAAACGGAACAGAATATTGTAAGACTTTGCAACAATGTAAATACATTTTAGACAATTACCCCATAAGTCTGATAAAAACACTTGATGTAGAATTGGATGAAGCTGTAGCAATATTCGAAAATATCAATCAAGGAGGAAAGCGATTATCACTTTTCGATTTAGTTCATGCTTCAGTATGGGCGAAAGATTTTGATCTTCGTTCCCTGATACAAGAGTTTAACGATGAAACTAAAATTAAGTTATTCGGTGGTCTGCAAATGGAAACATTTACTCAGGCGTTATCTTTGAATGCTAAAGATAATTGTTTACAGATTGCTCAATTGAACTTAAAATGTGAAGAGTGCAAGAAAATATGGAATCGCACCCTAGAATGTTTACGTTTGGCAATAGATTTCATAAAAGGGTATGGAGTACAACATACATCTATTCTACCCTATGATGCCATACTTGCTGTTCTACAATATTACTTCTTTAAATCAAAGAAAAATTCTATAGACAATATCCACAAACAATTCATAAATGACTGGTTTTGGACAACAACCTTTTCTAAGCGATATTCCAGTTCTGCCCTTACTCATGAAAAAGAGGATGCCGACTGGATTGCTCAGTTAGTAAACGGGCAATCATCGTCAAGAACTTTTGGTATAACTATTAGTTTGGATGAACTTAAACGTATTCAGATGAAGAACGCATCTGTAGTAAAGAATGGCATCTTATGCATTTTAGCAGCCAACAATCCTCTCGATTTCAATAATGGAGAACAAGTGAAATTGGACAATACCAATGCATCACGTGCCAATGCCAAGGAAAATCATCATTTTTTCCCATACTCTCGTCAAAAAGACTGTAACATTACACAGAAAGAGGTCAATTCATTGCTAAACTTCGCCTTTATTTCAAAGAATCTAAATCTTGAAATCAGTAATAAATTACCTTCTACCTATTTGCAAAGTTATGCCGTAACTAATCCAAAACTTAATGAAATGTTGCTGACACATTTCATTGATGAAGCAGCCTATGAATGTGCTATGAAGAATAATTTCAAAGGCTTTGTAGAGGCACGTGGGAGATTTATTCTCAATAAGATTAATGAATTATGCAAATCTGGTAGAGCTACTATAGCTATCAACACTGAAGAAGATGAGTATGACACAAGTGATGATCTTGAATCTGATTTTGTAAGTGAATAAAGCCTATGATAGAGTTTCTCGGAAATAAAGATTTGTTAAGTCAATCAAAGACAGCATTTTTCTGCTCACGTAACGTGAGCAGTGCTTCTGTTTTACGCTGTTACGATTGGGCTACCGAAATGAGAAAAGAGAATCAAGTAATCATTAGTGGTTTCCAATCAAAAATCGAGAAAGATGTGCTTCACTTCTTATTAAAAGGCCACCAGCCCGTTATTATAGTAATCGCTCGTCAAATGTACAAGCAACTGCCCGAAGAATGGCACTTTCCAATGAATAATGACACCCTTCTCGTTGTTTCTGTAGCACCTAAAGCCATACGAACAAGTACAAAAACAGCTTATAATAGAAATCGCTACATTACAAGCATTGCTGATACAATTGTATTTGGATTTATTTCAGAAGGCAGTTCTCTTCAATTACTATATGATTGCAACCGACAAAAATCCATCATACTAACAGAATAAAAATAGGGCAAGAGGCATGAAACATACTATTCATAATAATTTTAAACAGGGAGCATTGTTAGTACTCTTTGTGACCTCATATATTCCTTTGTTCATGCTTATAATCATCAGACAACTAAGCATAAACAAAGATTATTTGTACTTCCAGACACCTTCAAAGGAGTCATTATATTGTTTAGTATCTAAATTTGGATTTTCCATATGTCTAATGACTATATCTTTAATAGGTTTAATAGGCCTGTACATATTATTATGCAATTTAAAAAGAGATATTACTAATGGCTATTATGTACGAGTTGAAAATGTAATGAATCGTAACAGTGAATCGATAGGCTATATCGCTACCTATATTGTACCATTCATCTATACTGACACATCAAGTTTTATTGATATTATAACTTTCATTCTTATAATGCTGCTAATTTATGGAATTTATACACGTTCAAATATGCTATTAATAAATCCAATCTTAAACTTACGCTATTCCTTATTTGAGATAGAATATATTTATGGCTCAGATAAGCCACGAAATGGACTAATAATCATTCGTGGACATGAAATTAATGAAGATTCTGAAATTAAAATTTATCCTATTGGATTTAAATTATATTATGGAAAAGAAAGAGATTAACGAGTTACAGGCATTGAGAGATCGTATTGCTCTCTCCAAGCCAAGTGATGCAAAACTTTACTTTGTTACGCGTATTTTACGAGAAGGTATGCAACGTCGTAAAGCAATTGCTGACAAATTCTTATACAAAGTATATCAAATAGATATAGACGACGAAATCCGTTCATATCTATATACTTCTACAATTTGTCAACTTGACAAAACTTTAAAGAAAGATATTTATCTATTTGATTATGACCCGATTTCAGATGACACAGAGTCACTGTTTACTTACTCTATAAAAGGTAAAGCACTCGCTTTTTCTGATGTCGTAATAAACCAGCTTTCTAAGATTCCACCGAAAGTACAAAGCATTGAAGGCATTGTTTCTGAGGATGAAGAGCTCTGGGCGTATTGTATTGGTTTTGAAGAAGAAGACCACAATTGGGTTTATACATTCCGTAAGATACTAGGTAATAAAATTGCCATTGATGAAAAAAGCAATCCCAATAAGAATGTTGTCCAAAGAGCAATAAATACATTATTTAATACTGAAAGTAAAAAGCTTCAGCTTTTAAAAGGAGAGGTTGTGGCTCTTGATAAACAAGTGGACTGTGTATATTTCGATGAAACTTTCTATATTCTAAAAAAGGCCCCATTTGAACAAATTGTCGGTATTCAGGAGGAATTTAAAGAAATTGCATTAAAAGTTGTCGAAGATTTGGGTACTACCAATCTCATAGATGGAATAAATATAATCGAGGAAAAAGTAAAGAGTTCAACTGCTATTCACAAAAAATTAGCTAAAATAGCAAAAAATGGGGGAATTAAGAATCTCGACACTAAAGCCATCAATAGAATGAACAGAGTGGCTAAAAGGTATGGAGAACGGAACATAATACAGAATGGCCGTATTGTATTAAATGAAGAAAAAGACATTGATGCTTTGCTAAAAATGCTTGGTGATTATTATAAAACCGGAGATGTTTCTGGAAAATCTTATGGTACTTATTCAGGTCGTGAAATTCCAGCGAACAAAGAGAATTAACGATGAAGTTTTATTCAGAACTATCGTATTAGGAAATAAATATATCCGATGAAATAGACTATATAAATAAAAGATGAATAATGAATATGGACATAGATTTTGAATCATACATCCATGGCAGTGAGCCTAATAAGAAAGAAAAGGCTTCAGCTTGGAAAACAGCTATCGGCTTACAAGCAGTAGATGGCTTGCAGACATCCGATTATCTGAAAGATACGGCTATTAAGCATATTGAAGGTGATATTAGTATTGATGAAGTAAAGAAACTCATTAATGGGTATTACCAATCAAAGACTGCACGAACACCGAAAGATGAAGAGACAGAAGAAGCGGATAAAGTGTCTGCCAATATTGCCAGAATCTTAAATGAACAGTCATTTGCTTTTTCAGTGGCAGGCTTTACATCCATTCACCGCAGATTATTTGAAGGAATTTTTAAATTTGCCGGAAAGATTCGTAACTATGATATAACGAAAAAGGAGTGGGTACTTCGTGGTGATACCGTGCTTTATGTCAACTCCGAAGATTTACGCAGGGCTCTAGAATACGACTTGGAACAGGAAAAAAACTTTTCATATAAGGGCTTATCTATGGATGATATAGTAGCGCATATTGTCAAGTTCGTATCAGGCATTTGGCAGATCCATCCATTCGGTGAGGGCAACACCCGCACTACGGCTGTCTTTACTATAAAGTATTTACGCAGCATTGGTTTTGATGTGAACAATGATCTGTTTGCCGACAATTCTTGGTACTTTCGCAATGCGCTGGTTCGTGCGAATTATAGAAATGTGCGAAAAGAGGTTGAACCGGATATGAGTTTTTTGATTTTGTTTTTCAGAAATCTGATGATGGGAGAAAATCATGAGTTAAAGAATAGATATATGATTATCAATGCCCCACAACAGTCAATTGAACAAGCCAACCGAACAAGTACCGAACAAGTACCGAACATGCTAACCGAACAACTCACCGCCCCACTTTTAGCAATCATAAAAGCTATTGGGATAGAACAATGTTCACTGAAAATGATAATGGAGAGAATAGAGTTAAAGCATCGCCCCACTTTTATTACCAACTATTTGACACCAGCTATTCAAAATGGTTTCGTTGCTCCTCTCTACCCTAATAACCCCAAACATCCTCGACAAAAGTATCTGCTGACGGTAAAGGGGTTGGCTATTTTTAATTCAACAAAATGATATGCAACAATACCATACCACGTTAAAAGTAGGATACATATTAAAGATAATTTTTAATAAGTATTGAAGTGATAAAGAATATTTTTTATCTTTGCCTCTGTAAACCATTTGTAACCCCAATGCGGTAACACCCACCAGTTCAATCTTCTAAAATTGATTGGGAACTTTCGCAAACGGGCTGAAAAAACGCGGTACAACACGTATATCGAAACAATTGAAAACCAGCACATTGCATTTGTGCCTACTTTCAATGTAGTTGTAAAAATAAGGTTTGTACCGTTTAAAAGAGTAAAACGCTTACGCTCAATAGTGTAAATATGCTGCAACGGTAAGTGATACAACAATATCACACTAGTTTATTCAAATTCTAAATCCTACTCAATAAGATGAACACTACATTTTATAAAATAGAACATATCTTCAAGAAGCATGAAGCTAAAAACACGATATTAAAGGATGTTATGTGGAGAGTATATCTATATATGGCAATAGCATTTCTTCTCGAACTCGTTACAATGTATTTATTATGGATATACAATAATGAACAAGCTATAATAATAATAGTATTAGTACCATTCATATTCTTAACTTCTTTTTTTTAGGAGACATCAACAGATATGCAAAAAAGCAATTAAGACGAGAAGGTATAAAAGTCAATGATAATTTTTTCACATTTTGGCCTAGTAACGAATATAGGGAGAAGAAAGAAAAAGATATTTTTGAGGAGCTAGATAAGACGTTTTTATTAAAAAATAAATTGAAAGACCAAGTCTTTTTGAATAGATATTCCAAATTATTCAAAAAACAATCTATGCAAACCCCTTTCATTGCCTTATTAAAGTCTATTGGTGGCATTTACATTTTATTTATCATTCCTTTCTGGGATCATTTTCTTGATATGTTCTTGTATAAAGATGCTGATTTTAGCGATCTAAAATTCACCTTTGGAATTCTTGTATTAATATTATTAACTATACTATTTTGTTCATCTTTAGGTCAAACTTCTAAAGGTCTTTTTTTCAGAAAACAGGAAAGATGGAAATATATTTCAGAGGAATTAGAGAACTATTATCATAAGTTAGAAAACGAATAAATATCCAGCTTACAGCTTAACACTATGCATTAGAGAAACAATGGGTACTAAATACTCAGAAATTGGGTCAAAAATGGAAGTTGTAGGAGAGCAAAAAATCAGCATATTTTCGCTGTAATATGAGCATAGTGCTAGTGGCGGAACGAGCCACTAGCTTACAGTTTCATGCATCGAAAAAAGCATGCCTGTAGAATGAACGAAGCGCAACACTTCACCGCCTCCACCTGCGTAGTATAAGGCCTGTACACATTTACGACTGGCTTTTGCATCAGATGCTTCAGAAAACCTTGATGTCTAGCGCTCACTTGATCAAACTCATCGATATTTATCGATCCGAGACTAGGAAAGTGGAATAAAAGAAAAATAGGTTCGTAAAGAATGCCTCTAGGCCATATATGCCAATTATGTTAAATTGATCGCTTTTATTTACTCATCCTTTCAGTTATTTATTTTAGTAAAATATTCGCCTTCCGCAACCAATGAAGTTACAATATGTTTATAAATTAAGTCATCAATGTATTTTGAAGGTAGACATACGCCATAGCCCATAATGTCATAACGACCTCCACTAGACCCTCCTTGATTATCAAAAGGTATTTGAACCACTGTTCCTATCACTTTGCCAGATTCATTGATAACCGGACCACCACTATTACCTCCTTTTACTCTCGCATTTATAATAAAATAATCAAGATCTGAAAAATAACTCTTTGTTGGTGATATTACTTGTCCTACAGCAGCCTTCTGATTTGGTTTAACATAAGCCCCAACCGAAGCTATTTCAGCAGTTTGTATAGGAAACATTCCTGGTATAGGTGGATAACCTATAACAAGTACAGGGTCGAGAACGAATGGTTCATCGCGCAACAATGCCGGTATACGAATTTGTTCATCAGCAACTATAATAGCTAAGTCATAATCGTTAGAGTCCTTATCCTCAGCAAACCAGACTTCTCGAAGTTTAACAGGAATCTTATCGTCTAATAAAAGATTAAACCGTTCTAATCCATTTACACAATGAGCAGCCGTTACAAACATATCACCGCCTATATAGTAAGCTGTACCCATGTCTTCATCGCCATTTATTTTAACTCCCGCTATTGGCAAAACAGAACGTTCAAACCAATTTCGTGTATAAACAAACCCTTGATATTTAAAATCATATACGCCGTAATTAAGATCTTGTAAAAACTCATCATAATTCCTAATATTTGACTTTCTAAAAGACATATACTCATCATATAGGCATATCATCGAACTTGTTTTAAGAGACATTAATAACATGTCTTGTGATGCCATCTTTTTGCATAGAGAAGATATCTTATTCGCTATACCCATATCCATCATTCCAAGACCGCCTGCTTCTTTTCTTTCAAAGTCCGGAAGTGTTATTAAAAAATCATACAAAGTAACATTCTTACCTCCCGATTTAGGATTCTGCATAAAAAAATCATATATCTGTTTTACCAAGTGCTCCATAATGATATTGTTATTTAGTTTATTAAAATAATTCACACCTGCTCACATACCGCCACCTTAACAACCCCATCCAATCGATTCTCAAAGATACGGTAAGCCTCCTCTATCTTATTCAGCGGAAACCGATGTGTGATAAGAGGAGTAGTATCTATCTTTCCTTCTTCTATCAGGCTGAGAATCTCGGCACAATCACAACCATCTACTCCACCTGTTTTAAAAGTCAGGTTCTTACCATACATATCAGGCAAAGGTAGAAGTTGAGATTTATCATAAAGAGCTACGATTGTGACGATGGCATTAGGACGGGCACATTCCCACGCCAAACGAAAAGTATCCGCACTCCCCGCGACTTCCAATACAACATCCGCTCCACCATGATCGCTGTTATTTAATACGAACTCTTTACAGTTTTCCGGCTCCGTTATCAAAACCTCAGGATAATGCTCACAGACAAACCGGATTCTTTCAGGCGACTTCTCACAGACAATAATACGTTTTGGCTTCTTCAGCATCACACAAAGCAGTGTACAGATTCCGGTGGGGCCGGCACCAATAATAAGGACAGTGTCATCCTCCGAAATTTCCGAGATACATGCAGCCCAAAAACCTGTTGCAAGTACATCGCCGACAAACAATGCCTGCTCATCACTAACGGTATCAGGAATGCAATTCAAGCCCTTGTCAGCATAAGGAACCCGAACATATTCCGCCTGCCCACCATCGATCCGGCATCCTAAAGCCCAACCTCCATTAGGATCGGTACAATTGTTGACATAACCCTTCCGGCAAAAGAAACACTCCCCACAAAATGTTTCGACATTCACAGTCACCCTGTCACCCGGCTTAACCAAAGTGACATCAGAACCGACCTCTTCCACAATACCTACCATCTCATGCCCTACCGTTATTCCCGGTATTGCACGTGGTACACTACCGTGTTTGATATGAAGGTCACTAGTACAGATACTGCCAAGCGTCACGCGTACGATCGCATCCCGTGAATCCCGGATTTCGGGCTTCGGCTTCTCCAGTAATTCGAATTTTCCGTGTTCTATATAGGTATATGCAAGCATAATGTTTTCTTTTGAATTAATCAATTCATCATTCATACAAAGATAGTGATTTCATCGGTTCAGAAAATAACATGCTTTATACATTCGCATTCATTGCAAAATAATAATCAGATGGTATCTTATATCTTGATTTATTCTCCCAAAACTCTTTTTCTATATACACTTTCTGAATAGGGGTTGTACATATACTTTCCTTTGGCTTATATGGTTCAATGGCAGGGTAAGCAGAAAGCTGGTAACGCTGGGAGTTATGCGAGGTTAGTAGTTGCGTAAAAGTCACTATTTGTTCATATTGATGCAATATATCACTATCATATCGATTTCCATCTTTCCAACGATTTATAGTCTCTACAAAATTACTATAAGTATCAAACAAAGTAATCATTGCACTACTCTTTGCGACTACATAATTCATATTTTCGTTCACAATAAATGTCAGTGTATAAGCAATACAGTCGAGGAAATGTTCATTCAGGAAATCAGTTAAAAATTCAGACGGAAGATTCGGTGCATTGCAACCACCTACCATCCATATTATATCCGCATAACAAGTTTGTCCATCTGTAACCATCCGTTTAAGTACCTTATAGCAATAGTAGTCAGCACCTAGGTATTGATCCGGATCATTATTCATTATCACAGAATTCATTAATGCAACCATTGCACCTGGATAGAGTGTTGATTGGCAATGTTCTTCCATCCATTCAGATTCTGAATTATGTTCAACAAAATTAGCTAAAACTTGCCAGGCAAGTACCCCTAAACAAGGATGATCATCTACAATTTTGGCTAATCTCCTATAATTATCCTGAGAGTATATCTCGTCAAGAGATTTAATTTTCTTCTGTTCATCATAAGCCATAACTAGAGCTTCCAGTGCCAGCAAACAATTACTTCTTCCCAAATAATGAAGCGCTTCCGCAACCAGCATGGGCAAATTAGTTTTGTCTGAACCTAAATATTTCGAAAAGGCTTCTTTGTAATGTTCCGTTTTTATAGAGAAATACTCCTCCTCTGTTATAAAACGGTCAGAGAATACCGGATTAAAATAGCAATCATAATAAACAACAGATGTGATATCGAATGGCTTATCATTATTGTTTGTAGAGAAAAGATAATGCAACAAATTAAAGGTTTTATTTTCAAGATTCCCTGTTCCCTCTTTCAAAACATACTGATTGTCATTCAGTACATACTTTTTCTTTTCTTCAAGCAAGGCTTGCGGATTATTCTTCAGAAGCGAATACGTATACATGTCTGTATACTTAAGCAGTTCCAACACTCCCCATTTCTCCCAACACAGATTCTCGTTGTTAGCAAAGTTTTTATACTCCTGATAATCTTTGTATATCAGATTCAGATAACTTTTCGCATCACGAAATGTTGGTAGATAGTCCTTTATCGAAAGTTTACCAAAAGAATTATCTCTGCATTCAAAAGGTAACTTCATAGCCTTAGCACTATCGCCCAAAAACTTGTAGAGATCACTATTTCCTAAAGGCAGAAGAGGTTGTGACACATTAAACATCTTACGCATAAAATGTTCTCCTCCTACTTCTTTCAGCATTTCTTTAGCCCGCTCCGGATCATAAGCAACAACAAAAATTATTCGGGGTAAATCTATCGAACAGCGTATTAATGACAAGACCTCTCTAAAACCATTCGCTTCCAACCGATCCGAGTCATCGATAAATATAACTACGGGATCTTTTAAATAACAAAGTTCTTCACGTAATTTATTCTTTAAAGAACTCAACGACAATTCTTCCTGCACAAAAAAACGTTGAACGGCAAGAAGACACAAAGAGAACCACCCCGTTACATTAGTCACTTTTATATAGTCAGTATAATTATGCCACAGTACAGACAACTGATCATTCTTCCCGAATAGCTCTCCGATCTTTCGAAACAAATCCTTTCTGATATCTGTACTTTGTTCTGTCCACGGATCGAAGATTATCGGCATACAATTCCTTTCCTGAAGGGCCAAAGATAAAAAGTGCAAAAACGTACTTTTCCCTGTTCCCCATGTACCCGTGATAGACACTCCTACTGCATGCTTTAAATTTGGATTATCCAGAAGGTAATCAGCCAATACCTTTGCTGTTTCCCTTCGATGTAACAAATCCTCAACATCGATATCATCCACAAGCAGATTACCAGAAATCGGCGGCTTAATTACTACAGCAACATTCTTTTTATCTTTCCCCAGATATCCCCCCCAATATAAGTCGATCAAGGCAGATAGCGACACAAGGCTAAAAAAAATAATGATTATGAAAAAGTACATAGGCATACGATATTACATTGCAAATGTATAAATTATATCCTCAACAAAGCAAGGGAAGTCTTTATAATCAATTGAACATCTTCTTTCCATTAAATCACCTTTTACTAATAACCAACAGCCAACCAGCCACATACACTGAAGTTCCCCACATTCCCGTCACCCGGGAACTTCAGCCTACTCGTCTCTTCATCACTCCCGCACCGGCACCACAAAATAGCAATTCCCATACGCCCGATGCTTGGGTACAAGTCCCATTCCAGAGAGCTTAAAGCTCAGTTGCTTCGCTGTAATCCCCCGCAAAGCGGACGGATTGAAACGGTGCATGAAAGCAAATATCTCCAAAGCCGTCATCCAACGGCCTTTCTCACCTGCCGAAGGTTGATGAAAACAAGAACGAAATACATCTTCCAAAGGCGACTGACAATAATACCGCTTATTATGACGCTGCAAAACAGCCTCTTCCTCCGATGTCAGAAAATCAGGTTCTCCTGCCAGATATTCAGACTTTAACTGCGCATACAACTGCTCATACCCGATCGGATCGTCCGGTATCGGCGACTCCACCTCCACACAAAGAAAGCGGCGGCTTCCGGTCGCGTCGGTCAGGAACTGGCGCGAATTGGTCGTCCCGATAAAGGAGGCCAGACGCGGTTCGTTCACCCACCCCAGGCGCTTACCACGATAGATAGGGACGGTGAGCATCTGCAACAAATTCTTTAAAGTGGCCTGCTGCTTCTCACTGATACGATCGAACTCATCCAGATTGATCAATCCCGCCTTAACCAACTTACGCTCCGGAGTCGCACCGGATGTCAACGTCAGGCTATCCAGGTAATAATTCTTTAACGCATCGGGAAGCAGTTGCCGACAAAAAGTACTTTTCCCATAGCCTTGTACCCCGCTAATCAAAACAGGTGTCAGCACATTGGCATGCGACCGCTCACATCCCATCCATTGCGAAACCATCGCCCTAAGCCAGCAACGTCCCCCTTTCAACCACATCTCCTCCGCAGAAACACGGAGCAGCAAAGGCGTTACCCGATCCACTCCATCCCATTCCAGCAATTCATCCATATACAAACGGAAAGGATTGTACGACTGTACTTTATCGGAGAGAATCATCATCTGTACATCTCCCCGGAAGAAAGAAATACCTTTCAGACGCGCATCCACGATCATCCCGTTAATCGCCCGTTCATCCACAGGAAGGAAAGGCTGTCCAACTGCACCTTTTCCCCTGTATTCGGTCGTACCGTCCAGAAGATTGTAACGAAAGTCAAAACGTTCATTCAGAAAACGACGCAGATCATTTGTCATACCCACGATCCAGCGGGATTTGGACGAACACGTATCAACGCGTTGTCTCTTTTTACGAAAAGAACTATTGGCAGCAGACAAAAAATATTGAACAGCCTGCTTCATCCTGTTAATCAGATAGCTAATCATATCGATAAATTTTAGAGGTTAATAAGAATGAAGCACAAATATATACGCATAAATACCCGTTTCACAAATATATAAGCAATTGTTTTTCAATAAACCGATCTAATAAAAAAGATACCGGGAAGTATTGTTTTCCTGCTTTATTACTCGTATTTTTGTAGGGACTTCTTTCTTAAGCCACAATATGAGAGACAGCTACGCCACATATGTGATGAAGCTATTTCACAATGCGTGACGATAGTTCGTCATAATATGTGGTTCAAAGAATAACTCGTTAGTTATATATTAGTAATCAAGCAGGAAAGCATTAGTTTGCTTTCACCTAACAAACAGATCCCATGAGTGCACATTATGACTTCTTCCCTACTCCCCAGCCTAAAGGTTCCAACAAAACAAGATACCATTCCCGGCTTGTCGTAAAAGAGCGGATAACCACCGAGATGATGATCGAACAGATTGCCGACAGGTGCAGTCTCTCACCGGGTGACCTGGCTGCTGCTTTCGTTGAATTTTCGCGGACGCTGGAACGAGAAATACGCAAAGGAAACAGTGTACAACTGAAAGGGGTGGGAACGTTCCGCGGCAGTGCCAAATCGCCGGCCGTACGTTCGCCGAAAGATATTCGTGCTGAAAATATTCATTTCGGAGGATTGGTCTTTAGCCCGGACAAAGCGCTCGAAGATTCATTAAAAGGCATGACTTTCCAACGGGTAGCACATACCCATCGCTCAAAGACGGTGAGCGAAATAGAGATCGACGGTAAACTGGCCGATTATTTTCAGGATCATACTTATATCACTACGATTGACATGTGTGTATTATGTGGGCTACGGAAGTCGACAGCCCTACGCAGACTGCAAACACGTGTAAAGGAAGGACGCCTCACACATCCGGGATACAGCAAAGCTCCATTTTACTATCCGGTACCGGGACATTTTCGGGTAAGCAGGCATACGGAACCGGAAACTTCAGTATAACCAATTAAACAACAGCCCCCTATCTTCTAAAAGTGATTTATGAAGATAGGGTACAGCAAATACATAAACATAGTAAAATTACAATAAACAAGAATCATGGCAGACAACTACCTGGAAAAGAAATACGAGGAATACCGATCCGGAAAAAATGCCGGGACAGCAACCGGCTACGGTAAGAAAAAGGCAAACACGCTCCATAAAACCAGAAGAGTTTTTATTACAGAAGGAACCGGAGACCTTGGCAGAGTGATTGTAAAAGCATTCCGTAGGGCTGGTCACCGGGTCGCATTCGGCGGTACGGATGAAGAGGCAGGAAAACTACTGGCCGAGAAGACCGGCACAACCTTTTGTCACGCAAATATCAATGATAAGGTATCTTTGGCAAATTGCCTGCAACACATGCTGGAAGATTGGGGCGACCTCGATATACTGGTCAATAATACAAGTGACAGCAAAGTGACTTCAATCATAGAAACCAGCATAGAAGATTTCGAGCAAAATCTTTCTGCTAATCTTTTATCGACCTTCGTCACATCACGCCTGCTAGCCCTTCACCGCCGGTCGCAAAGCGAAGCAAACCCTTACGGAAGAATAATAAATCTATCGGCAAATAGTGTCACAACCGGAGGCCTCCTCTCGCTGACATCCGCTCTTGCTGCTTCACTGGCGGAATGGCAGATAACAGTCAATTCAATCACTACAGGCGAAGTATCGGCATTCGGGGAAGACATTGCCCGTATGTGCCTGTTCCTCTGTCAGGAGGAAAACGGATCGATCAATGGAGAAAACATTACAATTGGTGTAGGTATATCGAAAAGAATATATTGAATTGATTATCTTTATCCCCGAATAAAGGATACCTTATCACCAAATAAAACAAAAAGAATATGAAAGTAAAGGCTATAATAGCGTTATCCCTACTCATCGGAACTTTTTTCTTTAATAGTTGCGGTAGTTACAAAACGACCAGAGACGCCATCCTGAAAATAGAAAAAGGGATGAGTAAGAGAGAGATAACCAATTTACTTGGTAATCCGGACTTCCGCCGTTTCGACCATGAATATGAACAATGGGAGTTTATTAAGGTGGATCCTCTCTATGGAACCCGGACAGTGATTTTAGTTGATTTCCTAGATGACAGGGTGACAAACATGGACTCGTTCAACGGAGAGAATGCTCCCCAGACTCCGGTACCTCCCGTAGCCGTTTACCCACCGAATGAGATCGGGCACGACAGGCCATTGCCTCCTCACGATAACCATGTACGTCCCGGCAGAGTGATCAGCAACAACGACTTCCAGCAACTCTATAACAGAGTCAAATCGAAGCCTTTCAAGGACGACCAGCTGGAATTGTTAAGTATCGGAGTCGGCAACCGCTATTTCTCCTGCCAGCAATGCATACGGTTGATGTCTATCTATACATTCGACGATGACAAACTGAAAGTATTGGATATTGTAGCTCCCCGGATAGCCGACAGGGAAAACTATGAAGATATTGTCGATTCGCTCGATTTCCTGTCAAGTCAGGATAAAGTTCGTAAGATGTTTGCAGGATCACGCAGATAAAATGGATAAGCTTCATTCTTTCGGTCGTTCAGTTTCACATATTCCTCTGCCGGAACAATTCACTTATCCGTTCCATTATACCCCTCATCCTCTCTCTGTTTTTGCAGCAGAGGAGGTGCAGGCTTATCTTTCATCCAGAAAGGATTGGGAGAAAGATTTGGAACAGGGAAAGATGTTCGGCGTACTGACCGTACAGACCGAAACAGGCGAACTTGGTTTCCTGGCCGCCTTCTCCGGCATTCTGGCCGGAAAGAACCTGCACAGCTATTTCGTTCCACCGATCTATGACCTGCAACAACCACAGGGATTCTTTCGTATCGAAGAAGACCGGATATCTGCAATCAATGCCCGGATCAAACAACTTCAGGCGGATAGGGAATACACCGACTGTAAAAACAATTTGACAGAAGCAATCCGGCAGGCAGAACAGTCCGTCAACGAAGCGAAAAAGCAACTGAAAGCGGCACAAAAGGATCGTGAAAGCAAGCGACAGGCCAATCCCGGTGAAGCCGAATTAGCGAACATGATCCGCGAAAGCCAGTTTCAGAAAGCGGAACTGAAGCGGCTCAAACAGCAATGGAACGAGCGGATCGAAGCTTTACGATCCCAGGTAAAAGCATTCGAGTCTGCTATTGAGGAGCTGAAAACAGAACGCAAAACCCGTTCCGCCACTTTACAACAGCAGCTTTTCGAACAGTTCCGTATATTGAATGCCCGGGAAGAAATCAGAGATCTATGTGATATATTCAGCGAAACGGAACAAAAGGTTCCACCTGCCGGAGCAGGAGAATGTGCTGCTCCCAAACTATTGCAATATGCTTATCTGCATCACCTGAAACCAATAGCGATAGCAGAGTTCTGGTGGGGCAACTCCCCGAAAACGGAAATCCGTCGGCATGGCTATTACTACCCGGCATGCAAAGGGAAATGCGAACCGATCCTGAAACACATGTTGAAGGGATTGGATGTAGAAGCCAACCCGCTCTCAAAGAATATCCACAGTGATACCGAATTGGAAATCTTACTGGAAGACGAATACCTGCTGGTGATCAACAAGCCGGCCGGAATGCTCTCTGTTCCGGGGAAGATGGATCTCGACTCTGTCTATCAACGATTGGCCGCCCGCTACCCGGATGCAACCGGCCCCATGATCGTGCATCGGTTGGATATGGCTACTTCCGGCTTGCTTCTCGTGGCCAAGACAAAGACCGTTCATCAGAATTTACAGGCTCAATTCAAAAACCGGACAGTAAAGAAACGGTATATTGCCCTGCTCGACGGTTCAGTCCTCTCAGATGAAGGTACCATCGATTTGCCGCTATGCCCCGACCCGACAGACCGCCCCCGCCAAGTAGTAAATAAAGAATACGGAAAGCCGGCTTTGACCAATTACCGGGTACTCGAACGCAAGCCGGATCATACATATATCGCATTTTATCCGCTTACCGGACGCACCCATCAGTTGCGCGTGCATGCCGCCCATCCCGAAGGCCTGAATACACCGATCATTGGAGATGAATTATATGGGAAAAAAGCTGACCGGTTGTATCTGCATGCCGAAAGTCTGGAGTTCAGGCACCCGGTAACAGGAGAAATAGTTTATGTAGAGAAGAAAGCAGAATTTCGCATAAAAGACTAACTTCATTATGCGAAAAAGATAGTAAGCCGTTTGCCTGACCTGAAACAAAAAAAGTCACTCCTAAAAGGAATGACTTTCTTTGTTTTTATGGGTGGAAGACGGGATTCGAACCCGCGACACCCTGAACCACAATCAGGTGCTCTACCACTGAACTACAACCACCATGTATATCTTTTTTCTAAGACGCTGCAAAGATAGCTGTATTTTTTTACTCTGCAAACTTTTCGAGCAAAAATATGCAGAATATTTATTTATAAATTGCTTTTTTGCCAGCCAACAGGGTATTACGCATCAATGAAATGATTGTCATGGGCCCTACTCCACCCGGTACAGGCGTAATATAAGAGCATTTCGGAGCCACTTCATCAAACTTCACGTCACCAGTCAGCTTATAACCGCTCTTGGTTACGCTGCTCGGCATACGGGTAGTACCAACGTCAACAATTACAGCACCTTCCTTCACCATATCCGCTTTCAGGAATTCTGGAACACCTAAAGCTACAATGATGATATCGGCACTCAGACACATTTCTTTCAGGTTATTGGAACGACTGTGGCAAACCGTTACCGTACAGTTACCCGGATAGTTTTTCTGCATCATCAGCATAGCCATCGGCTTACCGACAATATTACTGCGCCCTAAGACCACGCAATGCTTACCGCTGGTTTCTATTTCATAGCGTTTCAACAATTCCAGAATACCTGCCGGTGTTGCAGAAACAAAACAAGGAAGACCGATCGACATACGTCCTACATTGATCGGATGGAATCCGTCGACGTCTTTACGGTAATCGATCGCCTCAATAATCTTTTGTTCGGAAATGTGTTTCGGGAGCGGAAGCTGTACGATAAAGCCATCCACATCCGGATCGTTGTTCAGTTCGTCTACACGGCGAAGCAACTCTTCTTCAGTCACATCGTCTTCATAGCGAATCAAGGTCGATTTGAAACCGATCTCTTCACAAGTCTTTACTTTACTGGCCACATAGGTTTCACTCCCCCCGTCATGACCCACCAGAATGGCTGCCAGGTGAGGGATCTTACCGCCTGCCGCTTTGATCCGGGCGACTTCTTCTGCCATTTCTTTTTTCATTTGTGCAGAAACAGCTTTTCCGTCCAGTAATTGATAATGATTGTCTTCCATAATATATCTCTTTAATATTTATCTTTTAAACGAAGGGAATTTCTTGCTTCCCGGTTTAGCTGCTGTAAGCATACGCATCATCTTACGGGTTTCGTCAAACTGCTTGATCAGTTTGTTTACTTCCTGTATGGTTGTTCCGCTACCTTTAGCAATACGCTGGCGGCGTGTTCCGTTCAGGATAGCCGGATTAGTTCGTTCATCCGGAGTCATCGAATAAATAATCGCTTCGATACTCTTGAATGCATTATCATCGATATCTATATCCTTCAATGCCTTACCGACACCCGGAATCATAGAAGCCAACTCTTTCAGGTTACCCATCTTCTTGATCTGCTGGATCTGGGCTATGAAGTCGTTGAAGTCGAACTGGTTCTTGGCAATCTTCTTCTGCAAACGTTTTGCCTCTTCTTCGTCATACTGTTCCTGAGCACGTTCTACCAGTGAAACGATGTCAC
>OGJY01001631.1_pt1 | contig 25465 bp, 23 predicted proteins | sample 1572231 | NCBI WGS metagenome assembly OGJY01 (sample SAMEA2582121, study PRJEB24529) | metagenome | biome: Human gut stool | place: China | collected 2011
TATATCGGCATTTACCAACTTATGAAAAGATAATCAGAAATTTAGTAAGTTTTTATTATAAAAAGTAACAAAAACTTGGAACCCGTTTCGCTATGGGTTCCAAACCTCCACACCCGAGGAAAGGGACACAAGGTTTCCCTTTCCAAACCCTTCCCCTCAGACCCGAAAGGGTATCGAGAAAGGCGGCGCAGTGCGCCTGCACTATTCAAAAATATTGCTTAAAGTGTATTTTGCTCAATCAGTGCTTGGATTAAATCAAGAATTATTTTTTTGTGCTTTGTTTCTAGTTGATTAAAACGAAAAAGAAAAGAAATGTCTTTATCCATAAAAGAAAATCCGATTAAATCATTTGGTGTTACCGATAATTTATGCGAAAGATTGATTAAATCATCAAAAGAAGGCTCATTTCGACCACTTTCATAATTGGAAATTGTGGTATCACCATAATTTAACGCTTTTGCCAATTCTGCCTGAGATAATCTTTTTTGTTTTCTATAATATCTTAAATTCTTTGCAAAATCGGACATCGTATCACCTATTTAAAAAAATTATGCCACAATATTGTAGCATATCCCAATGTCTAGTGCAACAAAATAGTAGCATTTAGACAGGGTGATGCTTATGCGTTTTCAAAGACTGGAAGATTTAAGAATAGATGCAGATAAAACACAGGAAGAAATTGCAAATATCTTAGATTGCAAAAGAGAAGTTTACAGAAGATATGAAAAAGGAGTTTATGAAATTCCCGTCTGGGCATTGATTAAATTATCTGAATATTATCAGGTCAGCACAGATTATATCCTTGGATTGACAGATGAAAAAAAGTAAAATCGAGAACAGCTTAGTGCTGTTCTTTTTTTTGCCGAAAAGGCACTTTATACTGCCCGAAGGGGCTAGTGGGGAGGGGATATCCAAGGGGAACATCGTTCCTCTTGGACCTCCTGTGGGGGTCCGGGACCCATTGAGGAGGGGTCCCGGGTTTTTGTTACTTTTTAGCATAAAAAGTAAGGGAGAACGCCTTTGTTTCGCCGAAAAGGTTCTAAACTGGCGCAGCACTGATGTTGCCCAAGAAAAACTTTGCGCGAATGCGCCCTTTTAAACTCCCTTCATCGTCAACGCTATCCGCTTTTTCTGCAAATCCACCGACAGCACCTGCACCTGCACCACATCCCCCAGCTTGACCGCCTCCAAGGGATGCTTGATGAATCTATCGCAAATCTGGGAAATATGCACCAAGCCATCCTGATGCACCCCAATATCCACAAACACGCCGAAATCAATGACATTCCGCACCGTTCCCGTCAGCACCATGCCCTCCTGCAAATCCTCCATGGAAAGCACATCACTGCGGAGCACGGGCGCAGGGGCATCCTCACGGGGATCTCGTCCCGGCTTTTCCAGCTCACGCATGATATCCTCCAAGGTCGGCACGCCGATTCCAAGCTCTGCCGCTGTTTTTTCGGGAGATTTGATTTTCTTCGCCAAACCGCCGACCTTCCTTGCCGCAACATCCGCCAGACCATAGCCGCACAGCGCAAGCAGGCCCTCCGCCGCCGCATAGCTTTCGGGATGTACCCCCGTTCTGTCCAGCGGCATTTTGCTTTCGGGCAGCCGCAAAAAGCCGGCGCACTGCTCGTATGCCTTCGGGCCAAGCTTCGCCACCTTCAAAAGCTCCTTGCGTGCCGTAAATTTCCCATGCTCCTCCCGATATTTAAGGATATTTTTCGCCACTGCCGCGTGAATGCCTGCCACATAGGAAAGCAGCGCAGGGCTTGCCGTATTCAAATCCACCCCGACGCTGTTTACACAATCCTCCACCACGCCGCCGAGTGCCTCGCCGAGACGCTTTTGGTTCATATCATGCTGATATTGTCCCACGCCGATGGATTTCGGGTCGATTTTCACCAGCTCCGCCAAGGGGTCTTGGATTCTTCTGCCGATGGAAACCGCGCTCCGCAGCGAAACATCATAATCGGGAAATTCCTCCGCGCCCAGCTTGGATGCGGAATATACCGATGCCCCTGCCTCATTCGCAATGATATACTGCACCCTCCGCTTTGTTTTTTTCAGCATTTCCGCCACAAAAAGCTCCGATTCCCTTGAGGCTGTGCCGTTGCCGATGGAAATTAAATCCACGCCGTATTTTTCAATCAGACCAAGCAGCTTTTTCTCCGCCTCGGCGGTTTTGTTCTGCGGCGGCGTGGGATAAACCACCGTAGTTTCCAGAGGCTTGCCCGTTGCATCAATCACCGCAATCTTACAGCCTGTGCGGTATGCAGGGTCAAGCGCAAGCACAACCTTTCCGCTGATGGGCGGCTGCAATAAAAGCTGTCTGAGGTTCTCCCGAAACACGCCAATGGCGGCTTCCTCAGCCTGCTCCGTCAGGTCATTGCGGATTTCGCGCTCCAGCGAGGGCGCAATCAGCCGCTTATAGCTATCCGCGATAACCTCGCGCAGAATATCGGCAGTATCACTGCTTCTGCGGATGAGCCTTTTCTCCATCCTTTGCAGCAGCCTTTCCTCCTCCCCTTCGATTTTCACGGAAAGGAAGCCCTCCTTCTCGCCGCGGTTCATCGCCAGAACGCGATGCCCCGCCGCTTTTTTGAGTGGCTCCCGATAGTCATAATACATTTCGTAGACGGAGGGTTCGTCCTTCGTTTTTTTGGAAACAATCGCGCCGCATTTTATTGTTTCCTCGCGCAGCAATTTTCGTAAATCGGCATCATCCGAAATCTGTTCCGCAAGGATGTCCATTGCGCCATTTATTGCGTCCAAAACGGTGTCCACTCCCTGTCCACTGTCCACAAAGGCTTTTGCCACTTCCTCCGGCGTACCAATCAGCTTCTGCCCCCAAATAATATCCGCTAAAGGCTGTAGGCCCTTCTCCTTCGCAATCGACGCTCTGGTGCGGCGTTTCGGGCGAAACGGGCGGTAGATATCCTCAATTTCCGTCTGTGTTTGGGCGGCATCCAGCTTTGCCGCAAGTGCATCTGTCAGCCTGCCCTGCTCGGCAATGGCTGTCCGCACCTGTGTCCGCCTGTCCTCCAGATTGCGGAGAGCTGTCAGCCGCTCGGAAAGCTGCCGAATAATCTGGTCATCCAGAGAGCCTGTCATTTCCTTGCGGTAGCGGGCGATAAAGGGGACGGTGTTGCCCTCATCCAGCAGCCTTACGGTGTTTTCCGCCTGCCTCTGCGTTATTCCAAATTCTTCCCGTAATTTTTTTAATATATCCATACGATTTCTCCTTCTCTGTGGGACTCTGTCCCACACCCTGACAGGGGAATGATTCCCCTGTACCCCCATTCGCAGAAGCATACGCTTCTGCAACTGCGCCGCAGGCAAATAAAAAGTTTCGGTCAAGCCTTTTCAAAGGCTTGTAGGGTGCAGGGGCAAAGCCCTGCAAGGGTTTAACGGTAATTCTCCCAGATTTTGTTCAGTTCTTCCTTACATTCCGCCGCGGAGGCTGTCAGCCGATAGGCTCTTTGTGCGCCGCCCTCCTCACGCTTTGCCAGACCGCGCTCCATCAGATATTCCAGATGCGCAATGGTTTCCCCCACGGCGAACCACCGCTGCGACAAGGGGAACTCCTCCCATGTTTTGCCGCGCATCGACCATTTCAGGTGCGCCGCAATCGCCGTTGCATGGCTGTTCGGCTGTGCCTCCAGTGCGTTGACCGTTTCGCAAAGCCGCGTCAGATGGTGCTCCACAATCCGGTTAATACGAACGTATACATCCATCTCGTTTTTCCGATGGGCAGGCAATGCTGTTTTCATTGCAAAGCCGCGGATTTTGACAAGGCTGTCCAGATAATTCCCCAGTGCATCCCGCATATCCTTCCACTGGGTAATATTCGGCGTAATATCAAACAAAATATGGTCTGCGGTGAACATCAGCTGTTTCTCCGCGCAGTACAAACACATCTGCCCCGGTGTATGCCCGGGAACGGACACGCAGGTGAATTTCCATCTGCCGACAGTGATTTCATCCCCATCTGCAACATGCTCCGCTTCAAAATAACGGGTTGGCTCCAGACCACGCGCAGGGTTTGAAAGCCGCAGCTCCGCAAGCTGCTCTCTCGTGAAGCCCTCCCGATGAAAAAGTTCATCCGTTTCCTGCCAACGTGCGCCCTTCATGTGCTCCCACAGAATCCGATGATCGGTTGCGCTGATATAGATTTTGCCCGGCTTATCCTCCATCAGGGTAGGGACCAGACCTGTATGGTCAGAGTGCAAATGGGTCAGGAAAAGGTTCGTTTTCTCCCAATTCGCACCCAGCTCGGCAAGCCCTGCCAAAAGCGCTTCCTGACATTCGGGGCGGTTAAAGCCTGTATCAATAATAAGGGTTTCGCCGCCATCCTGCACCACATAGCAGTTGAGATTCCGCAGAGGGTTATCGGGCAGGGGGACATCTATCTGAAAAATACGGGGTTCGTTATAAACTTTTGTCAGCATTTTGTTTTCTCCTTTTTTCTTTCGTGATATACTGATTGTAACATAAAAAGGCGCACCACGCCACAACAGAAGGCGCACCGCAGCACGAACCAACCCAACACGAACCACCCCAAAGGAGGATTCCTATGCTGACTATAAAACCCACCCCCGATTATGATGCCATTCTGCGCTGGAACGCAGGCAAGGACGAGGCTTTTCTGTTCCAATGGGCAGGCACAACTGCTTACTGCCATCCCTTGACGAAGGATCAGCTCATGCGGCAGTCTGCCAAGGACGGCGTTACGGTTTTCATGGCATACGAAAACGAGGTTCCCATCGGCACGATGGAGCTTTGCGATATCGACCCTGTCCAAAAAACGGGGCGCATCTGCCGCGTACTGTTCGCTGAGGAGACGAGAGGAAAAGGACTTGCACACAGGGCGCTTTCTGCCCTTTGCGAAAAGGTCTTTGCCGAAACGGAGCTGGAGCGGCTCTCCCTGCGTGTATACTGCTTCAATCTGCCTGCCATCCGCTGCTATGAGCGGCTCGGCTTTTTGGTGACAGAATATTTCGAGGAGGCAGATTCCCATTGGAACAATTATGCCATGGAGCGAAAAAAATAAGCCGTTTTTCTGTATAAAAAATATCTCTGTTTCGTTTTTTCTGCAAATTATTTTATTTTAAATGCAAAATATAATTGACATTAAGAAAAATATGTTGTATAACTGAATCATAAGGAGGGTTCTCCGGAAAGCCCTCCTCAGGATATCCGAAAAACACTGATTGGAAGTGATGATTTGAAAAATTTGAAATTAAAGGCCGCCCGCGCGGCGAAAGACCTCTCCCAAGAACAGCTGGCACAAGCCATCGGCGTTACTAGGCAGACCATCGGCATGATCGAAGCAGGGAAATATAATCCCACCCTGAATCTCTGCATCGCCATCTGCAAGGCATTAGATAAAACGCTGGACGAATTGTTCTGGGAAGAATAAAACCCTTATAAAGGAGGAATATCATTATGACATTACAGCAACTCAAAGACGAAAGAGTCGAACAGGCAAAAAGCAAGATCTATTCTGAACTGATGCTTATCATTTTCTATATCGTTGTGGCGTCCTTCTGCGTGAAGGCTCTGTATTTCCACATGGATCTGAAGCAGTGCGCCACGGAATATATCATCCTGATCCTGACCCCCATATATCAGGCCATTCGCAGCCGCCAGACGGAGGTGGTTCTGGGGACAGGAAAGGACAGCCGCAAGCGCGCCACTCCCCTGCTGCTTTTGCTGCTGCTGATTCCGTTTTTCCTGCGCAGAAGCGAAATCGCAAACGGGGATTTTTCCGCACTGCTGCCCCCTGTGGTCTTTGTGCTTCTGTTCCTTGCGATACAGTATCTTTTTTCCCATGCGGAGAAAAAACGGGCGGAAAACCTGGAAAAACGCTATGACGCGGAGGACGAAACCAAATAAAATCGGGAAAAAGCGAAAAAAATCCTTGCATTTTCCCGCTCTCTATGGTAATCTGTTTTAGTGTCGGTCAGTTTGCCGACAGATATGAATAATCCTTGCTCTTCTCACAGAAGAAGGGCCATTAGTCCAAAAGGAGGTGTAACCCACATGAACAAATACGAATTGGCGCTGGTTTTAAGTCCCGCACTGGACGAAGAAGGCAGAGCAGCAGAGGTAGCAAAGGTACAGGCTACACTGGAAAGATTCGGTGCAAAAATCGAAAAGGTTGATGACTGGGGCAAAAGAAAGCTCGCTTACGAAATCGCAAAGGTAAACGAAGGTTTCTACAGCTTCACAACATTCGAAGCACCCGCTGCTGCACCCGCAGAAATCGAAGCTCGTATGCGTATTATGGAAAACGTTCTGCGTTACCTGATCATCCGTAAGGACGCTTAATCAAGCGGATTGAAGGAGGTAAGATTATGAACAAAGTGATTTTGATGGGACGACTGGTAAGAGACCCTGAGGTAAGATATTCCCAAGGAGCCGAACCCTTAGCCGTTGCCAGATACACTTTGGCGGTCAACCGCCGTTTCAAACGTCAAGGCGAGCAGGATGCCGACTTCATCGGATGCGTTGCATTCGGCAAAGCCGGTGAGTTTGCGGAAAAATACTTCAAAAAAGGTCAGATGGTCAGCATTATCGGTCGGCTGCAGGTGCGCAGCTGGGATGATAACGAGGGCAAAAAACGCTGGAGTACGGATGTTGTGGTTGAGGAACAATACTTTGCGGAAAGCAAGGCTTCCTTTGAAAGCCACAAGGATGCAGCACCGGCTGCAACCGCACCCGCGCCCAAGCAGGCTGCCCCTTCCGATGGCTTCTATCCCATTGATGAAAGCATCGAAGATGATGATCTCCCCTTCTAAAAATTTGAAAAAGGAGGACTTAGAATCATGATTAGAAAACGTGGTCGCAGAAAAAAACGCGTTTGCCAGTGCTGTGCAGATAAAGTAACAACAGTTGATTACAAGGATATCAGCAAGCTGAGAAGATATGTTTCCGAAAGAGGCAAAATTCTTCCCAGAAGAATCACAGGCAACTGTGCAAAGCACCAGAGAGCGCTGACAACAGCAATCAAGAGAGCAAGACACGTATCCCTGATGCCCTATACACAGGACTAATTCGATACTGTTTCGGGCGAAGCCTGCGCTTCGCCTTTTTTTAGCAGAAAAGCAGGAAAAGCTGTAAAAAAAGTGGTTGACAAGCCCTGCTTTGTATGATATGATAAATCTCGCGTCAGACAGATGCACTTTTATGCCCAGATAGCTCAGTTGGTAGAGCAGTGGACTGAAAATCCACGTGTCACTGGTTCGATTCCGGTTCTGGGCATTTTTGCAATATTCATGAAAATCCTACTACTCGAAAAAGGAAGCAATTCGCTTCCTTTTTCTTATATGCAGAGTTTTTCAGGAGCTTTTCGATATTTTTTGAGACCGACGCAGAAAGGCGGCAGAAAAATGAAAAAAACAGATCTTCTTCTGGTTGCAGGAGCACTTATCATCGCCGGCGGCATCTGGTTTTTTTATTCCGCAGGGGCGGAAAAAGGCAAGGGCGTAGAAATTACCGTGGATGGAGAAAGCAAGGCATTTCTCCCTTTGGGCGAAGATGACAGCATTCGCATTGATACGGATGGCGGCTACAACGTGATTACCGTGAAGGATGGAGAAGTGACCGTAAGCGAGGCGGACTGCCGCGACCAGATTTGTGTGGAGCATAAAAAAATCAGGAAAACAGGCGAAACCATCGTCTGCCTGCCTCATAAGCTTGTTGTAACCGTTACGGGGGACGAACCCGGTGATTTTGATGCGGTGGTGATGTAAAAAATGAACTACAGAAAAATTCCTTATTACGGGCTGTTTGCCGCACTGGCGATACTGATGGGCTATGTGGAGTTCATCATTCCCGTGCCTGTGCCGATTCCCGGAGTGAAGCTGGGACTGGCAAACGTGATTGTGATTATCATGCTTTATTTTATGGATGCGAAAAGCGCGTTTTTTGTTTCGCTGATTCGTGTGCTGCTTTCGGGACTGCTGTTTGCAGGCTTTGCCGGCATGCTCTACAGCTTGGCCGGAGCATTATGCAGCTTTGCGGTGATGGTGCTTTTGCAGAAAACGGGGAAATTCAGCATGATTGGTGTTTCCGTTGCAGGCGGTATTTTTCATAATGTCGGTCAGATTGTGGTTGCGTCGCTTGTGGTGCAGAATGTGCGGATGGCGTATTATCTGCCCTTCCTGCTCGTTTCGGGTGTGGTAACGGGAATTGTCATCGGCATTGTGGCACAGACGGCACTGAGATATTTAAAACGGTAAGTCGAAATCAAGATTTCGACTTGTTGAAACAAAAAAATAAACGGATACTCCGAGAAGTATCCGTTTTTTTATTTACATCATTTTTTGCAGCACATATTTTGTAATATTACTCATATTGACAATGCCAACCATCGCCCCATTTTCCAGAACAGGGGCTTTTTTGATGTGGTTTTCGGTCAGAATCTGGCAGACCTCGCCCAATTCCATTTCCGCTGTGACGGAAATGACCTGCTTTTTCGCAATATCCTTGACCTGCATTGCCATCAGCTCCTTTGCCTTTTCCTCGAAATTCGGCAGCTCCTGCAAGGCGGAGGCATTGATAAACAGCGGCTCCACATCCGCAAGGAAGCGCAGGATATCCCCATCGGAAAGGAAGCCGATCAGGTTCCGGCTGCCGTCTGTGACAGGCACGCCGCTGATTTTCTTTTCTGTGATGATGCGCAGAGCATCGCGGATAGAGGTTTCTTCGGAAACGGTATAAACCTCCTGCTTCATGATGGCAAGCAACGGCGACTGCGCCGTTTCTTTTTTCGTAACGCCGAGAATCGCATCTCTTTGTGCACCGCATTTTTTTGTAATCCAGCGCAGCTCCATGCCGACCAGAACGGCGGCGACAATCGTACCAATGCCGACACTGCCGAGAGAATGTAAGCACACCAGACAGGTAATCAAGGAAATCGAAACCATTGTTACATCAAAGGCAACCTTAACGGTCGGGAAGGGCTTTTTGATGGTCTTGGAGATAGCAAGCATTGCCCCCTCCCCTGCCAGCGGAATGATATCCGCAGGGACATACCAGAACAGCCCGAAGGCAATCAGTCCCGTGCTGAACAGCATCATGGCAAGTCGCACAATGAGATTTGTCGGGTCAGGAAAAAACACCATCAGCGAATTGCAGAAGGTTGTAAAATATCCGAACAGAATCCCTGCAAAAATCTGCAATAAATTTTTCGCCTGAAAGGCTCTGCGCAGCAAAAAAATCTGCAACACAACCAAAATGCCGTGAAATAAAATCGTTGCCTTCCCCATCTCCAGACCGATGACACAGGTCATGGTATAGGGAATGGAGCTGACGGGCGAAACTCCCAGATTTGACTTAACCGAAATCGCTACACCAAGCGTCATAATCAAAAGCCCGATGACATAAGCAGGTATCCGCACAAAAAGGCGGCTATCCTTTGTATTCTCCATAAAACTTTCTCCCTCTTTCCTTTTTTTCTTTTGTTTTTATGTCCATTCATTAGACTATTCCAAGGAAAGCGGTTTGTCAACAGGATATCCTGAAAGAAGGCGTTCGGGTACTCTGTATACAAACGTGCGAAAATGCCGGAAATTGCCCGAAAAAACCGACGAAATCCACAAAAAGTCAAAAATCCCGAAAGTCCCCTTGAATGAGCGGCTTTTTAGTGTTAAAATCATTTTCAACATATTAAATACAATCAGAATGGCGTATTCTATATCAAAATCGAAAAAGAATCATAGGAGGAGAAAGAAAAATGGCAATTTATTTCACAGAACCATCCAGAACCTTCAGCGAATTTCTGCTGGTACCCGGCTATTCTTCCAAGCAGTGCATGGTGGATAACGTAAGCCTGAAAACACCCGTTGTTAAATTCAAAAAAGGGGAAGAACCTGCGCTCACAATGAACATCCCTCTGGTATCCGCAGTGATGCAGGCAGTATCCGATGACAAGATGGCAGTGGCTCTGGCGAAAGAAGGCGGCATTTCCTTTATCTTCGGCTCTCAGCCCATCGCAAGCCAGGCGGCTATGGTGGCAAGGGCAAAATCCTATAAGGCAGGCTTTGTTATCAGCGATTCCAACATCAGCCCCGAAAGCACGCTGAACGATATTCTTGCCCTGAAGGCAAGAACCGGTCACTCCACCGTTGCAGTTACTACAGACGGCACCGCACAGGGCAAGCTGGTTGGTCTGGTAACAAGCAGAGACTACCGCGTAAGCCGCATGGAAGGCACAGAGCAGGTAAAGGATTTCATGACACCCATGGATCAGCTCATCTGGGCACCCTCCGGCACAACACTGAAGGAAGCAAACAACATCATCTGGGACAACAAAATCAACCAGCTGCCCATCGTGGATGCGGAAGGCAGACTGGAATACATGGTATTCCGTAAGGACTATGACAGCCACAAGGTAAACAAGGACGAGCTTCTGGATGCCAGCAAGCGTTATGTTGTCGGCGCAGGCATCAACACAAGAGACTTTAAGGAAAGAGTACCCGCTCTGGTAGAGGCAGGCGTAGACATCCTGTGCATCGACTCCTCCGAGGGCTACAGCGAATGGCAGAAGGATACACTGGAATGGATTCGTGAAACCTACGGCGACACCGTAAAGGTTGGCGCAGGCAACGTGGTTGATGCAGAGGGCTTCCGTTTCCTGGCAGACTGCGGCGCAGACTTTGTAAAAATCGGTATCGGCGGCGGTTCTATCTGCATTACCCGTGAGCAGAAGGGGATCGGTCGTGGACAGGCCTCTGCTGTCATCGAGGTTGCAAAGGCAAGAGACGATTACTACAAGGAAACCGGTATTTATATCCCCATCTGTTCCGACGGCGGCATCGTTTACGATTACCACATGACACTGGCACTGGCAATGGGCGCAGACTTCATCATGCTGGGCAGATACTTCGCACGCTTCGATGAATCCCCCACAAACAAGGTAAACATCAACGGCTCCTACATGAAGGAATACTGGGGCGAAGGCTCCGCAAGAGCGAGAAACTGGCAGAGATACGACATGGGCGGCGATGCAAAGCTTTCCTTTGAGGAAGGCGTTGACTCCTATGTTCCCTATGCCGGCAGCCTGCATGACAACGTAGGGCTTTCCCTGAAAAAGGTAAAATCCACGATGTGCAACTGTGGTGTGCTTTCCATTCCCGAATTGCAGGAAAAAGCGAAAATCACCGTTATTTCCACAACCTCTCTGGTGGAAGGCGGCGCGCATGACGTTCTTCTGAAGGACAGCGCACAGATTAAATAAGAAAACAGGCAGAAGCATTGCATATATTGCCCCGAATTCAGACGAATTCGGGGCTTATTTTTTCTATTTTGCTACTTATTGTGAAAGTTTGATGAATTATCTTGACAGTGGATTTTATTTCCCCTAAAATAGAGATAGTTAGTTTGCGAATAATTTTTTATTCAGCAAACTCTTTTTTTGATGAAAAAGCAGTTTGAAAGCGAAACAAAGGAGGAATTCGGAAAATGGAAGAAAACAAAATGGGCGTTATGCCCGTCAATAAGCTACTGATTTCCATGGCACTGCCCATGATGATTTCCATGCTGGTGCAGGCATTATATAATATCGTTGACAGTATGTTCGTTGCGCAAATCAGCGAAAACGCCCTGACGGCGGTTTCTCTGGCGTTTCCTGCGCAGAACCTGATGATTGCTGTCGGCACAGGTACGGGTGTCGGTATCAATGCACTGGTTTCCCGTTCTCTTGGGGAAAGAAACGGCGAACGCGCAAACCTGATTGCCAACAACGGTCTGCTTCTGTATGTATTAAGCGGGATTGTGTTTGCGCTGTTCGGGATTTTCGGCAGCCGCCTGTTTTTCCGCGCGCAGACCTCTGACCTTGAAATTGTGGAGCTGGGGACACAGTATCTGCGTATCTGCTGCCTGCTTTCCACAGCAATATTTTTGCAGTTCGGGTTTGAGCGTATTTTGCAGGCAACCGGCAGAACCTTCTATACCATGCTGACACAGGGGCTTGGCGCAATCGTGAATATCATTCTGGACCCGATTCTGATTTTCGGCCTGTTCGGCGCACCAAGGCTTGGGGTGCGTGGTGCGGCTATCGCAACTGTAATCGGGCAGATTTGTGCGGCATCTCTGGCGTGCTTCTTCAATAAAAAGAAAAATGATGATATCGTCATCAATCCGAAAAAATATCATTTGCAGGCACACGCAGTCAAGAGCATTTATGCCATCGGGATTCCTTCCATCTGCATGGCATCCATCGGCTCTGTGATGACCTTCGGCATGAATAAGATTTTGATTGGCTTTACCTCTACGGCAGCGGCGGTATTCGGCGTATACTTCAAGCTGCAAAGCTTCGTCTTTATGCCTGTATTCGGTCTGAACAACGGCATGGTGCCGATCATTGGCTTCAACTACGGTGCAAGAAAGCCTGACCGCCTGATGAAAACCATGCGCCTTGCGGTGACCTATGCCGTTTCCATTATGATTATCGGCATGATTCTTTTCTGGGCCTTCACAAAGCAGCTTCTGGGCATCTTCAACGCATCCGAGCAGATGCTTGCCATCGGCATTCCTGCACTGCGTATCATCAGCCTTTCCTTCCTTCTGGCAGGCTTTGATATTATCATTATCTCTGTGATGCAGGCCTTGGGGCATGGTGTCATCAGTTTGATTATCTCCATTCTGCGTCAGCTTGCGGTACTGCTGCCCGCGGCGTTCATTTTCTCCAAAATCTGGGGATTGAACACAGTGTGGATTGCATTTCCTCTGGCAGAATGTGTCGCTCTGGCGATTACGATTCTGTTCTGGCGGAAGGTATACCGTAATGAGATTCAGCCTTTATATAACGCAGAGCGTTAAGTCGAAATTACAAAAAGCCCTATGCTTTCGCATAGGGCTTTTTTATATGCTCCTGATTTCGACTTAAGCGAAGCGCTTTTAATCCTCAGGGCTAACCATGAGGGCAAAATCCAACCATTCCGCAACGAGGGAATATAATTTATCCTCATCATTCAGGGCATCCATGGTTTCCTCATCGCTGCTTTCAAAGGTCAGCATGTGTCTGCCGTAGGCATCATAGAAATCTGCCTGCCAATCCTCCTTCACACGCCGGTATTTCTTCAAATAATACACAACCTCTTCCGTATTATTATATCTATATTTATCGTGCCGCATATTTTTTCCTCCTTTTCGGAAATGAAATTCCAAAGCCAGCTTTATCATACCAGAAAAAGCGGAGAAAATAAAGGTGCGCCCGAATAAAAAAAATATGCGGTATAAAGAAATATTTACTTGCTTTTCCGGAATGGATATGCTAGAATTTTCTCAAATAAAGGGGAGTAGCTTACGGGAAACCGTTGCCGACACTCGTCATCACGGTCATTTCAAAAATGAAATCCCGGGTGTCGTCCGACAGAGTGATTTTGTCATCTGAGAAGCAAGACTTTTATTGCACTTTTTTTGATTGGTGCAATAGGGGTCTTTTTTATTTTCCTGAAAAAAGCCGTCTGCACCGGAAAACAGAAAGGAGAATGGATATGAAACAGCCTTGGACAGAAACAAAGGAAAATCTATTTACCACGTATCAGACAGATGCGCACGGTCTGAGCGGCGGAGAGGCGCAGAAGCGACTTGCGCAGTACGGCGAAAACAAGCTGATTGAGGGCAAGCAGAAAAGCGTGCTGCGCGTATTTGCGGAGCAGTTTGCGGATTTACTGGTGGTAATTCTGCTGATTGCGGCAATCATTTCCGCGCTGACGGGCGGCTGGGAAGGCACGATTGTTATTATTGCGGTGCTGATTCTGAATGCGATTCTTGGAACGGTGCAGCATTTTAAGGCACAGAAATCCTTGGAAAGCCTGAAAGCGATGTCCGCACCCCATGCGCGCGTGCTGCGTGATGGAGAAAAGCTTGAAATTTCCGCGCTTTCCCTCGTGCCGGGAGATATCCTGCTGCTGGAGGCAGGGGATATTGCCGCAGCAGACGGACGGATTCTGGAGAATTATTCTTTGCAGGTAAACGAATCCGCACTGACAGGGGAATCGGAAAACATCAACAAAACCGACCGACCGCTTGATGCAGAAGATCTGCCCTTGGGCGACCGCCTGAATATGGTCTACAGCGGTTCCCCTGTTGCCTACGGGCGTGCGGTGGTGCTTGTAACGGCGACAGGCATGGATACGGAAATGGGGAAAATCGCGCATCTGATGGCATCCGCGCAGGAGAAGGAAACACCTCTGCAGAAAAGTCTGGATGATTTTTCCAAAAAGCTTTCGATTCTGATTCTGATTATCTGCGCGATTGTGTTTGCGCTTGGCGTATGGCGGCAGATGGGGCTTGGGCAGGCTTTGATGTTTGCAGTTGCACTGGCAGTTGCGGCGATTCCCGAAGCATTAAGCTCTATCGTGACAATCGGACTTGCGATCGGGACACAGAAGATGGCAAAACAGAATGCCATCATCAAAAAACTGCGTGCGGTGGAGGCACTTGGCTCTGTTTCCGTTATCTGTTCCGATAAAACAGGGACACTGACACAGAATAAAATGACCGTACAGAAGGCATTTACACTCGGCAGGGTTTGGGATGCGGAGGAACAGCCGCAATCCCCTTTAAAGGAGCTTATCGGGGAGAGTGTGCTTTGCAATGACGGGGCAATCCACGAGGAAGCACAAATCGGCGACCCGACCGAAACCGCCCTTTTGGCATTTTGCCGCAAGGCAGGCGGAGATGAAAATGAAATACGGCAGAGCTTCCCCCGTTTGCAGGAGCTGCCCTTTGATTCCGACAGAAAGCTGATGTCCACCCTGCACGAAATTGCCGGAAAAACCACGCTTCTGACGAAGGGTGCGCCGGATGTGCTTCTGGGACGGTGTTCCTCTGCGAAGGCAGAAACGGGCGTTGTTCCCATGGAGGATGCGCTTGCCAAGGAAATCCATGCACAGATTGCGGCTTTTTCTGCGGAGGGGCTTCGTGTGCTTGCCTTTGCGGAAAAGACACTGCCCGAAAACCGTCCGCTGACATTAGAGGATGAAAATGACCTTACCTTTATCGGGCTGATCGCCATGATGGACCCTCCTCGTGAGGAATCCGCCGCAGCGGTTGCCGACTGCCGCCGCGCAGGTATCCGCCCTGTGATGATTACGGGTGACCATAAGGTAACGGCTTCTGCGATTGCGAAAAAAATCGGGATTTTGCAGGAGGGCGACCTTGCCGTTGAAGGGGCAGAGCTGGAACGCATGACGGATGAGGAGCTGAAGGAAAAGGTACGGCAGATTTCGGTTTACGCGCGCGTTTCTCCTGAGCATAAAATCCGCATTGTGCGCGCATGGCAGGAAAACGGCTGCATCACTGCGATGACAGGGGACGGCGTGAACGATGCCCCTGCCCTCAAGCAGGCAGACATCGGCATTGCAATGGGCATTACAGGGACGGAGGTTTCCAAGGATGCTGCGGCAATGATTCTGACGGATGATAATTTTGCGACCATTGTCAAAGCCGTTGCCAACGGCAGAAATGTATATACAAATATCAAAAATTCCATCGGCTTTTTGTTAAGCGGCAATTTGGCAGGGATTCTGGTTGTCATGTTTACCTCTTTGATGGGGCTGCCGCTGCCCTTCACGGCAGTACAGCTTTTATTCATCAACCTGCTGACAGACAGCCTGCCTGCACTTGCGGTCAACATGGAGCAGCCGACGGGCGACCTGCTCAATCAGGCACCCAGAAAAGCAAACGAAGGGATTTTGACAGGTGCTTTTCTGAAGCGGCTTTCCTTGCAGGGCGTTCTGATTGCGATTGTAACCATGCTTGCGTTTTACAACGGTCTGGCAGTCAGCGGCGCAATGGCTTGTACGATGGCGTTTGCAACACTTTGCCTTGCACGACTGTTCCACGGCTTTAACTGCCGCGGCACACGTTCCATTTTCCGCCTGCCGATGAACCCCTTCTGCTTCGGGGCATTTGCAATCGGCGCATTACTGCTGTTTGCGGTTCTTTGTATCCCTGCCCTGCATGGGTTATTTGACATCAGCAATGCACTGACAGGGAGTGATATCCTGAAAATCGTCGGGTTTGCCTTCCTGCCGACCCTGCTGATTCAGCTGTTCCGCGCGGTGAGAGGGAAATAAGCATCGTTTCATTGAAAATATGCTATCACAAAGCAGTAAGCAATAAGTTTTTGTGATACCCCTTCCATCAAGAAAAAATGGATTTTCTATTTTTTTACTGGGAAAATATTTTCTTCTGCGGATTCTTGTGCTATACTCAAAAAAAATATTTAAAAAAGTTTTTTTGTTTTAAAATTTTTATTCTAAAGAAAAGGGATGATAAAAATGGCAGAAAAAATCAGAATTGGTATTTTGGGCTATGGCAACTTAGGGAAGGGCGTGGAGCTGGCAATCAGACAGAACCCCGACATGGAGCTTGCGGCTTTCTTCACCAGAAGAGCCCCCGAAGCACTGAAAACACAGAGCCCCGATGTACCTGTATATAACGTAAAGGACGCAATCAGCAAAAAAGACGACATTGATGTTATGATTCTCTGTGGCGGCAGTGCGACAGACCTGCCTGTACAGAGCCCTGAATATGCAAAATATTTCAACATCGTGGACAGCTTTGATACCCACGCAAAAATTCCTGAGCATTTCGCAAATGTAGACGCTTCCGCAAAGGAAGGCGGTCATGTTGCTTTCATTTCCGTCGGCTGGGACCCCGGTATGTTCAGCCTGCAGAGACTGATCGGCAACTGCATTCTGCCCAACGGCAAGGATTACACCTTCTGGGGCAGAGGCGTAAGTCAGGGACATTCCGATGCCATCAGACGCATTAAGGGCGTAAAGGACGGCAAGCAGTATACCGTTCCCGTTCCTGCGGCACTGGAAAAGGTAAGAGCAGGCGAAAATCCTGAGCTGACCACAAGAGAAAAACACACAAGAGAATGCTATGTTGTGGCTGAGGAAGGCGCAGATCTGGCACGCATTGAAAACGAAATCAAGACCATGCCCAACTACTTCGCTGATTATGACACAACGGTTCACTTCATTTCTCAGGAGGAGCTGGACCGCGACCACAGCGGTATCCCTCACGGCGGCTTTGTTATCCGCACAGGCACAACCGGCGCAGATACCAAGCAGATGATTGAATATTCTCTGAAGCTGGGCTCCAACCCCGAATTTACTTCCAGCGTAATTGTTGCTTATGCAAGAGCGGCTTACAAGATGGCACAGGAGGGCATCACAGGGGCAAAGACTGTATTTGATGTTGCACCCACCTATCTTTCTCCCCTGTCTGCGGAAGAACAGAGAAAAAATCTGCTTTAATTTAAGCTGAAAACAGATTTTGGACAGAAACAACCCCCATCGGTTCACCGATGGGGGTTTATTTTATTTGCCCTTCTGCATGACATCAATAATCGTACTATCCATGGGAGCCATCCCCTCATCGGAGATACGCCCCAAATTCTTTTCCGTCTGCTCTGCGGAGGAACCGATTACGCCGAAATTATGCGGAATGGCAATGCCTTCCATGGCGAGCATTGCGGAAAGATATGCCGCATAGACCCCTGCGGATGCCTTGAGCGCACAGCCGATACTGCCGCCATCGCAAATCATGCCGGTAAGATTTGCCGCCATGTGATCCATTGCCGCGGAGGTCTCCTTCGCGCCGCCGCCCATGAGCAGCACAATACCTGCCGCCGCACCGCTGCCGCCGCCCAGAACACAGCCGCAGAGGGCAGAAAGCCTGCCGGTATAATGCTTGCTGAAAATAGTGATTAAGCAGCTGAGTGCCACGCCGCGGATGATTTCTTCCTCTGTTTTGCCTGCAAATCTGCCATAGGAAACAACGGGCATGGAGCAGAGAATCCCATGGGAGCCACTGCCGACAATGCTCATGGCGGGAAGGGGCAGACCTGCCAAACGTGCATCCATGGCGGAGCAGGTCAGCCTCTGTGCGGCGTAAATCATATCGTCACCGACAGCACCCCTATTGCGGAAGGCTGCCAGAGTTTTCCAGATTTGCAGCCCCACGCCCTTCTCGCCCTCGGCGGAAAGCGCACAGTTCATGGCAATCATTTCTTTCACACAGGACAATTCTGCGATGGGAACGGTTTTTGCATAATCCACCATATCCGCAACGGTAACTGCTTCAAAATCGAAGGCTTGCTGCTGTTCCGCCGCCTTTGTCTGCTCTGCCTGAAAGAGAACGGTATCATTTTTTGCAACAAAAACGATATTCGCGTGGAAATCCTCAATGCGGCAAACGCCGACCCCTTCGCTTGTCCGGATTTCCGCAAGGATATAAATGCCCTCCTTTGTTTCATCGGCTTTGATATCCATGGGAATCTGCAACGCCTTTGCCTCGGCAACATGTGCGGCTGTAATATTTTTCAGCACCTCCAGACCAAGCGTCCAATCGCCGCCCAAGGCTCCCAATGCCGCCGCCATATTGCAGCCAAGCTCCTGTGTGCCGGGAATGGCGCAGGAAAAGGCGTTTTTATACATGCCGCCATTCATCACCATACGAATTCCCTTCAGCTCACCGCCCACAGCCGCATAGGCTCTCGCCGCCGCAAGGGCAATCGCGCCGACCTCTGTTACGCCTAAGGCAGGCTTCATTTCATTTTTTAACAGACCGGTAAAATCGAATTTCATTTTTATTCCCCCTCCCTCTCATTTGTCCTACAAATTCTTCTTTCAGTATACCTGTTTCAATAAAAAAAAGCTACCTGAAATGCTTTTACTATCGAGAAAACAATTCTTCCGATACATTCCATCGAATTTTTCGATTTTCTGTTGTGTTTTCATGAAAATTTTTCTATAATAAAATCAGCTTCTCTGACAACGTATGAGAAAAAATACATGCTCTTTCGCACAGCGCAAACAGCATGCAAAAAAACAGAGGATTTATAGGAGGTTTTTATGGAAAACAGAGAGAAATTCAGCTCCCGTCTGGGCTTTCTGCTCATTTCCGCAGGCTGCGCCATCGGTCTGGGGAATGTGTGGAAATTCCCTTACATCACAGGAAAATACGGCGGTGCTGCCTTTGTGCTGATTTATTTCGTATTTCTGCTCATTCTGGGCATTCCCATTCTGACACTGGAGCTTGCCGTTGGGCGTGCCAGTCAGCGCAGTGTTGCCCTTTCCATGGATGTGCTGGAGCCGAAGGGAACGAAATGGCATTGGTTCAAATTTCCTGCAATGGCAGGTAACTACATCCTGATGATGTTTTACACCACGGTTGCCGGTTGGATGGTTTATTATTTCTTCAAGATGGCGGCAGGCGGCTTTGTAGGGATGAACGCGGATGAAATCGGCGCAACCTTCAACAGCACCCTTGCCAGCCCGACGCTGAATGTTGCGTTTATGATTGCCGTTGTCATCAGCTGTATGCTGATTGTGGGCAAGGGGCTGCAGAACGGCGTAGAAAAAATCACGAAGGTGATGATGATTGCGTTGCTGGTGCTGATGGTTGTGCTTGCGGTGCGCTCCTTCTTTCTGGCAGGGGGCGAGGAAGGACTGCGGTTCTATCTCTATCCCGATTTTTCCAAGCTGATGGAATACGGCATTACGGAGGTGCTTTTTGCCGCGATGAGTCAGGCTTTCTTCACACTGAGCATCGGCATGGGTGCGATTGCGATTTTCGGCAGCTTTATCGACCGCAGCCGCTCCCTGATGGGCGAGGCAATCTGCATTACGGTTCTGGATACGGCGGTTGCGCTGATGGCAGGTCTGATTATCTTCCCTGCGTGCTTTGCTTATGGGGTTGACCCCGGTCAGGGCCCCGGACTGATTTTCGTAACGCTCCCCAACGTATTCAACGCTATGCCGGGCGGTCAGCTCTGGGGGACGCTGTTCTTCCTGTTCATGTGCTTTGCGGCATTCTCTACGGTAATCGGTGTATTCCAGAACCTGATTACCTTCTGGACAGATATGACGGATGCGCCGCGCAAGAAAATTGTTGCGTATCATATTGTGGCACTGATTGTGCTTTGCCTGCCCTGCGCGCTGGGCTACAACGTGCTGAGCGGCTTACAGCCCTTGGGCGAGGGCACTGCGATTCTGGATTTGGAGGATTTTCTGGTTTCCAATAATATTCTGCCGCTGGGCAGTATCGTTTATGTGCTGTTCTGTGCATGCAAAAACGGCTGGGGCTGGGAGAATTTCATGGACGAGGCCAACGCCGGCGAAGGGCTGAAATTCCCGAACGGGATTCGGCTGTATGTGAAGTATATCCTGCCGCTGATTATTCTGTTTGTATTCGTGATGGGGTATATCTCCATGTTCAGCAAATAAGCAGATTTTAACAATTTTTACAAAAGAGAAGGAAGGAACAAGGATGCTTACGATACCGCAATTAACGGAAAAAATGATTGCCTTTTCCGCAGGGAATACGGCGGATATCCACCATTTTCTCTGCGTCTGGGCGTATGCGAAAACGATTGGCGAGGCAGAGGGCTTAGACGAAAAGACGCAGTTTCTGCTGGAGGCGACAGCAATCCTTCACGATATTTCCTGTCCGCTTTGTCGGGAAAAATACGGCAATACGGACGGCAAGCATCAAGAGGCGGAAAGCCCTCGGCTGGTGCAAGGCTTCCTTGCGGACAGCGGATTTGACGCAGCGCTGATTGACCGCATTTCCTTTCTGATTGCACACCACCACACGATGACAGGAATTGACGGGATGGATTATCAGATTCTGATTGAGGCGGATTTTCTGGTGAATGCGGCGGAAAAGGGCTTGGGAAAAGAAGCCGTGGCGCATTTTCTGGAAAACGCAGCGAAAACGGACTGCGGCAGGCGGCTGTTGCAATCTGTATTTCTTGACAAATAAAATTGCCCCTTCGTACCTTTGGTACGAAGGGGTTTTCTTATGCCGCTTTTAGATGGGGTGGCAGATCGTGCCCCATTGGACATCCGCTTTGCCGTTTGCAAGCGTTACTTTTTTGGAAACAACGGCATAGCCGTCCTTGAAATCTCTTGCGAAATCGAAGGCGGGGGCAATCACCCAAGTGCCGTCCTCGCCGACATAGCCATATTTGCCTGTTTTTTCATCCTGATAAGGGGCAAGTCCTTCGGAAAGCCGCATTCTCCATCTGGCATCCTCTTTGGAAATGCGCCCGTTTTCATCGAAGTACAAGCTTCACATATTCCACCCTGCCGGGTGCAACCTGCTCCGAAACCTCCGTGGAAATGATGCCGTTGCCGCAGTCATCCAGATATTTCCCCGTTATGATGGATTTCAGCTTTTTGCCCGTGGTATCAATCAGGATAACCTCGCCGCTTTTTTCCTGTGCAAAGGCTTTGCCGTTCCAAAAATCTGTTATTTTGTTATAGCGCAGGGGGATAACCTCTTTGCCGGTTTTATCGATATAGCCGATATTTCTGTCCGTATCCTCTACCTTTGCGAGACCATCCCGGAAAGCAAATGCATCTCTGTATTTCGGCTCGATGACCCAGCCTCCTTTTTTATCAATATAGCCATAACGGGTTTCTGCGCTCTGCCTTCCTTCTTCCTTCGGAAGATCTACGCCTACTGCCGCCAAGCCCTCGGAAAAGGCATCGGCACTGTAAGAGGAGAGGGAAATGACTTCTTCGCCCTTTGCGTTGATATAACCGCTTTTTCTTTCCTTATAGTCCATCACCATTGCCAGACCTTCGGAAAAGCTGTCTATCACATGGTAATCGTCCGCAAACTGCGTATTGCCTTCCATATCAAGAATCTGGCTTGTTCCGTCCCGTTTATTCAAACGCAGGAAACCATCCCCATAGCCGCGCAGTCTGAGAACATCCTTATTGCTATATTGGAGCAGTACCTTACCCTGCTGATTCAGGAGGAACCAATCTGCCTGCTGATTTTCATATTCCTGCGGCCCACCCAGAATATCCCCCGCGGTATTGACGTATTTTTTCGCGATGAAATAATCGCCGCCGATAGATTCGATATCATCATAGCGTTCTGTCAGAGGGATGCCGAACACTGCCGCTTCGCCCGTTCCCTTGACGGAGGAGGTATCGTTTGCCGTTGCCGCGGTCAGCTCTGTCAGCTGTACGGCTGCGGTTTTTGTTTCTGCATCCCAGCTGAGAGCATCTGCATCGACGATATAGCGGTTAAAGCATTTCAGCACGCCCTCCCAATCGCGCAGGGGGACAAAAACTCTGCCGTCCTTGACTTCCATCTGCCCGAACACAGGCAGCTGACTGCTCTTTGCCCAGATACGATTGCCGTTTATATCAAAGGTCAGCGTAAAATCATGCAGAGTGACCTCGGCAAGCTTCGTTCCGTTTGACCACGCAAGCGTAGCATCTGCATCCAACGCCTGCATGAAGGTACGCAGAGGGAGCATCACATAGCCATCCTTGATATACATCGGCACATCTAAGGGCTGTGCTTTGCCGTCCTTGGTAAATTCCGTTGTGCCAACCCTTGCCGTAAAGGTATGCGGTGTTTTCGTGAACAGTGATTCCTCCGCCGCGTAGGCAGGCACGCTCCCTGCCAGAAGTGCCGCGCTGAGTGCCATACAGAATATTTTTTTCATACGCCTTTTCCCCCTTTTTATCTGTTCGGATTTTGGATAATGCCCCATTCGACATCCCTTGTACCGTCTGCCAATTTGATTTTATTGGCAACCACCGCATAGCCGTCTTGGAATCTCTCCGCCGCATCAAATGCAGGCGCAATCACCCAAGTGCCGCTTTCGTTTACATAGCCGTATTTCTTTGCCGTCGCATCCCAATACGGTGCAAGTCCCTCGGAAAGTCCCTTTTTCAGACGATAGGTTTCATAGGAAATTTCGCCTGTTTCATCAAAATAGCGTCTTACATGCTCATGGTCGCCATCGGGCAGATTCACAATCTCATCCGCCATTGCCATGCCGTTCTTCTGCTGATTTGGTTTTGTCCTATCATCATCTGCATATACCAGATATTCTGCATCCGCAATCCTTTTCAGCCTTTTGCCTGTTTGATCAATCAGCCAGTTTTTTCCTTCCGCATCTGACGCATAGGTTGCACCGTTTCGGAAATAGCCTGCCCAACGATACTGACAGGGGATAACCTCCTTGCCTGTTTGATCAATAAAGCCTGCCCGACGCGCATCACTGCTTCGTACCATTGCCAGACCTTCCGAGAAGGACTCCACATGCCTGTAGTTCGCGGCATCAATGACGATTTTGCCTGTTTTATCAATATAAGCATAGGTGCCGTCTTTTTTCTTCACAACTGCCAGACCATCGGAGAAGGGTTTTGCCTCCTCAAACTGCAAAGGAATCACAACCTCGCCGTTTCGATTCACAAAGCCTGTGCCGTTTTTATCCGAAACTGCCGCCAAGCCTTCGGAAAAAGGCTCTACTCTGTTATAAATGAAGGGGATAACGGTTTTGCCTTCCCAATCAATGGCACCATTGCCAAAGCCGTTTTCCGTATTTCTGCCAACTAAGAAGGTTCGCTCACCGCCGTCCTCCATATAGTTATCCGTTCCGGTGTCATAGGTCTGCAACACCTTTCCCTTACTATCCAGAAGATACCGTACATTTTCGCGTCTGCCTATGCTGACACCCAAGCCGACATTCGTTTCTCCCGTATATTTCTGTGCAAGGAAATAGCCGTCCCCAAGGGGTTCGATTTCATCATACTGCGTGGTGAGTGCCATGGTATAGGATGCCTGCGCGCCCTTGCCGCTCAGTGTGGGTTTTTCCAGATTATTGGAGGTATCAAGCTTCTGTTCCACCGCGCGGATGGTTGCCAGCTTTGTGGTGCTGTCCCATGTGATATCGCCCTCCTCTATGAGATAGCCGATGGACTGCAAAATACCCGACCAGTTCCGCAGGGGAACGAAAACTCGCCCATCCTTCACTTCCATTTTGCCCCAGACGGGTAAGTCCTTCCCGTTTTTTGCGATGGTATTCTCCTTTATCGAAAAACGGATGAGATTTCCCCCCAATGCTACTGTCGCCGCCTTGTCTTCATTATTCCAAACCATTTGGCTTTTCTCGCCCAACGCCGCCTTCATAAAGGTGCGCAGGGGCAGCATGGTATAGCCATCCTTAATATAAATCGGCACATCCAAGGGCTGTGCTTCGCCATCCTTGGTAAATTCCGTTGTGCCGACCTTTGCCGTAAAGGTATGCGGTGTTTTCGTGAACAGCGATTCCTCCGCCGCGTAGGCAGGCACGCTCCCTGCCAGAAGTGCCGCGCTGAGTGCCATACAGAATATTTTTTTCATACGCCTTTTCCTCCTTTTTATCTGTTCGGATTTTGGATAATGCCCCATTCGACATCCTTTGTGCCGTCTGCCAGTGTGATTTCATTCTGCACAACGGCATAGCCATCCTCGAATTTTTCTGCTACATCAAACGCAGGGGCAATCACCCATGCGCCGTTTTCGTTTACATAGCCGTATTTCTTTGTTTTTTCATCCCGATAGGGGGCAAGCCCTTCGGAAAGACCGGCTTTCAGGAGATAGGTTTCATAGGAAAACTCACCTGTTTTATCATAATAGGTATTCATATGCTCATGGTCGCCGCCGGGAAAATCTATGATTTTTTCTACCTTCAGGATATCGTCACTTGCATAGGAAAGACTATGCGCCGCATCTGTGAGATAATTCAGCTTTTTGCCTGTTTTATCCATTGTCCAGAGCTGCTGATTTTGCAGGACATAGGTTACGCCGTCAATAAAATGCCCGACCCAATCATATTGGCAGGGGATGACCTCCTTGCCTGTTTTATCGATAAAGCCACATCTGCGTGTATTCCCTTCGACCTTCCAGACCCTTGCCATTCCCTCCGAGAAGGAATCCACATACCTGTATTTCGAGGCATCAATGACGATTTTGCCTGTTTTATCAATATAAGCGTAGGTATCGTCGGTTTTCTTTACGACTGCCAGACCATCCGAAAAGGCTCTTGTCGTTTGAAACTGCGTGGAAACCACAAGCGCGCCGCTTCGATTCACAAAGCCCATGCCATTTTCATCCTTCACCGCCGCCATACCTTCGGAAAAGAAATCTACATAAAGATAAACAAAGGGAATGACGGTATTGCCTTCCCAGTCGATGGCACCATTGCCGAAGTCGTTTTCCGTATTTCTGCCAACCAGAAGGGTCTGCTCGCCGCCACCCCACATGGTGACATCTGTTCCGGTATCATAGGTGTGCAAAACCTTACCCTTGCCATCCAGAAGATAGCGTACATTTTTGATTCCGCTCGCAGAGCTATGCCCCAAGCCGATATTCGTTTCTCCTGTACATTTCTGTGCAAGGAAATAGCCATCCCCAAGGGGTTCGATTTCATCATACTGCGTGGAAAGTGCGACGGCATAGGATGCCTGCGCGCCCTTGCCGCTCAATGCAGGCTTTTCCAGACCATTGGAGGGGTCAAGCTTCTGCTCCACCGCGCGGACGGTTGCCAACCTTGTGGTGCTGTCCCATGTAATATCGCCCTCCTCCATGAGATAGCCGATGGACTGCAAAATACCCGACCAGTTCCGCAGGGGAACGAAAA
>OGJY01001636.1_pt1 | contig 25436 bp, 23 predicted proteins | sample 1572231 | NCBI WGS metagenome assembly OGJY01 (sample SAMEA2582121, study PRJEB24529) | metagenome | biome: Human gut stool | place: China | collected 2011
AGTTTCTCCTCCGGGATGATTCTGTCGATGAATTTACCGATCATGGAGTGCTCGCTGGTACCGATCAGGTACAGATCCTCGCCCTCGATCTTGTACATCATGGACTCCATCTCAGCGAAGCTCATAACACCGTTTACGACGTTGCCGTGGATCATGAAAGGCGGTACGCAGTAGGTAAATCCGCGGTCGATCATGAAATCTCTTGCATAAGAAAGGATGGCAGAGTGGAGGCGTGCAATGTCGCCCATCAGATAATAGAATCCGTTTCCTGCAACTTCTCTTGCTGCATCCAGATCGATTCCGTCGAAGGACTCCATAATGTCGGTGTGATACGGGATTTCAAAATCCGGTACAACCGGCTCGCCGAAGCGCTCTGCTTCTACGTTCTCACTGTCATCTTTTCCGATCGGTACGGAAGGATCGATGATGTTCGGGATCACCATCATGATCTTCTTGATTTCTTCTTCTACTTCTTTTTCTCTTGCAGAAAGAGCCTCGATGCGGGAACCGTCAACAGCTACCTGTTTCTTTACTTCCTCAGCCTCTTCTCTCTTGCCCTGGCCCATCAGTGCGCCGATCTGTTTGGAGATTTTGTTTCTTTTTGCACGAAGTGCTTCTACTTCCTGTTTGATGTCACGGTTTTCTTTGTCCAGCTCGATGACTTTATCAACCAGCTCCAGTTTCTGATCCTGGAATTTATTTCGGATATTCTGTTTTACAACTTCCGGGTTTTCTCTTAAAAACTTAATGTCTAACATAATTTCCTCCTAGTAGATCTTATCCCCTCATTTTGGCGGGATTCTTTTTGTTCTTTCCAGCCCGGAACCACTGCCGTTTTTCCAGCATTTATGCGGGTTTGGCGCGTTCCAGTACCATCATATAACAGTATATGCATTTTTTCAAGCGTTCTTTCATGCTGTTTTTCTGCGGTCCGCTTTTACATCAGATCGATCGAATTCATCGTAATTGCCTGGCGCAGCGCGTCGATTTCCTCGGTGCTCAGCATGATATAGGACTCGCCTTTTACGATCTCTTTCAGATATAAAAAGCAGTTGTCACGGCTGTGGATTGCATTCAGGATAAAACCTGTGTTTTCTTTGTCGAGCATTGCCAGCGCAAAACTCATCTTTCCGCCCACATCGTCAAACGCATCATATTTTACGATTCCGTATTTGTTCAGCGTCATGCCCTGGATCTTTTTCAGATCCGCAAGATTTTTTTTCGTCAGCTCATTCTGCTTGTTCAGTTTGTCAATTTCCTTGAACCGCTGATGAAACAGCTTTTCGAGTGACTGGGCGTCTTTTCCCTTCATAAAGCTTCTGTACTTCTGGTTCAGTCTGCTCAGACGCAGCGACATGCTGACCGTCATAATCATCATCACGATAATCAGTACAATCAGAAGAAGTACAACAACGCCAAGGTCAATTCCTACCTTACTAAATAAATCGCTCATTATTCTACCTCTTACTGTATTGATTCAAACAGATCCATGATTCTCTCGAGCTCTTCCTGGGAATAATACTCGATCTCGATCTTTCCTTTGTGCTTTGCCCCGCGGTGAATGGAAACCTTCGTACCAATGATACTCTTAATTTTCTCTTCCAGACTTTCGTAGATGGCTTCCTCTTCCAGATTGACTTTCTTTTCTTTCTTCACCTTCGGATTCAGGATCTCTTTGACCAGGCGCTCGGTCTCACGGACACTGAGCTTTTCATCGAAGATTTTCATTGCCGTATTGTACTGGAGTTCTTTATTCTCCAGCGCCAGCAGCGTACGCACATGACCGGTTGTCAGCATTTCATCGACAACCATCTGCTGTACCCTGTCGTCCAGTTTCAGGAGACGCATCGAGTTTGTAACCGCCGTTCTGCTCTTGGAAACGCGCTCTGCGATTTCATCCTGGCGGAGATGGAACTCTTCCATCAGGCGTTTGTATGCGTGTGCCTCCTCAATCGGGTTCAGAGATTCTCTCTGAATATTTTCAATCAGGGAAATCTCGACAACTTCCTGCTCGGTAAAATCTTTGATGATGACCGGTACTTCTTTGATTCCGGCAAGCTTTGCAGCCCTCCATCTCCGTTCCCCTGCGATGATCTCATAATAATCATCTTTTTTCTGCACCAGAATCGGCTGCAGAACTCCGAACTGTTTGATGGATTCCGAAAGTTCGATCAGGCCGTCCTCGTCAAAGGATTTTCGCGGCTGTTCGCGGTTCGGTTCAATTTCGGAGATTTTCAGTTTCATCTCAACTGGTTTTTCGACTACTTTTTCAACAACCTTCTCGACTACTTTGACCTCCGGTTTTGCCGGTTTCTCTTTTGCTTCTGCTTTGGCCGAATGTCCCGGTGAAATCAGGGAATCCAGGCCCTTGCCTAATCCTCCTCTTCTCGCTGCCATTACTCTTCATCCCCCCTGTGAATCACTTCGTCTGCCAGGAGACGGTAGCTCTCTGCACCGGTGGACCGCTTGTCGTAATAGTTGATCGGCATACCGTAGCTCGGTGCCTCCGCAAGGCGGACATTTCTCGGAATAATGGTTTTGTAGATATTCTGATCCAGGCTGTCTTTTACGTTTTCTACTACCTGCAGAGAAAGATTCGTTCTCGCATCGTACATGGTAAAGACAACGCCTTCCATCTCCAGTTCCGGATTCAGACGCTCCTGCACCAGCTCAATCGTGTGCATAAGCTGGGATAAGCCCTCCAGTGCGTAATATTCACACTGAATCGGCACCAGAACGGTGTCCGCGGTGGTCATCGCGTTGATTGTCAGCATATTTAAGGATGGCGGACAGTCAATAATAATGAAGTCGTACTGATCGCGGACCTGATCAATTGCGTTTTTCAGGATGAATTCTTTGTCTTCCACCCCGATCAGCTCGATCTCCGCTCCGGCCAGATTGACATTGGAAGGGATAAGGGAAAGATTGTCAAAATTCAGAGGAATGATGCAGTCCTCCAGTTTTGACTCTCCAAGAAGCAGCTCATAGATGGTATTTTCCACTTCATTTTTCTCTACTCCCATTCCGCTGGTGGTATTTCCCTGCGGGTCCATATCAATGGTCAGAACTTTTTGTCCCATTTCTCCTAAACAGGAAGAAAGGTTAATTGCGGTGGTAGATTTACCTACGCCGCCTTTCTGGTTTGCAATTGCAATTGTTCTTCCCAAAATATGTATTGCCTCCTTTCATCTTTTTGTTTTCCATTTGCAGTTTTTCCTTTTTACAGGAAATGACCTGCCGGCACTTCTTTCAAAAAAATGATTCATGCGGCAGGTGTTTTGGCATATAGATAGGAAAAATCTCCTTTTCTATGCCAGTCTATCTGAGGAATTCTTCAGATTCTATCTCAAAATTGCCCCAATTTGGGACAAAGATATTTTATCATACTACGCCGGATTTTACTACTGGAAATGTTTCACGTGAAACATTTTCTGCATTTTTGCATGATTAGGCGGTGTGAAACATAAGAAAATTGGAGATTTTTGGCGATGTTTCACGTGAAACATTTTGAAAAGCACTGTTTTACAATAATTTTTCTCGGTTTTTACGCTGTTTAAAGGCTTTTTGGAATTTTTTCAGCGATGATTTTGCATTTTTTGATGGTTTCCAAGTAATTCTGCAATGTCAGAACATTTTTTTCTGTTTCACACAGTTTTTATAAAATGTTTCACGTGAAACATTTTAATTTTTGACGTTTTTGAGGTATAAATATACTGGAAACGTTATTTTAATCGTGTGATGCTCTTTTTCAAGGAAATCTCAGGTGATTAGGAAGAAAAAATCAACTTATCAGGATATTATTGATACATAGATCAGGAATCAAAACTGTTTATGGTTGTTCGGTGATCGTAAATGTCTCTTTTGTATATAAAATGTATTTTTATTCACCAGGGCTCTGTTTTTTCATCGTTCTTCCTCGCTTTTTTCAAATTTTCAGCATTTTTCTCTTTATTTTCATCAGTAAGAGGCATAATCCGTGAGACATCCTCTTTTTCATTTTTTCTCCAGTTTTTCTCTTTTCGGACGGTTTTTCTTTGATTTTTTTTATTTTACAGGCCAGGCTGCACATTTTCTGTTTTTTATCGATTTATTTGATTTCACTATAATTTTTCTGTTTTTATGGTTTTAATATTTTTCTCTCGCTGCCACGTCTTTTATCCTCTTTTCCATCTTTCTGGCTTACCTTTCTCTTTTTTTTGTAAACAATCTCACTTTTTCTCTTTTATCAACATTTTTTATTCCTTCTCTCCGTTTTTTATCCCTCATCGCCATTTCACACCATTTTCTTGCCTTTCACTGCCTCTCCCTCCCGTTTTTATTCTTTTCGCCCATGTCTATACTACATTTTCCCCTTTTCAGTCGTTTTTTGCCTTTTCTCAACTCATTTTTATCTTTTTTTGCTTTTTCCGCCTCTTCCATCGTTTTACACCCTCTTTTTGCCATTTTTTTAGATCGTCCTTCATTTTTTCGTTTCTACTTATGTCACTTTCCCCGTCTCATTTTTCACGTTTCACGTCTCTCAAAATGTTTCACGTGAAACATCGTTTTTTACGATTTTCGGTCTTCGGCGATCCGCGAGAAGCGATTTGCTTCCCGGCTTTCCGAAAATCACTCTCATTTTTCACCTCTCTTATTTTTAAAATAATCGTATTTTCTATTCTATTTTTGATTTTCTCCGTTTTTTCTACATTTTCCTGTATTTTCGCGTGTTTCACGTAGTTTTTCGTCTCTGTTTTCTCTCTTTTATTAAATTATTTAATTATATTTTTATATTTTCGTATGAATTGAACTTTTACATTCGTTTTTTCGGATTTTCCAAACCATTTACTAAACGCATTTTGGGACCATTTTTTCATGGATTTTTACCAATCTGGAAGGATTTTATCCCATAGTGCCGTTTTCATGCTTTTATGTGTATTATTGCATCATTTTTTCTCTGTTTTTTGCAGTTATGTAAACTATTTAAATATGCCATTCGCCAGTAGTTGACATAACGTAGTTCTCCTGGAATTGTCTACGCTTTTCGTCAAATTGCGTCTTATTTTCGTCTCTTTTTCTCATTTTTCCCTTAATTTTTGCATTGTATCTTTCCCTTTTTTCGCTTATAATAAGCTCAACACAACGTTTCGAACCGATTCCTCCCCTCCGGGAGACCCCTGAAAGGAGTTTTATCATATGAAACACAGCAAAAAACTGGTCACCTTGAGTGTCCTCACCACGATGTCCGGCGCAGCGATTTACTTTCTGAATAAAACGCTCGATACCGCCGCCGTACGGAAAAACCTGCTCGCCTCGGCTGAAAAAGAGATCTTCTCCTGGCAGTTCGGCGATATTTTTTACACAAAAAAAGGCACTGGAACCCCGATGCTCTTACTTCATGACTTACATTGTGCCTCCAGCGGCCGCGAATGGCAGTATATTGAGGATGCTCTTGCCCAGGATCACACCGTCTACACACTCGATCTTCTCGGCTGCGGCCGTTCCGACAAGCCGGCGATCACGTACACGAACTTTTTATACGTACAGCTCATCGTCACCTTCATCAAACAGGTCATCGGATGTCCAACCGACGTAATTGCATCCGGTTTATCCGGCTCTTTCGTCGTAACCGCCTGCAATACAGCCCCGAAATGCTTCGGCCGAATCATGATGATCAACCCGACCGACCTTGCCAAGCTCAACAAAATTCCGGATAAACGCAGCCGCTTCCTGAAACGCATGATCGAGCTCCCGCTCGTCGGCACGCTGCTGTACCACACGCTCACCGGCCGCTCCAACATCGAGCTTTTATTCACCGAGAGCTATTATCACAACCCATTCCACCGCTCACCGGAGGACGTAGACGCCTTCTACGAGTCCGCACACCTCCAGAACAGCGCCGGAAAGTACCTTTTTGCAAGCCTTGCGGGCAATTACGTGAACCTCAACATCGGCCACGCCTTAAAGCACATTGACAACAGCATGTTCCTCATCGGCGGTGAGGAGGAACCAGGCATCGCAGAAACCTTTGCGCTGTACACGGCACTCAACACTTCCATCGAAACGCAGATCCTGCCGAAAACAAAGCACATGCCACAGATGGAGGCCCCACAAGCCCTCTTAGAGCAGATCCAGATCTTTTTCGCCCCGGTACAATAACACCCCTTCTGCTCCCGGCCTCGAGCGAAAAAATGAGACAAAAAAAGCGGAGGATTTACTGATATTTCCATGTCAGTAAATCCTCCGTTTTTCCATTTTTAACCCGGCTCACAGTCCATTTCCAACGCATCTTCCTCTGCGCCCGGATAATCCGTTGGCGGCGCTGTATACGTTTCCATTCCCTCTTTTATTTCATCCATCGTATAAATATTAATTCTCTCCTCCGGCGCTGCATCCGGGTCAAATTCCACCGTTTCTCCCAGTGCAAGCATCATTGGCTCATCCGCATTTCTTTTCTCATCTGCAATCTCATACGCGTTTACATATTCACCCGACGCAGTCTCTACATACTGTCCAAACCCGTCGCAAAGCCGGTAATAAAGCTCCTTTTCCGCATCTTTCTCCAGAAAATACAAGGATTTCTGCCCGATCACCGGATCAAGGTCGCAGAAGCTGATCTGTATATAGTTCTCCCGCCGTTCCTCCTCCGAATACTCCTTTTTCAGCTCCTCTGCGTTCCAGTACGTAATTCCCGCATCCTCCATGGACTGCAGATACTCTTCCACCGTAACTGCTCCGCCCAGCTTTCGAACCGTAATATGTTCTCCGGCTTCCATATCACCTTTCAAAACGTCATCCACCCGCAGTGAAATATCGGTTGCAATCTCAATTCCCCCGGCAAAACAGCTATAATCCTCTACCGTTCCCAGAACAATGAGATCGCTTCCCTCTTTCTGCTCATAAAAGCTATTATAAAACCGATCCCACTCCTTCAACCCTCCGTACTGCATATTTACCTTTACCGGATCCAGATTTTCAAACCGCATTTTCTCCTCTGTTTCCGCCGTTTCTGCATTACCGCAGCCCACCAGCAGAATACACAATACTGTCAAACAAACCCTTTTCATCCTTTCACCCCCCATCCACCGTCTTTGTTATACTCCCATTATACTTCTTCCGCTTTCATTTTCCCATAAAAAAACGGAAGATTTACTGATTTTTCACTCTCAGTAAATCCTCCGTTTTCAATTTTAACCAGCCTTTAATGACTCTTTATTCCGCCGAATCCGAAGAACTGTCATCCTCCGTCTTTGCCGCAAGCAGTTTCCCGTAATTTTCCACCATGGTCTTCACGTTATTTTTATTCACAAGAGACGGCACTCCGTCCTCATCTACCGTGTAATAGAAGCTCGAATCATACGGGCTGTAAGCGAATGTCAGGTCGCCGTCTGTCATATGGAAGACTGCGGTAAACTCGGCATCCTTGGCCTGTACGAGGCTCTCATCCTTCGTCTGCGCCTTCAGGCCAATGAGTGAAGAATAGAATGTGGTAAACGTTGATTTATCAATCGTTTCATCGCCGCAGGTGTAACTGATTTCCTGTGTTGTGGAATCGCTGTCGTCATCCTTTTTCTCTTCCACATGGCGTACATACGTCTTCGTCTCGCCGTTATACGTAATATCAAGACTCGTCAGATCCGATACATTTTCCATGCCGATATACATGTTCCAGAAATCAGATGCCTTCTTTCCGGTGAAGGTTTCAACGTTCGAAGCCGTCATCAGATGGACTTCATTCGAGCCGTCCAGCTTCACGTAATAAGAACCGCCGTCCTCATTTGCATTGCCGACATACAATACCAGATCTTTCTCCACCGTAACGGTTGTCGTTTCGGAAGAAGAGCTCGTTGCAGTGCTGTCGCTTGATGCAGAATCTGTTGTGGAATCCGAAGAAGTATCTGCCGTTGTTGTATCGTCAGCCTCAACCTCCTGCTCTTCCGTGTAATGCACGCGGATCGTCGTCTTTGGCTGATCCAGTCCGTACTGGGAAAGATCCGATGCGTTGTACGTAACAAGATCTCCAAAGCTAAGAGATGCCACCGCACTTGTCATGGTGCCGATCGAATCCGCATCACCGCCATGTGCCGCTCCATCTGCGTCCACAACCTGCCATTCATCCGTCTGGAGTGCCGAATCAGCAGCGCTTACTTCTTTTGTCAGCGTATATCCGTTCTCACCCTCCACCTGCAGCTTTGTAATGTTTTCCGCCGTCACAGATGGCATGGATTCCGTTGTCGCCCACTCCATCATATCGGACGGGAACATCGTTCCAAGCGATGTGCTTACCAGATAAACCTTACTCGTATCATCGTTCAGATAAATATAGTATCTGCTCGAGCTGTTCTTATCTCCGACATGAATCGTCGTTTTCTCGTCTCCCGCAGTCACTACAACCTCCTGAGACGGCGTCTCGAGCCCGAAATCGGCCATAGAATCGATTTCATCGCCTTCAATGACTCTTTCTGCTGTCATGCTGCTAAGAGAGCTTAAAACGCTCGTTATCTTGCCCTCATCCAATGGGAATCCATCCTCCTGGTCATATGTCCAGATATCGGTATCATCGTCTCCTGCTGTTTTCGTAAAGGACACCGTCTCTCCATCGATCTGGAACGAAAGCGCTGTTACATCATCTTTTGAAAAATCAACCACTTTTTCGGCGTCTGCACCAGAATCCGAACTGCCGCTGTCCGCATCGGCGGTGCTGTTTTTCTTCGTCAGCACCGCCAGTACGGCAAGAAGCAGTACCAAAAGGATCAGGCAGGCCGCCATCTTTCCTTTTTTCTTCATCACTGTTTTCTCCTCTTCATCCAGATCATCACGCCAATCACAACAAGTACCAGCGGAATTCCCGCAATGGTAATAATAGACCAGGTGTTAACTGCTCCCTGTGTAAATACCAGGTTTGTATAGCTTGTGCTCTTGCTTGGAATAACAACGGTCTGCTCCACATCACACATGGAGGTCAGTGCAGTCGCTGCCAGCTTCGAGTTCGCACCGCTGATTGCCTGGTCAATCTGGCTGCTCAGCATCGATGCACTCGAGAAATAAATGATCTGTGTCTCTTTATCATCTACAGTTTCTGTAATGGAAACGCCAAGGTCAAATGCGCCCGTCTCACTGTCCGCACTCTTCGACCAGGTGCTGTTCTCCGGGTCATTTTCAATATAAGCGTCCTCGGTGGTCGTCAGAAGGCTCTTGATCGTAATGGTATCACGATAAGAATCGAGCTTCTGAATTGCCTGTGCAACCGGCATCAGAATGTAATTACTCTTTACTTCGGTTGTAATGTCATCACTCTGAATGTTCGGCAGCAGATAATACGGCATCTGCGGATAATAATGCTGGGAATCGGTCTCCACAACAATTCCGCTGGAGCGTTTCACGCCGTAGTTCTCCAGTATGGAATCCAGATTCGGCATATCCGTTCCGGTATAGCTGGTGAACATCAGAAGTTTTCCGCCGTTTTCCAGGTAGGTAATGACTTTATTTGCCTCATCCTCGGAGAAATCGGTGGTCGGGGACATGATCACAAGCTCCTCGGCATCCTCCGGGATATCGTCTGTCATCAGGGCAAGATCACTGATTTCCACATTGTTTTTGTTAATGGCATCACTAAAGTTTGTAGAGAGATCACTCTCGGAAGCCTCGCCGTGGCCGGTTACCCAGTAAACCTTCGGGTTGTTTTCACTCGTCACATACGTGATGGCGCTGGTAATCTGACCCTCGCCGTCAAAGCCGGTCGTCTGTGTCTGATAGGTCTGATAGTTTGTGGAAGTCTCCCACATATCACTGTTGCTGACCACCTTGCTCTTATCGCCGCATACGACAATTACACTGTTTGCAGCTACCGTCTGATCGGTATACTGACTCGTAAATTTCGGATACAGATCCGGGTCTTTTGTCTCTACTTTGATATGGTCAGAAAGCTCATCGTAGTGCTCCAGCAGCTTCTCGATCGTATCGTTTTCGCTGCCTTTCTGTACGATATAGTACAGGGTGACGTCTTGATCGAGGTCCTTTAATGCCGTTTTCGTCTCATCTGTAATGGAGTACATTTTCTGGGTACTCAGGTCAATCTGCGTTTTACTGGTCGGAATCTGTGCCACAATCAGGTTAATAACTACAATCACGGCCAGAACAATCACCGTCATAATCGAAGAATAAGAGCCCTGTTTCAGATGCTTTTTCTGCTCCTCGCCGGTAAACACTTCCTTCAGATGTTCTTTGGAGAACGTCTTTTTCAGCTTTTCTTTAATATTAAAATTCATTTTATGCTGTTTCTTTTCTTTCTTTTCGCTGCTCATCGTCTCCACCTCCTAATTCCAGCGTTTCTTCTGCAGGGACTGCATTGCAAGGAAAGTGCAGATTGCAATGACGGACAGGTAGTAAACAACACCGCCAATGTCCAGAATACCGTTCACAAAGTTATCCATATGGCCTGCCATGTTGAATACACCGAGCAGATCCTGGATTTTGCCCTCGAGAAGGGTGGATTTTGTAAAGTAAACTGCCGTCAGCGCGCCTTCGCCGATCACGGCAATCACACCGGTAATGATCGGGTTTTTAATCATACTGCCGATCCAGAGGCATACCAGTGCAATGATGATAAAGAACGCAAAGAAAGAGCTTCCGGCTCCTTCCGGGAAGAAGTTTGCGATACCACTCTCCACGTAGCACAGGAACAGGATCACAAAGCCGACAACGGCTGCGATGACCTGGCTCTCGGTGATGGAGGAAACGAACACACCGACCGAAATATAGGCTGCTCCCAGCAGGAAATAGCCAAGGATCGAAGTGTAGGATACAGCGTAGGAAACTGTTCCGTGGGTTCCAAGAAGCAGCGGATACAGGCACATAATCAGCACTGGAATCACATAAATGGTGAGAAGTGCCAGATATTTTCCAAGGATAATATCGGAAATTTTTACCGGTGCGGTAAGGAGCAGCTGATCCGTCTTATTTTTCTGCTCCTCCGACAGGACACGCATTGTCAGAACCGGTACTGCGATCAGCAGAATAAATGCGGAATTCTGCAGCGCGTATCCGATCTCCGGGTAACCCTGCTGCAGATTGATGGCCGTAAAATACAGGCCGAACAGCGCCAGAGTAAACGCCATAAACAGATATCCGATCATGCTTGTCAGATAGCTTTTTAACTCTTTTTTATAAATCGCCGTCATTGTGCGTCTCCCTCCTCCTGTTTTGTTTCAGCGGCTGATTCCGCTGCATCTGTGCTTTTTTCTTCAGACGTTTCCCCGACAGCCGTTTTGTCTGCTTCTGGTTCACATTCTTTTTCACATTCTTTTTGTTTCAGCTGTTCTTTCTCTGCTTTTTTCAGCTTTCTTGCAGCCTTTCCGGAATCATCGGTCAGCTCCAGGAAGACGTCTTCCAGAGACATCGAGGAGGAAGTCAGCTCGAGGATCGGGCAGTTGGCCTTTGCCAGTGCATAGAACAGCTCCTCGCGGATATCCTTATCCTTTTCCGTGGTAATTTTTACCTTAATCTGCTCCTCATTCGGCGTATTTTCATATTGGATCTCTTTTGCATCGAGCGCATTAAGCGCCGGAACCAGCTGCTTTCTCGTTCCGTGAACGGTACATGTAACCGTGTTTGATCCAAGCATCAGTTTACTTAAGTTTTCCGGGGTATCACTCGCAACGAGCTGTCCCTTTGCAATAATCATGACGTAATCGCAGACAGCGCTGACCTCGGAGAGGATGTGGGAACTTAAGATAACGGTATGTTTTTTACCCAGTGATTTGATCAGGTCGCGGATCTCAATGATCTGCTTGGGATCCAGGCCTACCGTCGGCTCATCGAGGATGATGATCGGCGGATAACCGAGCACTGCCTGTGCCAGTCCGACCCTCTGTCGGTATCCTTTCGACAGGTTCTTGATCAGACGGTTCTGCATATCGGTGATCTTCACCAGATTCATGACCTCAAGAATCTGTTTCTTTCTCTGATCCTTTGGAATTTTCTTTAATTCCGCCACGAATTTCAGATATTCCAGAACGGTCATGTCCGTGTAGACCGGCGGCAGCTCCGGCAGATAGCCGATGCATTTCTTTGCCTCCTCCGGCTCCTCCAGGATATTGTGGCCGTTGATCAGCACCTCGCCCTCCGTAGATGCCAGATAGCCGGTGATGATGTTCATGGTCGTTGATTTTCCGGCACCGTTTGGGCCAAGAAAACCATAGATCTGGCCTTCTTCTACGGTAAAACTCAGGTTGTTGACAGCTACGTGGTCGCCATAGCGTTTCACCAGATTTTTAACCTCTATCAATGTTCCTTCCTCCTTGTTTCTTAAAGCAGTCCCAGCCCGCCCTTGGGGGTGAAAGAGCCGGAGATGCTCTCATTTTCTAAAGACACTTTATCTTATTCTGAAAATGTGATAATTTGCTGGAAAATTTGTGAAAAAACAGTGAAGCCATGGAGCAGTTTGTTTGTTTTTCGACGAAAAATCAATTTCTTTTACCATAAGAATCATGTATACTATAACGTATCCGCGGACGGACGCTTTTCCATTTTTGTTCCGCCGCAAAATATTACGCCGGACTTTTTCCCGTCCGGGACTGGAGATTTTAGGAGACTCTATGAATAAAAAAGACTACTACTGGGCCAAGTATATGCTGATTTTCGGCTTTTTCTGCATCTCTTTTGGCACCTCGATTTTCCTGAAAACCGAACACGCCCCCGATGAGGCGATGCGGATGCTGATTCCGGAATACATCGTCTCACACCACACACTGCCGAACGGCATGGAAGAATCGGTGCGCCATCCGCTGTGGGGATTCTCCTATGCGCTGTATCCGTATCTGACCGCGATCATCAGCTCCGTGTTTATGGCCATTACATCGCTGTTTACGAAAAGTGCAGCGGCTCTTTTAACTGCCGCTCGCCTCACCAGCGTCCTTTCCGGCACCGGCACACTGATCGTTGTCTTTCTGATCGGAGAAGAGCTCTTTGAACGCCGCGAATCGGCACTGCTTGGCGGTATTTTCGTCGGTTTCCTGCCGCAGTTCGTGTTCCTCTCCTGCTATGTAAACAACGACTCGTTCGCCGTTTTCACGGTCGCACTGATCATCTATTTCTGGATTCGCGGCATGAAAAGCGCATTTTGTAAAAAAGACTGCATCGGCCTTGGAGCAGGCTGCGGACTCTGCGCGCTGTCGTACTACAACGCCTACGCGTATCTGCTCTGCAGCATTCTTCTATTCTTCGCGCTGATGATACATTTCAGGAAACCGGCAAAGGAGATCTTCGCCAAAGCTCTTCTGGTCTTTGCCATCGCCTTCCTGATCGGCGGCTGGTTCTTCATCCGCAATGCCGTCATCCACGACGGAGACCTGCTCGGCATGCGCACCACAAAGGAATCCGCATCGCTGTATGCCACTGAGGAGTACAAACCGAAAAACCGCCAGACACCGGCATCCGAAGGCTGGAGCTTTAAGCAGACGTATTTACAGACCCCGGAGGGACGCACCTCCAACTGGCTGTTCTCCACCGTCAGCAGCTTCATCGGCTCGTTCTCCTACATGACCGTCCATCTTCCGATGGTGCTTTACCTGCTGTACGGTGCGCTGATGGCGTTCGGATTCCTGCTGTTTCTGTTTCTTGCCATGATCCCGCACTGGCTCCGCAAAAAGCCGCAGCTTCTCCTCTTTGTGATGCTGCTCCTCGCCTGCCTGATCACGCTGTTCATGGACATGTACAACACGTATTTCAGCGACTACCAGTCGCAGGGCCGCTACCTGATGCCGGCGCTTGTCCCGCTGATGGTCTGGATCGATGACGGCTACTCTTCTCTCACCGCGAAACTTCCCGCTGAGTGGAAACGCGCCTCCTGCCATCTGACACTCCTGCCGGGAGCAGTCTGGCTTGTACTGTTTCTCATCAGCTACATCGGATTTCTGATTCCGGGCTGCTGTGGATAACGAAGAAACAGGTGCTATCTCTTTTTCTCAGATAGCACCTGTTTCTTCGTTACAAGCTTTTAGTTTTTAGATATGTTTCATCCGGTCTTTCCTTTCACTTTCTTTGTTTCCTTTTAATTGCTAAAATAGCTATAACACCAATTGCCAGAATCCCAATTCCTAAAATAATTACCAACATCTTATTTTGATGTTTCACCGGCTGATCTGCAACATCAAGGACAATATTGGTTTCTCCTTGTGCATCGTCAGTTTCGATATAAGACGAATCAGCAACTGTGGAACAGTAAATCTCCAGTGTCTGGCTGATCGGAATATTTTGTTTTCATAATTCTACACCATAACTGGATATGACCTTTATTTGCTTTTTTATACTTGATTTAATACATTCTTTTTTTGTTACACAATGCCCTACAATTTATTTTTTTCTTTTCCTCAAATATACTAATATTCCAGCAAAAACTAAAATGCTTAATATTACTAACATAATCTCTTTTCTTAGACTCTCCTCTATCAATGTATAAACGCTAAAATGTGATGTTTCAAATATAAATTCTCCATTTTTTATTTTCACATCCATTTCTGTTAAGGATCCATCCGCTTCCACCCTGTAAATTTTTGTTTTTCCAAGATAGGCAAAAAGCTTCATTTTTTCTGGAATTGGAATATATACCTGCACATTTTGTTCTGGCTGTATTTCTTCTCCGCTTTCCATAAGTGAAATATTGTATGTGTAAGATGTTCGATCTTTAATCGCATTGTAAGCCGCTAAATTTGTTTTCTTTAGTTCCTCCAATTTTTCAGAATCCAACTCCACTTTAAAAACGCTCAACGATGTTTCATCTGAAAATCCATTTTTGCTCTCCACCCTGATCTGCTGCGATGCCCGAAATCCTTTTTGATTTTGAATATAAACAGAACCCACGCCCTGCGACCTGATAAAATTCATATGCTGCAAAAATTCATTTTCAACTTTTCCCATAACAAATATTGCATCTAAAGCTTTTCCTGCCGGACCAGATACAAAATGAAATATTTTTTCGCCAATACTCACACCGAAATCTTTAGCTGTATCCTCAATGACCTCCATCAAATCAAATTCATTTAAATTTTTTATAATGGTTTCGCTAAATGAACCCAACGATTCTGTCGAAAAAAATACTTTATCTGAAACACCTTTACATAAATTTTGCGGAAGCTCGCTTCCATCTTCAATTAAAGTCACAAATGTTTTACTTTCCAGCAGTTTTTTAGTCAATGCTTTGCTAAATACTTCACTGTCCACATCAAAATTTTTGATCGTCTTTGCCAGTTTGCCAATGCCAATCAGGAGATCCGCTGAATTTATAATATTGACCACTGCCGAATCCTGTGGATCATTGCTGATTTTAATATACCCATCTTTTGGTATTTCTATCTTGACTGACGTCTTTTTTGAAAATCCACTTTTCTGTCGATAACTTCCTATTGTTCCATCTTTCAAATCAGAAATCAACCCACTTGTGTTATCCCACAATGCACCTTTCATACTCGTATTACTGGAACTCATCTTTTTAATCAAAATCACATCTTTTAAACGTCCATTTTCATCATACGTCTCTACACTTCCATATATGTAACTGCTGTTGTATACATCAAACGATACACTTGCTGTCCTATTATCTTTATTTATTTCATATGCATAATTGTCAATATATAAACCATTCATATTATAAATATTGGTAGCATATTCTTTTTCAATATATTGTACAGGCACAGCATTTACCGTATAGGAATGCTCATGGTCTTTATACACTGTAACTGGAATCTCACTCATATACCCTGTATTTGTGTCTTGAAAAAACACATGTGCCGTTCCCGTCTGAATTCCTTTCCATTCTGTATAACGTCGTTTATCTGCCACACCTGTTTTTTTTAGTTCAAGAACTGATGAATCATCTACCCAAAATGTAATTCCGGAAACATCATCCATCAGTTCTCCATTGTTGAAAATTCCAGCACTTAACGTAATGATATTATCTTTACAAATACTCAGACTGGTATAATCTGAATAAACCGCTAATCCATCTTCTGGTGTGCTTTCCTCCTCATTCTTCTGCTGTTCCGTTTCCTCTGCTCCACCCTGATCGAGACTTAAAAATTTATATTTTACTGTATACTGCATATCCGCATCATATCCCTGATACTGCATAGATGCCTGAAAGTCCATAAGAATTTCATCAATCTTTCCTGTTGTTTTATCTATGGTTATTTTTGTTTCTACATCGCTGTATTTTAAATTTTCTACTCCCTCTACCATCTGAGCAGCGGCTACTCCTATCTCATTCGCTTTCTCTGCCGGAATTGTAAAGGTAATCTCATTTCCAGAAATTTTACTCTTTTTCATCATATTCTGCGTTAATGAAGAGAACTGAAAATAATTTGGATTCATCTCAACATCTACCGTTTTGCTTACTGGTTCCTTATATTCATAATGAGCCGTCCCATCTCGATACGTCATATTCCATATATATTTTTGTCCAAGTACAGCCATACTGGCAGAGCCTGTCATTTGAACTGCAGAACTGTCATTCTCATCATAACCAGATACCTCTGTAACTGCATCCAATGTAACTTTCGTTTTCGTTTTTGCTTTTCCCTGGATAATTGTCATATCTGCATCCATATCCAGTTCTTCTTTCCAGTTTCCTGACACGACTGTTTTCTGCATTGCTTCCTGATACGCCAGAAAAGCATCTTTCCCTTTTCCATATACCGTAATCGGAAATACTTGAAACCCTATTATCAACGCGATCAAAATATTCCTCATTTTCTTTTCCATTTGTGCTCCTTTCAAAAAAGGACCCCGTATAAAACATACAGAGTCCTTTTTCATCTGATTTTTCTTCTAAAACAGGTTTCCCATTGTATACAGATCTAAATACCAAGAACGATCTACTTTTATTACAGATATTTCCAGAGAATTGCTTACTTCTGTTTCATCTCCTTTCAAAGTAAACTCAACCTCTACAGTTTTAGCTGCAGATACTTTTACGTTTATATCTTCATAATTGCTTTTTAAATCATCCAGGTCATCATCTGTCACATCTTCAACATTTGTCATTTTATAAGACAGTTTCCAGTCATCTCCCAGCGATTGATCCAAGGAATCCACTTGTTTCTTGAGAGAATCATTCGCCTCATCTACCAACTCTGTTTTGCTATATCCTGTCTCCTCTAATGCTTTATCTACTACCTTTTCCGGAAGCAATTCTACAATAGATTGTGCATCTACCGCAAACTGCGACGTTACAAATGTATCTATTGTCTTTTTGTAGCTTCTTCCCCCAAGTGTATAAACAAGAAGTACGACTGCTACAATCACACACACTGCTAATACAATACCCTTTTCTCTGTTTTTTTTTGCAGGTGACTTTTCATTTAGCGCTTTTCCACATTTACTGCAATATTTTGCCCCATCTGGATTTTCTGTTCCGCATTTTTTGCAAAGCATTTATTTCCCTCCACATTTTGAAATTTTTATCACGAACACTATTTTATTTGGATCCAGATTGCCACATTCTTTGCATCCCTTCCATAATTTCGTTCAGCTCTTGTTTTCGGCTCTGAACTTGGTATGCAGATACCCGCATACATAAAATAAATGGTGCATCCAGAATCAAGAAAAACAATGCCATGATTCCGATTCCATTAATGAGCATTCCTGCCGCCGCTACCAGCATCAATACTGACATTATTATTCCTACAATTTTAAATCCTTTAGCCCGTTTTTGGTATGCTTCTATCTCTGCCGTAAGTTCATCTGGATTTCTAAATTTTCTTCCACATTTTTTACAGATCCAATATATCTTCTGTTGTAAACCACTCGCTCCGGCTAATACTCCAGCTTTCGTACCAGCAAATACAGAAACACCCATTCCGCTTGCTACAGCACCTCCTATATCCCGATCTCCTATAATATTTAAGTCTTTTTCTCCACACCGTGGACAACAAATTTTTACATATGTAGCTGTTCCCATATCCTTCCTTCTCTCTTAATTTATTTTTTTATCTATTTTTTTGCTGTTAATGGCCGAAACGATTGAATTGTAATTCCCCGATATTCCAGGATGCCTTCATCTCCTACTGCAATAAATATGGTGTCTGCATGAAAACTTCTAAGCTTTTTACGCTCTCCATTTTCAAATTCAACCACATACCATTCAATGTTTCCTTTTTGTACTGGTTTCTCAAGAATTTTTACTTTCGATTTTTCCAGTGGCTTGGAATTGTCCTTTGATTTCAAAATAAAGTATCCAATCCAGGAAGCGATTCCTATCACTAAAACAACTATAACAAACGCAAAAATATCTTTATCAGAAAAACTGCTGCCACCGATACGTATATATGTCATTTAATTTTTCTCCTTCTTTTCAAACATGAACCATAAATTATTCTTTAAATTCGCTATAGGGAATCGGATCATCATCAAGCCTGTTCGAGTAATATATCACACTTACATCTTGGGCTTTTCCTTGCAGATACAGAAAAACTGAATCTGATTTCCATACTACTGAGTTGCCGTTTGCCAAATTTCCCACATGAATTATTCCACTTGCTGCACCACTTAAGCTGATATTCTCTGTAGATGTAAAATCAAATAAACTCTCTACAGTACTGCCCTCTGGAACTTGAACCACAATGCTGCCATCTGTAACTTCTTTGGTTCCCGATGTTGACTTACCACATCCAATTAGCATCATCATGCTTAAGACCATTAAAAACAAATACATCTGTTTTTTTCGTGTCATAACACATTCCTCCTGCTTCTATATCTTTGGTTTTGGATTTCGATTTTTTCTTTTTCATCCCCCCTACCTAATCCCCCGTTTTCAGAAAGTGTACTTTTGCAGATCAGAAAATACATTCTATTTCTTTATATATTTTCACTAAAATACATTGTTTTTTTCTTCCTAATATTGTATAATACAACAAAGTAACTTGAATTTTCAGAATTTGCAAAAGTACACATTTACAAATTCTGCTCTCCTGTCATTTGCTTTTCATCTTCCATTTTTCTTATCTTCCCATAAAACGTCCCAACCGGCATGTCACATGCTTTCGCAGCTTCCTTTAACGTTATCTTTTTTTCTCTCCATTCCCTATGAACTTCATCAAAATTATCCGGTACCGACCGCGACGGTCTGCCAAATTTCACTCCTTTTGCTTTTGCAGCTGCAATTCCTTCTGCCTGCCGTTGACGAATATTTTTGCTTTCACTTTCTGCCACAAAAGACAACACCTGTAAAACAATATCGCTCAAAAAGGTTCCCATCAGATCTTTTCCCCTTCGAGTATCGAGCAATGGCATATCAAGGACAACAATATCAACACCTTTTTCTTTTGTCAGCACACGCCATTGTTCCAAAATTTCCTCATAATTTCTTCCCAGTCGATCAATACTTTTTATATACAACAAATCATCTTTCTTTAATTTTCGTATCATTTTACGATATTGCGGACGGTTAAAATCTCTGCCCGACTGCTTATCCAGATAAATATTCTTTTCCAAAACACCAATTCGTTTCAACGATAATAACTGCCGATCTTCATTTTGATCTCGGCTACTTACTCGTATGTAACCATAAATATTCATAGCGTGTTCCCTTCTTTATAAAATTTTGCATCACAGAAAATTTTACATGCTCGACGTGAATCTTGTGATCACAAAATTTCATCAACTTCTCTTTTCAAACACATTATAATAAAGCATCTCTGGGAACACATATTTTTTATATGATGGTCTATTATGTTCACTTATCTGACCATTATTCTCCCAACAAAAAAGCAAGTCAGCATGCCACAAATTTCTCTGTGGTATGCTGCCTTGCTTTTTTATTCAAAATTTTGCGCGTCTAACTCATCACTGAAGTAACGAGAATGCGACTCTCAGTTTTCAAAATATACTATTTTTTACTGAATCGGCTCCTTCGCCGGTGTTCCCGCTTTTCTCGGGTACTTTTTCGGCGTTGCCTTCCCCTTCTCGATGCAGACAAACGATCTCTCATCCTCTGTTCCCGTAAGCTGGAAATAAACCGGCTCTTTTGCCTCGCCGCCAAGCACATGAATCGCTTTTTGAGCTGCGGCAAGCTCCTCATTCAATTTGCCCGATTTATACGAGACAAACCGTCCTCCCACCTTCACATATGGCAGACAATATTCCGAAAGGGAGCTTAAATTCGCCACTGCCCGCGATACCACGAGATCAAACTGCTCCCGGTAATCCTTCTGGCGTGCGAAATCCTCGGCTCTTCCGTGAACCGCCGTGATTTTCGAAAGGCCAAGCTGTCCGATCACCTCATTCAGGAATTTCACTCTCTTATTCAGTGAATCCAGCAGTACAACTTCCACCTCCGGAAACGCGATTTTCAGCGGGATTCCCGGAAAACCGGCTCCCGTTCCCACGTCGAGAATGCGTCCCGCCTGTTCCACATCACAGACCTTCACCAGCGACAGACTGTCGAGAAAATGCTTCGTAATCACCTGATCGAACTCCGTAATCGCCGTCAGATTCATAAACGAATTCCACTCTACAAGCAGCTCATAATACTGCAGAAACTGCGTTTTCTGCTCCTCGGAAAGTGTGATTCCAAGCTCAAAAAGGCCGCGCTCAAATCCTTCAAGATTGTATTCTTTCATGTTGTTCTCCGTTCTACTCTATTCTTCCAAGTGCCCGCTGCACTTTTTGTTCCTGTCCACGCAGTATCAAAACACTTGCTGTTTCGCTGCATAAGAATGTAATTCAGCCATGCATATCTGTCCTTTATTTATGTCCCAGATACACCAGCAGAACCGAAATATCCGCCGGGGAAACGCCCGAAATACGGGACGCCTGGCCGATGTTGATCGGACGGTACAGGTTCAGCTTCTGTTTCGCCTCGATGCGCAGGCTCTGGATCTCGTCGTAATTGATATTCTCCGGGATCTTCTTCTCTTCCATCTTCTTGAACTGCTCCACCTGCTTCATCTGGCGCTTGATGTAGCCGTCGTACTTGATGTTGATGTTGACCTGCTCCTGCACATCCTCCGGCAGCTTGGGTCTTTTCGGATCTACTTCCGCCAGCATCTTATAATTCAGCTCCGGCCGGCGGATCAGCTCTGCGAGCGAACTTCCGCCGGAAAGCAGCGTTGATCCATACTCTTCCAGAAGCTCATTGATGTTCGAGCTCGTTCCCACATACGTATTCTCCACGCGCTCAATCTCTTCCTGAATCTGCTGTTCTTTTACTTTCAGTGCCTCATACTGCTCCTCGCTGATCAGACCCACGCGGTAGCCGTATTTGCGCAGACGCAGATCCGCGTTGTCCTGACGGAGCAGCAGACGATATTCCGCGCGGCTCGTCATCATTCGGTACGGCTCGTGGTTCTCTTTCGTTACGAGGTCATCGATCAGAACACCGATGTACGACTCGGAACGGTCGAGCACAAGCTCCTCTTTTCCCTGCACGCGGAGCGCCGCATTGATGCCCGCGATCAGGCCCTGTGCCGCAGCTTCCTCGTATCCTGAACTGCCGTTAAACTGGCCGCCGGAAAACAGATTTTTGATCGCCTTGAACTCGAGGGACGGCAGAAGCTGTCTCGGGTTGATGCAGTCGTACTCGATCGCATACGCATTCCGCACGATTTTCGCGTGTTCCAGGCCCGGCACGGTGTGATACATCGCAATCTGCACATCCTCCGGCAGTGAACTCGACATGCCGCCGACGTACATCTCGTTTGTATATCTTCCCTCCGGCTCCAGGAACACCTGATGGCGGTTTTTATCCGCAAATTTTACGACCTTATCCTCAATCGAAGGACAGTACCGCGGACCAGTTCCCTCGATCATGCCGGAATAGAGCGGCGACCGGCTGAGATTTTCGCGGATGATTTTGTGCGTCTCCTCGTTCGTATACGTCAGCCAGCAGGATTCCTGATCAATCTGTACGCTCTCCGGATCGGTCGAGAAGGAGAACGGCACAACACGCTCATCACCGAACTGCTCTTCCATCTTGGAAAAATCGATGCTCCGCTTGTCAATACGCGCCGGAGTTCCTGTTTTAAAGCGCACCATCTCCACGCCGTTTGCCTTCAGCGAATCCGTCAGATGTGTTGCCGCCTGCAGGCCGTTCGGTCCCGTATATGTGCTCACATCACCGTAAATACACCGTGCATTCAGATAAACGCCGGTACAGAGAACGGCAGCCTTACAGTGGTAAATCGCGCCGGAAACGGCTTTTACGCCCGTCAGAACGCCGTCTTCCACGATCAGCTCCGCAATCTCCATCTGGCGGATCGTCAGATGATCGGTATTTTCGAGAACCTCGCGCATCGACTGGCTGTACGCCCGCTTGTCTGCCTGCGCACGCAGCGAATGCACCGCCGGTCCCTTTGATTTATTCAGCATTTTCGACTGAATAAACGTCTTATCAATATTTTTACCCATCTCGCCGCCGAGCGCGTCGATCTCTTTTACGAGGTGTCCCTTCGAGGTTCCTCCGATGTTCGGATTGCACGGCATCATCGCGATGCTGTCGACACTTACCGTAAATACAACCGTTTCCAGCCCCATCCGCGCTGCCGCAAGTGCTGCCTCGCATCCCGCATGGCCCGCACCGATGACGGCAATATCAATTGTTTCTTCTAAAACTGCCATTTTTCCTGTCCTTTTCTATCTAAACTCTACGAACTGTTTCGTGACTATTTACCTGTACAGAACTTGCTGAAAATCTCATTCACAAGGTCCTCTCCCACCGCTTCACCGATGATCGAACCCAGCTCCTCATACGCATTCATAAGATCAATGGAAAAGAAATCCTCCGGCATACCCATTTCGATGCTTTCTGCCGTCAGTTCCAGACTCTTTTTTGCTGCAAGAAGCGCCTGCTTGTGGCGCGCATTCGTGATGTAAACCTCATCGTTGAACGAAATTTCGCCCTGGAAAAACATCTTTTTCATCTGTTCCTCCAGCTCTTCCATACCCGTCTCTTCCCGCGCGGAAATGCTGATGACCGGAGCGCCTGTCTTTTGCTCCATCTCCTCTTTTTCGATCACCGCAGTCAGATCCGACTTATTCAGCAGCACAATCGCCTTGCGCCCTTTCAGGATTTCCATGATTTTTGCATCATTCTCATCGAGCGGCACGGATGCATCCACCACATAGAGAATCAGATCTGCGTCCTTTGCATGCTCCAAAGCACGATCCACACCGATTTTCTCGACCGTATCCGCCGTTTTTCGGATCCCCGCTGTATCCAGAATCCGAAGGGAAATGCCCTTTAAGACCAGATTTTCCTCGAGCACATCGCGCGTCGTTCCGGCGATATCCGTTACAATCGCCTTTTCCTCTCCGGCCAGCAGATTCAAAAGCGACGATTTTCCGGCATTCGGCTTTCCAAGAATAACTGTCTTGATGCCCTCCTGGATCATCTTACCCTCATCCGCAGATGCCAGGAGCTTTTCAACCTGCTTTTTCTGCTCCGCAACAACCACGGCCAGCCGCTCCGGGTATCCGTCCAGACTGATGTGCTCCGGGTCATCAAGCGCCGACTCGATAAACGCGATCTCATAAATCAGCTTCTCGCGAATTGTCCGGATCGCCTTTTTCACTGTTCCGCGAAGCTGGCTCTCAGAGCTTTTTAAGGCATAAGCACTCTTTGCCGAAATAACATCCATGACCGCTTCGGCCTGCGTCAGATCCATTCTTCCGTTCAGAAACGCCCGTTTCGTAAACTCGCCCGGATCTGCTGCCCGCGCACCGGCATTTAAGACTGCCTCGAGCACTTTTTTCACCGCCAGCACCCCGCCGTGACAGTCGATCTCGACGGTATTCTCGCCCGTATATGTTTTCGGCCCTTTCATCACCATGACAAGGACCTCATCAATCACTTCCTCCCCTTCGGTAATCCAGCCATAATGAATCGTATGGGATTTGACCGCGGAAAGCTTTTTTCCTTCTTTTTTTGCACGGAATGCGCGGTCCGCCACTTCGAACGCATCGTTTCCGCTGATTCTTACAATACCAATGCCCGCCGGCGCCATCGCTGTGGACACCGCAGCAATCGTATCATCCAAATGAAATCCTGCCATTGTTTCCAGTCCTTTCTAAAACCTCTCTTTTTGGGGATCCCAGTATTCAGATCCACATTTTTTCTTTCCTTTCGCATGGCTCTGAATAGTTCCATTTTAGCAGAAAACCAGAAAAGACGGTACCCCGTATTTTACACAGGTACCGTCTTTTTGCATATTTTTTACGCTTTCTTATCGTTTCGGCGCTACAACAACGTGGCGATATGGCTCGCTGCCCTCGCTGTAGGTCTCCACAAATTTATTTCCCTGCAGTGCAGAGTGGATGATTCTTCTCTCGTAAGGATTCATCGGCTCTAAGGAAACCGGTCTTCTGGTCTTTTTCACTTTGTAAGCGATGTTTCTTGCCAGGTTTTCCAGTGTTTCTTTTCTGCGCTTGCGGTAATTTTCCGTATCAAGTTTGACACGAACGTAATCCTTCTGCTCTTTATTGACTACAAGGCTGGTCAGATACTGAAGGGAATCCAGCGTCTGTCCTCTTTTGCCGATCAGGATGCCCATATCCTCACCGGCAAAATCAACTTCAAGAGAACCGTTCTCGGCATTATACTCCATCTGGATCTCAACCGGGAGCTCCATGGCTTTGAATACACCGCTTAAGAACTCAAGTGCCGTTGCCTTGATCTGGGCGATTTCCTCGTCTGTTCTCTGAACTACTTCACGCTCTTCTCTTGGCTCGGAGCGTCTTGCAGTTTCTGCCTGACGCGGAGCAGATTTTCTTTCCGTTTCTTTCTTTACAGCTTCTTTTTTCGGCGCTTCCTTTACCGGTGCAGGAGCTGCCTCTTTTTTCTCTGGTTTCTGGGGTGCTTCCGGTTCTTTTTCCGGTGCGGCTTTTACAGCGGCACGGATCACAGCCGGTTTACTTCCGATTCCAAAGAATCCGGAACTGCCTTCGCTGATGACCTGGATCTCCAGTTTATCGCTGGCAGCCTGAAGCTCGATGCAGGCTTTTGTAATGGCGTCGTCCACGGTTTTTGCGGATACTTCGATAAACTCCATAAAGATTTACCCCCTATTTTTTCTTTTTGCTGTTCTTTTCATCAAACTGTTTTACCATGTTTGCCTTGGCAGCAAGGCTACCCGGTTTTACATTGGCATTATTATAATATTCCGTTGCTTTCTTTCTCTGTGCAGCTTTTTCTTCCTGACTCAGACCGGATGTTTTATCAGGCGCCTGAATGTTTCTTGCATTCATTCTTGCCTGCTGGTTGATCTGCTGTGCAGACACACCTCTTTTTTCCATCTTTTTCTTCATCTTTTCCTGATTATGACGAACCAGCTCTTCCATATCCATCTGCTCCATCTTCCGGTTGATCACCAGCTGCTGGATACAACGGATCACCGCACCGATTACCCAGTAAATACCGATACCTACCGGGAATGTGAAACAGAATACGGCAGACATGATCGGCATGAACG
>OGJY01001638.1_pt1 | contig 25432 bp, 15 predicted proteins | sample 1572231 | NCBI WGS metagenome assembly OGJY01 (sample SAMEA2582121, study PRJEB24529) | metagenome | biome: Human gut stool | place: China | collected 2011
GATATAACTATTGAAAACTGATATACACACAAAAGTAAAAGCATGGGAATTATATATTTTGGATCGGGACTTATACTGCTAATCGCACTTTGGTATATTTGGGCAGTCAACAATTTGATCGCTAAGCGAAACAGGGTGAAGCAATGTCGTAGCGGTATTTGCGTGGCATTAAAGCAGCGAAATGACATGATACCTAATTTGGTGGCCGCCGTTAAGTCATATATGGGTCATGAAAATGAAATTCTTACCCGCATTACGGAACTTCGATCACATTCTTTCCAACCTTCACAGGAAGCCGAACAAATAAAAAGTGGCAATGAATTGTCCGGTCTGTTAACCAAATTACAGTTGTCGGTCGAGAATTACCCTGAACTGAAAGCGAATGAACAATTCCATCGCCTGCAAAACAGTATTGAGGACATGGAACTGCAACTGCAAGCCATCCGGCGCACCTATAATGCGGCAGTAACAGACTACAATAATACCATCGAGATGTTTCCTTCTTCCGTTGTTGCCCGTCAGCAAGGTCATCATCAGGAAGAACTGATTGATATTCCCGAACCGGAACAACAGAATGTAAATGTCGCCGAACTTCTCAGATAATACGAATATGGACACAATTGATTTTAAGAAATTATCAGAACAGCTTCGTTCGGAGCTTTTACGGGTAAATGGCTGGAGAAAGGTGGTACGAACAGGAAGTATTGCAGTTTATCTTTTTGTATTCTGCTGGTTTATGTTTGTGTTGTTTGGCGGTGCGCTTGTATCTTATATAGGTCTTGAGAACTATATGCAGTTCACGCAGTATATAATACCTGTATTCATTGGATTTATAGTGGTCAACTTCGTTTTCACCCGCTGTATGACTAACTTTCAGGAACGGGAGTCGGAAGCTATGCAGCACATTATGTCTACTCTGTTTCCTACCGTTTATTTCTCGGCTTCCTCTCAGGTAGACAGCCGGATATTGAGAGACAGCAAACTCTTTTCCACCTCTTTTTCTGATCCGGCACTGGCAGCCAATACATATGGATATATTCAGTTTCCGCACGGCGAGCACTCTTTGCACGTGGCGGATATCGGTGTGTCTTACGGGCTGTTGAATAAGTTGCAGTACAATCCTGTATTGGGATATTTTGTCATGATCTACCGTTTTGTGCTTCGTCCGCTGTTTGCCTCGCGGCTGGATAGCAGTCCGCACAATTTTCGGGGTATGTTTGCCTGGTGTAAGATAGACAAGCGATTCAAAGGAAATATTATCATATTGCCCGACCACTTAGAACAAAAGATCGGATATCTGGCGAAGAATATCCAGGGGTTGAAGAAGCGCTATAGTGCCCGACTGGTGCAACTGGAAGATCAGGAGTTTGAGAACTATTTTGCCGTTTATGCCGATGATGAAGTAGAAGCACGTATGTTGCTCACTCCTGCGATGATGCGTCATATGACGGCGCTGCGCCAGACTTTCGGATGTGATATCATGCTTTCGTTCAGCAGAGGTACTTTCTACTATGCCGCCGTGATGCCTTCCGGTTTTTTATGTGTGCGTCCAAGTGCGTTGAATGACGGGAAGCTGCTTGAGGACATATATAATGATATCAGCCTGTCCTGCAAAGTGGCAGAGGAATTAAGATTGAATTAGTATTAACAATAAAACAAAAACACTATTTATGACAGACATGAGTTGGATGCCTTGGGTCGTAGGCGGAGTAATGGTCCTTTCTTTTCTTTATATGAAGGTATGGCCATTTGTCCGTACTATTATAAGAGCTTTTCGGGGGCCTCGTTTTAAATCAAAATCAAAATTATCCGTAGAACAGTATAAAAAACTGTCTATAGGTTCATTGTATGCCTTGCAGCAAGGCGGATATCTGAACACTCTCTCGTTGGATATCAAAGATAAGTTGCCTACTATTCTCGGTGAATGGTGGGGAATAAATAATGCTCATGATGCCCGCGAAACATTGGATGATTTGTGCCGGAAAGGTTACGATTACTACTTTCCGTTTGTTTATGAGGCTTTTTTGCTTGACGATGAAAATGCGCAAGACGATATTTTCCAGCAGAACATGGAGAGTCAGGAAGATTATGAAAAAGCTGTCGGGCAACTGCAAAATTTGAAAGAGGTCTATGAGGAGTTGATAGCTTATGAAGTGATTACTTCTAAAGAAGATATAGCCCGCTATGGAGTGATTGGCTGGGATGCCGGCAGAATTAATTTTGTTGCCCGTGCCTGCTGCGATATGAAATATATCTCAGAAATGGAAGCGTGGAATTATATCGACAAGGCGTATGAATTGGCTCATTCTTCTTTCACATCATGGCACGATATGGCGATGAGTTATGTTATTGGCAGGGCTATCTGGGGAGGGACCAATGCTCACAATTTAGGAATGAAGGGAATGGCAGACGATCTGTTGTCTAATCCTAAGAGCCCTTGGGTGCAAATCAAATGGTAAATTGATCAAGATAGTTTAATCACAAAAACACATAATTATGGAACAAAAGAACAACAAGTACTACAGTTACATCAGCGAGTATTATGCCGCCAACCCGACTAAATTTGAAAAAAGAAAGAACAATCTGAAACCTGTGTTATATTTAGGTTTGGCCGTGGTAGGAGCCGTTCTGGCTATTTTTCCCGGTTTGCTTCCATTGGCAGGCTGGTTGGTGCGTACAGCCGGAATCATCATGACACTGGTTTGCCTGATAGCTGCCTATCTGAATAACTTTGATATATACAACTTTCAAAGTGGAGGAAAAGTCAAGAGTATGGGAGTCAAGAAGTTTAAGCGTGATGAGACAAACCCTGCGAAGATAGTGGAAGCTTTCTTATCCAGGAACTTTGAATATCTGGCAGACCTTCCCGGAGGAAGAAGTGAACCGGTACAACTTCATATTGAAGAAGACGCCACAGGACGTGAAATGTACTGTTTGCTGACCACTTATGATTCAGATTCGAATATTGTAGGTTTGGCAGATGTCATCACTTTATCGGGTAATGATTATGATGATAATATTGATCTAATTAAACAAATGTTTAAAGACGAAGAAGATAATTGATTCATCGGGGCTGGATTATAAAACAGCTCTGAGGAGAAGAAAACTCTTCTAAATGGAAGAAAAAACACAAGAAAGAAAAACATTCATACTATAAAGGAAATCGACCGGAGGGGCGGGTACAGACACAAGTAACCTGTCAACAAAAGGTCGTATTTCCTTTAAAAATAATCTGTCTCAGGGGATTTTGCTTTATTTCTAACCTTTTTTGAATGATAATTGGTACCTGCGGTTTAGGTGAATCGCCTATCTTTGCCGTATACTATATATAATTATAATTCTATATTGAGATAAAAGCCATGAGACACAGATTTATTGCTTTACTAGTACTTTTTACAGTCATCTTTTTCAGTAGTGCAGAGGCGCAGACTACTGCCCGTAAGTTTGAGGCAGGCAAGAATACTTTCTTGCTGGACGGGAAGCCGTTCGTAGTAAAAGCTGCCGAACTGCACTATACCCGTATTCCGCAAGCCTATTGGGATCATCGTATTGAGATGTGTAAGGCGTTGGGAATGAACACTATTTGTATTTATATCTTCTGGAATATACACGAACAGGAAGAAGGCAAGTTTGACTTTACAGGTCAGAATGATATCGCTGCCTTCTGTCGTGCCGCTCAGAAACACGGAATGTATGTCATCGTCCGCCCCGGTCCGTATGTGTGTGCGGAATGGGAAATGGGCGGCCTGCCCTGGTGGTTGCTGAAGAAGAAAGATGTGGCACTGCGCACGCTCGATCCTTATTATATGGAACGGGTAGGCATCTTCATGAAAGAAGTCGGTAAGCAACTGGCGCCGCTACAGGTAAATAAGGGCGGAAATATTATCATGGTGCAGGTGGAGAACGAATACGGTTCTTACGGCACTGACAAGCCTTATGTTTCTGCCGTACGCGACTTGGTGCGCGAATCCGGTTTTACCGATGTACCTCTCTTCCAATGCGACTGGAGCAGTAACTTTACACGGAATGCACTCGACGACCTGATCTGGACCATCAACTTCGGAACAGGCGCCAATATAGACCAGCAATTCAAGAAACTGAAAGAACTTCGTCCGGAAACTCCGTTGATGTGCAGCGAATTCTGGAGCGGATGGTTCGACCACTGGGGACGGAAACATGAAACACGTCCTGTCAAAGATATGGTACAGGGCATCAAAGAAATGCTCGACCGCAACATCTCCTTCAGCCTTTATATGACTCACGGAGGAACGACTTTCGGACATTGGGGTGGTGCCAACAATCCTGCCTACTCCGCTATGTGCAGTTCTTACGACTACGATGCCCCGATCAGCGAAGCCGGATGGACGACAGAGAAATACTATCTCCTCCGCGACCTGCTGAAAACGTATCTTCCTGCCGGTGAAGCACTGCCGGAAGTCCCTGCTGCAATGCCGGTCATTGAAGTACCCGAATTTCATTTTACCAAAGTAGCTCCGCTTTTCTCCAACTTGCCGGATGCCAAGCAGTCGGTGGATATCCAGCCGATGGAGCAATTCAACCAAGGGTGGGGAACAATCCTGTACCGTACCACATTGCCCGAAGCAGTAACCTCAGGCACTACATTGAAAATCACCGAAGTGCACGACTGGGCACAAATCTACGCTGATGGCAAGCTGCTGGCCCGTCTCGACCGCCGCAAAGGAGAATTTACCACTATCTTGCCGGCCTTGAAGAAAGGTACGCAACTGGATATTCTGGTAGAGGCAATGGGACGTGTCAACTTTGATAAGTCCATCCACGACCGGAAGGGAATCACCGAAAAGGTAGAACTCCTTTCGGGCAATCAGGTGAAAGAACTGAAGAACTGGACTGTATATAACTTCCCCGTAGACTACTCATTTATCAAGAACAAGAACTACAAGGATACGAAAATATTACCGATTATGCCTGCTTACTATCGGTCATCTTTCAAACTCGATAAAGTAGGCGACACTTTCCTCGACATGAGCACATGGGGCAAAGGTATGGTATGGGTGAACGGTCATGCGATGGGACGTTTCTGGGAAATCGGTCCCCAGCAGACACTTTTCATACCGGGCTGCTGGCTGAAAGAAGGCGAGAATGAAATCCTCGTCCTCGACCTGAAAGGTCCGACGAAATCATCAATCAAAGGTCTGAAGAAACCGATCCTCGACGTACTCCGCGAGAAAGCGCCGGAAACACACCGCAAGGATGGAGAAAAGTTGAAGCTGACAGGAGAAAAGGTTGCGCACGAAGGAGCCTTCACTCCGGGCAACGGCTGGCAGGAAGTACGTTTCGCCGCTCCGGTGAAAGGACGTTTCTTCTGTCTGGAAGCACTCTCTCCGCAAGCCAATAACAATATTGCCGCTATTGCAGAGTTCGATGTGCTGGGAGCCGACGGCAAACCCGTATCCCGCGAACATTGGAAAATCCGTTATGCCGATAGCGAAGAGACACGTAGCGGAAACCGTACGGCGGATAAGATATTCGACTTGCAGGAATCCACTTTCTGGATGACTGTTGACAATGTCGCTTATCCCCACCAACTGGTAATCGACCTGAGCAAAGTGGAAACAGTGACGGGCTTCCGTTATCTGCCCCGTGCCGAAAAGGACTTTCCGGGCATGATTCGTGAATACCGCGTCTATGTGAAACCGTCTGATTTCAAGTATTAAACCAATAATAAGCCAATATCGGCCTTTTGATAATAAAGCATTCACTTTATAAATAAGCATTTACTCTCAAATGAATATGAAAAAATATACTTTACTCCTGGCACTCCTTTTAGTAGGAGTGCTGACAGGATACAGCCAGCAGTCTGCCTACCTGTTTGTCTATTTCACCGGAAACAGGATGAGTGAGGAAGCCATCCGGATGGCTGTCAGCCCCGATGGATACAACTACTATGCATTAAACGGAAACCAACCGGTCATCGATTCCCGTGAAATCAGTTCTACGGGCGGAGTGCGTGACCCGCACATTCTTCGTTGTGAAGACGGAAAGACATTTTACATGGTCGTAACCGACATGGTCTCCGGCAACGGATGGAGTTCCAACCGTGCCATGGTACTGTTGAAATCGAAAGATCTTGTCAACTGGACCTCCAACATCGTGAATATCCAGAAGAAATACCCGAATCAGGAAGATTTGAAGCGGGTATGGGCACCGCAAACTATTTATGATAAAGAAGCGAAGAAATACATGGTCTACTGGTCAATGCAGCATGGTAATGGTCCGGACATTATTTATTACGCATACGCCAACAAAGATTTCACCGATATAGAGGGAGAACCCAAAACTTTGTTCCTTCCGAAGAATGGCAAATCCTGTATTGACGGAGACATCATTTATAAAGACGGACTTTACCACCTGTTCTATAAAACGGAAGGAGACGGCAATGGAATTAAAAAAGCAACCACCGCCTCCCTGACTTCCGGACAATGGACAGAATCGGAAGATTATAAGCAACAGACGAAAGAAGCTGTAGAAGGTGCCGGCATCTTCCCGCTGATAGGTACGGACAAGTACATCCTAATGTACGATGTATATATGAAAGGCAAGTATCAGTTTACGGAAAGCACCGATTTGGAGAATTTCAAAGTCATAGACAATGCCATTAGCATGGACTTCCATCCGCGCCACGGCACCGTAATGCCGATTACTGACAAGGAACTGAAACGCTTGTACAAGGCCTACGGCAAGCCCGACAAGATGTAAAGCCGTCAATGCACCATCTAATATCCCATAAATAAATACCATGAAAAAACTCCTGTTGTTCATTTTGCTTGTCTGTGCAACAGTACAGGCCTATTCGCAAGAATACCCGAAAGTCGTTTTATCGGGTGACTATCCGGACCCTTCTGTCATGCGCGATGGTGAGGATTATTACATGACTCATTCTCCTTTTTACTACGCTCCCGGATTTCTCATCTGGCACTCCCGTGACTTGATGAACTGGGAACCCGTCTGTCGCGTAATGCCCGAATACGAAGGCTCTGCAATGGCGCCCGACTTATTGAAGTACAAAGGAAAATACTACATCTATTATCCGGCCAAAGGAACAAACTGGGTGATCTGGGCAAATGACATCAAGGGCCCGTGGAGCAAACCCATCGACCTGAAAGTGAGTGGCATCGACCCCGGACACATAGCCGATCAGGAGGGGAACAGATATTTATATGTCGACAAAGGAGAAGTCATCCGACTGACGGCCGACGGACTGACCACCATCGGCCAAAAACAGAAAGTGTACGAAGGCTGGCGATATCCCAATCACTGGGAAACGGAATGTATGTGTCTGGAATCGCCGAAACTGAATTACCATAACGGTTATTATTACCTGACTTCCGCACAGGGAGGAACGGCCGGTCCGGCAACAAGCCACATGGCAGTTGCCGCCCGTTCGAAGAGTGTCACCGGACCGTGGGAAAATTCTCCCTATAATCCGGTAGTGCATACCTATAGCGCTCATGACAACTGGTGGTCGAAAGGACACGGCACACTGATCGACGATGTGAACGGCAACTGGTGGATCGTATATCATGCCTATGCCAAAGGCTATCACACCCTGGGACGCTCCACCCTCATCGAACCGATTGAATGGACCGCCGACGGATGGTATCGTACCAAATCCACCGCCACTCCCATCAAGACCGATCCGTCCATCAAACACGGACTCAGCCTCTCGGATGACTTCGAAGGACCGGAACCGGGACTCCAATGGACTTTCTGGAAAGAATATGCCCCTCAGTCGCTCAGCTTCAAGAAACAGACCTTATGGATAGATGCGAAAGGAAGTACCCCTTCCGATGCCCGCTTACTGCTGGCCACCGCCGAAGACAAGAATTACGAAACACAGGTGGAAGTCAACGTAGGCAAGGGTAACACAGCCGGACTTCTTCTATATTACAGCGAAAAGGCATACGCTGGAGTCGTGTCCGACGGAAAGAACTTCACTATCTACAGAAACGCGGAAAACAGCTTTACCCTCCCTAACAAGTTGGGCAAACGCTTCCTCGTCAAGATACAGAATCAGGGAAACAGTGTCCGGATGGCAGTCAGCAAGGACGGCAAGGAATGGACTACGCTGGTAGAAAACATGGATGTATCTCAGCTGCACCATAACAACTACGGCGGCTTCTACGCTTTACGCATCGGACTGCTTTCCTCCGGAAAAGGCAGCGCCGGCTTCCGTCAGTTCCGTTACCGTAACGCCATCCCGCAGGAAAAGGACATGGGGGCTTACTTGATGGTCTTCCATAAAGACGAGACGCACAGCCTTTATATGGCCGTCAGTGACGACGGATATACATTTACTGCCTTGAACGACGGCAAACCGGTGATCGCCGGAGATACCATCGCCCTGCAAAAAGGCATCCGTGACCCGCACATCTTCCGCGGTCCGGACGGAGCTTTCTACCTTTCCATGACCGACCTGCACATCTATGCGCAGAAAGACGGCTTCCGTGATACCGAATGGGAACGTGACGGAAAAGAATACGGCTGGGGAAACAACCGCGGACTCGTACTGATGAAATCGTGGGACCTGATCAATTGGAAACGTACCAATGCCCGTTTCGACCTGTTATCGGCGGGTTTGGGTGAAATCGGCTGCGTATGGGCGCCCGAAGTGACTTACGATGACAAGAAAGGTAAACTGATGATTTACTTCACCATGCGTTTCAAGAACGAGGCGAACAAACTGTACTATGTCTATGTCAATGATGACTTCGACCGGATAGAGACACTCCCGCAAATCCTCTTCGAGTATCCCGACGAGAAAATATCGGCTATCGACGGTGACATCACCAAGGTAGGCGACCGGTATCGCATGTTCTACGTTTCGCACGACGGAGGCGCCGGAATCAAACAGGCCGTGTCAGACCGCATCAACGGTGATTACGAATATGACCCTCGCTGGTACGACTTCGAACCCAGGGCCTGCGAAGCTCCCAACCTCTGGAAGCGTATCGGCGAAGACAAATGGGTATTGATGTACGACGTCTACGGCATCAACCCCCATAACTTCGCTTTCATCGAGACTTCCGACTTCGTGAATTTCAAGAACCTGGGACGTTTCAACGAAGGAGTGATGAAGACGACTAATTTCTCGTCGCCCAAACACGGCGCGGTGATCCATTTGACAAAAGAAGAAGCCGCCAAACTGAGAAGTCATTGGGAAAACAAGCTGTCCCCTAAATAATGTTTACTATCATTTTGTTCTGTCATTGGTAACGTAGCCGAAGGGACCTCCTTTGAATATATAAAGGAAAATATTCTTCGCTACGTTCCTTTAGACAGACTGTACTTTAATGAAAAAGTCAAAATGGTTTTTAAGCGAAGTAATGATAGGACTTAGATACCTTTCATTCTTTTATTCGTCTGTTAAAGTCTATTCTTTAAATTCATAATAAAAGATGACAGGGTTAGCATCTTCTGGTAACTTTATAAGTTCGTTATATTTATCCACGTTAGTATTAATGATATCTTTTAATGTAGTTCCGGCAAATGAAGCATACAGTAAGGGGTTACAATATGTGTATACTCCTTTGGCATCTGACCATTTTAGATTCAAAGGAAATCTTTCTTCTTTGTATGCAAGATCGTCTATAAGAGTCGTGAATGCAAATGATTCCTGTTCAGAGTTATATATATTTCTTTGTCCGAGTCCATCACAGTACTTGAAAAAGATGCCCTTGTTAGTCTCAATAAGGTCTGTTATTCCAAAAATTTTATTTTGCTCAATGATCTTATTATAGGCTTCAATTCCATATTCTGCATAGACTTTTTGCATTTCGTCATACTTTATCCATCTTTTGCTTTTTACTACCATAAATGGAGATACTGTTCTGTCCTGTATGCTTACTACAGTGTCCATGAATGCTTGTGCGAATTTTACTTGTCTAGCATTTCTTGATAGAAAGAAACTGCCACTTAGCATAAAAGTTTCCATCCATCCTCGATTGTATCTATCGGCATCTAGCCAACAAGCAATTTCTTTACCTGTCTCTTTATCTATTTGATAAAGTAAAGACTTATCATCAGATTTATAATTTGCATCAATATATAAACTATTGCTTTGATACTGAATGTGTCGGCTTAATCTATTTTGGTTGATTGAAATGGAATTAATGAATTCCCCATTCTGTATGTTATACTTTTTGACTTTAAAATCGTCAGAGTCTAATAGATAAATTTCTTGTGCGTTGTTATCGACCGTGAAATCAGCAATACTGATATATTCGTGAGGACCACGTCCTAGTTCTCCTATTTTATGAGAATATGTCCCATCTATATTGAATACAAGTATACTTAGGTTTGTGGAATTATCAAAGATAATGATATGATTTTTGTCTATATAAATTTGACCTATTTCCTCGATGAGAGATTCGGCACTTGTTTCGAGTATAATGCTTTTAGGACTTTTAAAAAAAGAAGATGCATTAATGTTTTCTTTTATATCTAGATTATCCAGATTGATAACAGATAAATTGGGATTACTTAAAGTCTCTTTTTGCTTTATAGTACAAGAAAAAAGAACAGTTTGCAATATAACTAAGTAGAAGAAGATTTTCATGTGCATATTTTTATAGTAGCTAGAAGGTGAATTTTCACCTTCTAGCTTATTCTTAAGAACAAGATTTAACTTTTAAAGAGGAGATGTTGTCGTCATAACTATTGTTGCAATCATTCCCTTTCCTTAAATTTCCTTTTTTACAAGAAGAACCAAACCCCTTACCACAAGTGTAGGATGTTATGCTCATTCTATATGTTGTATAGTAATCTCTGTCACGACATTTAGTTCCGTTTAGTGGATCTAGTGTATATTCAATAAGCTGGTTACATTCATTTTTATTACTGCTACTCTCCCCGTCTTCTATCGTTTCCGCTAAAGCTTCAAGATTGGCTGAATTTAGTAGAGATAGTTGTGATTTTTGTTGCTTTAAGTTTATATTCACATTAAATGCTGAGAATATAACTAGTATTAGAATGAATATTCCTCCTAATATTTTCTTTTTCATTTTCTTCTTTTTAAAGATTAACTTTATAATTAGTTTGCCTGTGTTTATCATTTCAACAGTTCCCTGAATAATTGAAGAAATTATTTGTTTGTTATATCCTCCTTTCTTCTTTATTGTAGAAAAAATGAAATATAAGTGCAATTGATGTACTTCTTTATTCATTTTTCCTAGATCATTATATGTTCTCCACTATTCCTTCTATGATAAGTATCGTCTTTTGTTTCTTTATGTTGGAATTAACAGTTATTGTCTTTCTGAAGAATCCTATATTGCTCGGGGTTATCTCTACTACAATTTCGGTCGTTCTGTTAGGTAATATTGGTTGTTTTGACCATTTAGGCACAGTACAACCACATGTAGTACTTACATTAGTAATAATTAGGGGATTATTTCCTGTATTCTTAATGTTGAATTTAGTGGTCATGGTTTGGCCTGTTAATAATCCTTTTAATTTTAGAATTGGTTTCTCTACTTCTAATGTTGTTATTGGATGTATTTCTTTTAAACTCGCTAGACATACATTTTTTTCTCCTTTTATAACTTGTTTATATAAATTCCAAATTTGATTGTTATCTAAGGGATTGCCAATTAGTTTAACCTTGTTATTACTATCTAGTAAAAAGGTGTGAAATCTATTGTTTTTGGGGAATTTGTTGAGTTTGTCTATTTTGTTCTCGAAATCTATATATGATGGATATTTAAATGCATCCCTTCGAAATACAAATAGCATTTCTTTTATATCTTTAGGGTGGAAATAAAATTGGAAATTTACTAAATCTTGCATTTCGTTTTTTGTTTCTTCAATTAATTTATTCCATTTATATAATTGTAGTTTACAGCTCGTACATCCAGTTGAATCTATATAGACTAGAATTTTATATGGTGTTGAACTTGGTGATATACATGTAGTATCTTTATTCATGGATATGCAGTTGAGATCTTTTGGAAAAAGTATATCTTTTTCTGCCCATTCTTTTATTATTTCTTCTATTTCTATCGAAGAAGTATTGTTTTTACATGAATAAAATATTATGCACATGATAAATATTGTAGATGCATTCTTAATCAATTTAGCCATCATTGTAATGGGGTGTTGATGTTTAAAATAAAATATGTGAAGCACTAATTCTTTCATATGCATGTAAGGCGTTTATTAAAGTATTTGCTGCAAATGTAGAGAAATGAAGAGTACTCTATGTTTCAAAAATCACTAATTTATTTTCAAAAATCACTAATTAGTCCCTTTTCATTGAAGATTTGCTTATAATAGACTTATTATTATTTGTATAAAATAGAAAATATTCTCATAGAATTAGCATATTTTTATATAATAATGCTTGTAGTAAAGTCAGAGATGCTTTTCTGTCCTTACCTCTGAACCAAATCTATTTAATATAGGGTATTCCTGTTAAAATGCAGTTAACATTTATTGTAAAAGTGTATTTTTTAGTTTTATTGACTTATTTCTTACTCCTTTTTGAATGATAAGTGATCTTTTTTTGTTGCTACAATGTCCTCGTTTAACTTTTGAAAATCTTAACTTTGTCATCGATAATTATAATAATGATATTTATACCATGAAACATTTACTTCTACTATTTAGTGTATTACTACTATCGTTGCAGCCGGCCGCATTTGCCGCAACGCATGAAACGACTGCTACTCCCGATTCAGTATCCCTTTTTGCCTACGCCACTCGAGGTGACGACGGCCGTAGCGGACTCCGCTTTGCATGGAGCATGGACGGAAAACATTGGTTTGAAATAGGACGAAACTACGGCTATCTTCGTTGCGATTACAGCCGTTGGGGATCGCAGAAGAAGATGCTCGACCCGAATCTGAAACAACTCCCCGGCGGGGAATGGCTCTGTGTCTGGAAGTTGAACGACCACGATGGATACGGTCAGGCCAGATCAAAAGACCTGATCTACTGGGAAGCCCAGCAATATCCCCGTACGACTTCCGATTTTGAAGGAACAAGAGTCAAAGCAAAGATTGCCGGACACGAAGAAACGGGAACTGTCAGCCAAGTGCCCTGGTCGGTAGTGGACGGACTGACCCAAACCTACGAACGGAACCAATACCGTAACTCCCTGTATGGCGAACGCCCTGTACAGGATAAAGAACGCTTTGCCGGACTGAAACCGGTCAAAGCCACCGTCACAGCACAACCGGAAGAAACAAAAGAAATCAGCGACTTATTGATGGGTATCTTCTTCGAAGACATCAACTACTCCGCCGACGGCGGCCTGTATGCCGAACTGATCCAGAACCGGGACTTCGAATACGACCCGTCCGACCGTGAAGGGGACAAGAACTGGAACAGCACCCATTCATGGAAGCTGGAAGGAGAAAACGCCACCTTTACCGTATCGACTTCGGACCCTATCCATCCGAACAACCCGCATTATGCCGTCTTGAAGACGAACCAGCCGGGAGCTGCCCTGACCAACACCGGTTTTGACGGAATCGCCTTGAAAGCAGGCGAGAAGTATGATTTCTCCTTGTTTGCCCGTATTCCGGAAGGCAGCAAGTCCGGAAAACTACTGGTACGCCTCGTAGATGCTGACGGCACCGTACAGGGTGAAACGACAGTTACCGTCTCTTCCCGTTCGTGGAAAACGTATAAAGCAGTGCTGACAGCGAAAGCGTCCGCCGATACCCGTCTGGAACTTCGTCCGCAATCGGCAGGTGAAATCGAACTGGATATGATTTCTCTCTTCCCGCAGAATACATTCAAAGGCAGAAAGAACGGTTTGCGTCCCGACCTTGCCCAGACACTTGCCGATATGCACCCGCGCTTTGTCCGTTTCCCCGGAGGCTGCGTGGCTCATGGAGACGGTTTGAAGAACATCTATCAATGGAAAAATACTATCGGACCGCTGGAAGCCCGTAAACCTGCCCGTAACCTTTGGGGATATCATCAGAGCATGGGACTGGGTTATTATGAATACTTCCAGTTCTGCGAAGATATAGGTGCGGAACCGCTTCCGGTGCTGGCGGCAGGTGTACCTTGTCAGAATTCCGCCTGTCATGGCGATTTGAGAGGCGGTCAGCAAGGCGGTATCCCGATGAGCGAGATGGGTGCTTACATTCAGGATATCCTCGACCTGATAGAATGGGCGAACGGTGATGCAAAGAAAACCAAATGGGGCAAGATACGTGCCGAATCCGGTCATCCGAAGCCTTTCAATCTGAAATATATCGGCATCGGCAATGAAGACTTGATCACCGATGTCTTCGAAGAACGCTTCACGATGATATACCTTGCTATCAAAGAGAAATATCCGGAGATAATCGTTGTCGGCACAGTAGGTCCTTTCAATGAGGGAACAGACTATGTGGAAGGCTGGAAACTGGCGGACAAACTCGGTGTTCCGATGGTAGACGAACATTATTATCAGTCTCCGGGATGGTTCCTGCACAATCAGGACTTCTATGACAAGTACGATCGCTCTAAAAAAACGAAAGTATATCTGGGCGAATATGCCACTCACATCCCCGGACGCAGAGCGAATATGGAAACAGCTTTGACCGAAGCACTTTATCTGGCTGCTTTGGAACGGAATGGAGATGTAGTGCACATGAGTTCTTATGCTCCTCTGCTGGCAAAAGACGGGCGGACGCAGTGGAATCCGGACCTGATCTACTTCAACAATCGGGAAGTAAGACCGACAACGGGATATTATGTGCAGAAACTGTACGGTCAGAACGCAGGCGACCATTACATCCCTTCACAGATAAACCTTGATAATCAGGACGGTCGCGTAAAACTCCGTGTTGGTTCTTCCATCGTTCGTGACAGTAAGACGGGGGATGTGATTGTGAAACTGGTGAATCTGTTGCCCGTCAGCATAGAGACCGATGTCCGGTTGCCGGGAATGGATGGTATCCAGTCTTCCGCTACGCGGACTGTACTGGCAGGTGCACCCGAGACGACTCCGCTTCCGGTGACGGATACGATAGAGGCAGGAACCAGCTTCAAGCAGGAATTGCCGGCTTATTCGTTCACAGTGATCCGCTTGAAGACACAACAGGTGAAATAAGAAACTATAAACTGGTTTTCAATAGGGGTTAGTTTATTTTCTGTGGCTGGTCTGATTCTCCTTCAATAAGAATCGGGCCAGCTTTTCTTCTTCATAGTGGAAAAATTCTTTTTTATCTTTCATCTTTCACCAACTACTATAAAACTCTTTATTCATCGGGACTTTGGACGATGAAAGATGCTTTCTGAATCTTTCACCCTATCTTTCATCTTTCACCGAACGGGCAATCCGTTTGCTGTCTATAGTGTAATCAGCCGTAAGATAGTACTAAAGTTCTCTTTAGCCTCTTACATCCTTGCTTTTTCCCATAGGGAAAGTAGGAGAAAGACGCCGATATCTTTAGCTGCTCACGGCCGTGAACAGATCTGATCACATCCGTGAAGAGCATTGCTCACAGCCGTGAACAATTCTTGCCACGGCCGTGAACAACTAACAATATCGGTATCTTAATGGAAGAATAAAGGCACTATAAGTGAAAGATACCGGTAGCATATGCTATTTGTTGTATAGGGGGCAGGAGCCGGATATAGGGGAACGTAGTAAGTAATAAGTAACAAGTAATAAGTAATAGGCATTGAATCATAAGTAATAGGTAATATGTGATAGGATGGGGAAAGGTGACAATAAAATGTGTGATATATGGCTATTGTCACCCTATTATCACCCCTTATTATCACCAAATGATTACTGATAATCAGTTTATTATCCTTCAAAGGTGATAAGTGACAATAGAAAAGCATATTATTACTATGGTACGAGTTCGATATAATCCAACAAGATGGGCCATATCGAACTCGTGTTAGTTATCTGATTATCGTTAGTTTATAGCTTGGCAATCACTTTCTTACCTCTATAGGAGATGGATTTGTCAAAGGTGGTTGAGTCTCCGTCGCCACAGCCTTTTCCCGGTTCTACAACTATGAGGTTGAATTTGCGGCTTTTCAGCATTCCTTTGTAGCTGCCTTTCCGGTCGTCGATGGTCAGTGTACGGTCTTGGTCGTTCCATTTCAAGGTGATGGTGGAGTAAGCTCCCTTTTCGTAGTTATAATTGTCGAACTCATCTTCGTAAAGGGTAAATTCCGCGTTCGCTCCCGGATAGATACGGATGGTCAGATTGTCCCATTTCTTTTCCGTAGAGTATTGCACGGCGGGCCCCCAGGGGAGAATAGAGCCGGCACGGACGTAGATCGGCATAATGTCAATCGGGACTTCACGTTGCAGGGTCTGTCCGCCTTCCAGTGTTTGCCCGGTCCAGAAGTCGATCCAGCGGGCACCTTGGGGAAGGTAAACATCGGTCTTTCCGATTTTACTCATGTCTTTCTGATGACCGTTTTGCTTCTTGTCTTGCCATGTATACAATGAATCCGTCACCGGGCGAACCAGGAAGTTGCGTCCGAACATATATTCGGTGTCCATATCGAGCACTTTCTTGTCTTTCGGGAAGTCCATCATGAGAGGGCGCATGATGCTGCCTGCTTTGCTGGTCACTTCCCAGGAAGTGCTGTAGATGTATGGCAACAGGCGGTAACGTAAGTGAGTGTATTTCTCCAGTGCATCGTATGACCAGTCGCCTTTCTTGCCGAACTGGTAGATTTCTACGGCTACCGGACTGGAATTGTGTGAACGCATGATCGGCTGGAATACTCCCCACTGATACCAGCGGACGTGCAGTTCATGATAGGCGATGTTGTTTACGTTATTGTTATATCTCCATGCGAAGAAGCCACCTAGGTCTGTGTTCCAGTACGGGATGCCGCATAACGCATAGTTCAGTCCTGCCGCTAGTTGCTTGCGCATGACGGACCATTCGGAAGTTACGTCTCCGCTCCATGAATGGGAAGCATACCGTTGCTGTCCGAGGAAGGAGGAACGGGTAAGCAGGAATACGCGCTTGTCGGAAGTAGTGGCGCGTTGGTGTTCATATACGCCTTTGTTGGACATTAAGGGGAAGGCGTTGTGTACCCTGCGGAAAGAACCCAGATAGGTCTGCGTGTTGAAGTCCTGGTCTTTGATATCCATGTGGTCCGGTTCGGTGGAGTCGAGCCACCAGGCATCCATACCCAGGTCGAAGATGTTCTTTTTCATTGCTTCCCAGTAGATATCCCGTGCTGCCGGATTATACGGGTCGTAAGGTTTGACTCCGGCTTTGGGCGGCCACGTTTCGAAATGGAGCAGTGCTTTCAAACTGTCCATCTTCTGATACATTTCTGTCCACGGACCGAAGGAGGCCCATACGGAGATCATGATGTGGGCGTTCTGCTTGTGCACGTAGTCGATCATTTCTTTGGGGCTTTTGATGCGGGGAGTGCCGTAGTCGGCATTCTTGTCTTCTCCGTTCGGGAGGAATTTCATGTATTCCGGGTCACCCATCTTGTTGATGTAGCGTGGATTTTGGAATTTCATGGAGTTCCAGTTCTCGTTGCAGCCCCAGTATTGCCAGTCTTGGATGATTCCATCCAAAGGAACTTTCAGTTCCCGGTATTTGTCTACGACTTCGCACAGTTCGTCCGGACTTTTGTAGCGTTCGCGGCATTGCCAGAAGCCCAGTGTCCAGAGAGGATACAACGGGGCTTGTCCGGTCAGGTCGCGTACTCCGGCTATGACTCCGTCGGCGTTGCCGCCGTAGATGAAGTAGTAGTCGGCACAGTCGCCTACTTCCGAGTCGAAGGAGGTTTCTTGCGGATTGTCGAGGAAGGTGGTAGGAGAGTAATTGTCCCAGTAGAGGGCATAGCCTTTGATGGAGTGGATGAAGGGGATGCAGATACTCATGTTCTGGTTGCGGAGAAAGAGTTTCTGATTGCGTTGGTTCACTTTGCCGGTCTGCTGTTGCCCCAGACCGTAGATCACTTCGTCCTTATCCAGCAGGAAAGCCTGACGGACATTGTAGGAGGGGACGCCTGCGTCATTGAAAGGGGTAAACTGTGTACCGTAGTCTTTGTCGGTCAGCAGCCGTTGCCCTAGTTTGTCGAAGAAGTGGATGCCGCCTGTTTCGGGGTTCACTTCCACTTGTATCATCTGACTGCTCAATGTTACATTTTTCCCGTTTTCACCGAAGGAAACCGGGGTTTGTTCCGGTGCTTTGATGACAACGAGGCTTTCTTTGTCGGAAGCTGTCTCGCCGGGCGTCTTATATACCCGGACGATGGAAGGCGAATAAAATTCTACACTGACGTTCATCCCTTGTGCTGCATACTTGATGCCTTGAGAAGTGCGTTGTACGTTTTGTGCCGTACCGTTTGCGGCAATGATCATGGCCCATGCCAACAGGATGCCTGTTTTTCTTAGATTCATTTTCATGGTTTCTTTAAGTGCTTTATGATACGGCAAAGGTAGGATGGAAGGACGTTTTGCGGACAATAGCTATGTTGAAACAAACAACAATCAGGTTGATTTCTTCGCTTTCTCCGTATATTCCGAGGGACGGCATCCATACATTTCTTGAAAACATTTGCTTAGGTAGCTGGAACTGCTGAAGCCGGTACGTTCCGCTATTTCGGTTACGCTCAGTTTGCCTTCGGCAAGTAGTTGCGCTGCTCGTTGGAGGCGGATGTTGCGGATAAAGAGGCTGGGGGACTGGTCGAGCAAAGTCACCAGTTTGCGGTAGAGTCCGGTGCGTTCCATGCAGAGGTCACGGCTTAGTTGCTCTACGGAGTAGCCGTTGACGTCAAGGTTCTTTTCTACCAGTTCTATCGCTTGCACTAAAAAGGCGGATTCTGCACTGTCCGGTTCTATGCCGTTTGGCTTTTCATTATCATCTGCCGTTTCGTTCCTGTCGCAGACGGAAGGGTGGCTTTTCTTCTCCGAACGAGCTTTCTGTTCGGCTTCATAGCTGTTGCATTGCTCTATCAGGTTGCGGATGCGGAGCAGCAGGATTTCTTCTTTATGTTGCTGTTTCATCTTTTTCTTGGTCTGATAGATATAGAGGCGGATGCTTGCTAAGACAATCAGTAACACGATGACCGTATACAGAACGTAGGCGGTAGTCGTTTTCCACCAGGGAGCGTGGATGATGACGTGTATCTTTGTGATGTTATCGTTCCATTGTAACTGGTTGTCGGATGCAGCGACTTTGAATGTATATTCTCCCGGCGGTAAATTGGTATAGGAGGCCTGTAGGATGCCGTTGCCGACTGTTGCATTCCCTTGTCCGCTGGCGAAAGCGTTCATCCATTGTTTGTCGATGCCTTCCAGTTGGTAGCGGTAGTAGGTGCGTTCGCTGTTCACGTAGTTCAGTGCCGAACATTCGAAGGTCAGAAAGTTCTGGTTATAGTCCAGTTCTAGCTCCTTTGTGTAAGGGGCGGCTTGTGGCAGGATGATGCGGTTTCCGTACTTTTCTCCCGTGTTTACTTTTTCACCGTAGAGATGTAAGTTGGTGAAAACCGGTTTGTAAGGCAGGCCCGGAGTGGCGGATTCATGGTCGGGACGGAAAATGGTAAAGCCGTCGATGCCTCCGAAATAGAGTGTACCATCCGAAGATTCAAAGATAGCTCCCTGTATATATTCCTCTTCTAAAGCCCCGTCCAGTTGATTGAAGTTGGTAAAGCCGATTTCCTGATTCTCCGGATTGATATGGATGCGTGAAATGCCATTGCTGGTAGTTACCCAGATATAGTTGTTTCTGTCTTCGATGATTGATTGTACGAAGTTATTGCTCAGTCCGTCTTCACGATAGAAAATGCGGTGGGCTTGGGTATTGGATGAGGCGGATTGATTATCTGCTGTTTGTGTGGTCGGTTTGCTATCCGGTGTTTGCTCTTGATCGGTGAAGAGTTCCAGTCCGTCGGCTGTCCCTGCCCATGTCCAGCCCCGTGTGTCAGTGCATAGAGCGGTGTATGATTGCCTTCTGTAATATTTGTTTCCACCTCTTTGATCTAATTCCTTTGCCAATTCTGCAGAGACCGATGAGGCTGGTACAGGCAGCAGAGTCCGTGAACCGTCCTGATTGACAGCTAGCTGATAGATTGTGGAATGGCTTTTCAGATAGATATTGCCGTTATCATCTTCTGCAAAAGCTTTGACGGCGATGTCCTCTTCCGGTGATGCGGGGAAAGCAGTGCGGCTGACGTGAATCAGTTTGTGTGTGGCAGGATGATGATAGAGTAATCCCCGATTGAGTGTGCCTACCCATAATCCGCCCTGGGCATCCTGAAAGATGGTGCTGACTTCGGTCGAAACGAGCTTTCCCTTCTTTGTTTCCAGTACGGGGATGTATTGCTGTTCCCTGCTTTGGAGGTCGATGATCCAGAAACCGTGGACACAACTGATATATGCTTTATCGCCCTGTGGAGTGATGATCAGGGTGTTGAGCGTGTAGTTCTGTTCGAACAGCTTCTCCCATGTCCGGTTTTGGGGATTAAAGTAGAAGAATCCTCCTTTGCGGCCGTTGCGTAACTGGTAGAATCCTTTTTGGCTTTTGACAACGAGAGAAGTACGGTTGAAGTCCTCCTGTTCCGAGGCGGGATAAGCAGCTCTGTCATACAACTGCTTTCCGGCTTTCGGGTCGTAGCAAACGACTTCGCCGGTATGATAGAATAGGTAAACCGCAAGTTCATCCGAATGTATGTCCTGTAGCTTTCGATGCTCATTTTCCGGCAGGGCGAGGCGGATGCCCGTTTCCAGTTCCCGCAACTCCTGAGAAGTAAGTAGCCAGATACGTCCCGAATTGTCGACGAAAAGGTCTTCTACCGGTTCGTGTATCTCTTTTCCCCGGAAATAGGAGTCAAGGTGAGGTATGTATTTTTCTTGATGGAGATCGATGCACATCAGTTTATGATAATCTTTAATCCATAGGAGTGAATCTCCGCATTGATAGATGCGGTAACATCCTTCATACTGTTTCAGCGGGGAAATGTCTTCTGCCGTGCGGTGAAGGTAGCTGAAATGTACGCCGTCATACAGATTGACATTCCCGTTGGTGGTGAATACCATTCTTCCGTCGGGGAGTTGGAGTATGTAGCGTATCTGGTTGTCGCTCAATCCTTGTGCCGTGTTGATCGATGTAAACAGGAAGTCATTGGCGTCCACCGTCAGTGTTATCCTGATACACAGGAGGAGGAATAGTAGTATTCGGGTGTTTTTCTGGTTATTTGCCGCCATTGGGATAAGGATTATGATGTTCGATGATGCAAAGATAAAAAAAGTCGGGGTTATACTTGGATAAACTGTTCTTTTTGTAAAGGGTTTCGGGAGGGAATGTCTGCATATCAATCAAAAAAGGGGGGAAATCATGCAAACGATGAAAGTTTGTATGCGAATATAATTATATTCCCTATTTTTGCTTTTGTTACAATGAGGACATTTAATCATAAAAGAAAAATAATATTATGAAGAAACTTGTAAGCACTTTGACAGCGATTCTTGGTATAAGCACTCTTGCAGCACAGGATGTGGTTGTAAAAGGACCGGACGAAAAGTTGCAGTTGGCGGTATTTGTGCAAAACGAGACGAAGCCTTGTTATTCTGTGAGTTACAACGGAAAGACGATGTTGGAAAAGTCTCCTTTAGGCATGAATACCAATATCGGTGATTTTACGAAGAATCTTAAACTGACCGGACATTCCGTCGACAAGATCGATACTGTTTATCAACAGACACGTATCAAAGTTTCCAACGTACATTACCGTGCCAATGAACTGACTTGTCATTTAGAGAATGAGCAGGGACAAAAGCTGGGAGTTATTTTTCGGGTGAGTGATAATGATGTGGCTTTCCGCTATACTTTGCCGCATCAGGGAGGAAAAGCGAGTGTGACGGTGAAGGAAGAACAAACAGGTTTCCGCTTTCCGGAGCAGACTACTACTTTCTTGTGTCCGCAGAGCGATGCGATGATTGGCTGGAAACGTACGAAACCCAGTTATGAAGAAGAATATAAAGCGGATGCGCCGATGAGCGACCGTTCGCAGTACGGACATGGGTATACGTTCCCTTGTTTGTTTCGTATAGGAAATGACGGTTGGGTGCTGGTCAGCGAGACGGGTGTGGACAGTCGTTATTGCGGTTCACGTTTGAGTGATGTGAGTGAAGGGAATTTATATACGGTCGCCTTTCCGATGGCGGAAGAAAATAATGGAAACGGAACGGTCGCTCCTGCTTTTGCACTGCCCGGCGCTACTCCGTGGCGTACCATCACAGTGGGAGATCATCTGAAGCCGATTGTAGAAACAACCGTTCCGTGGGATGTGGTAAGCCCGCTTTATGAAACAAAACATGATTATCGTTTCGGGTGTGGCACGTGGAGCTGGATTCTTTGGCAGGACGGCAGTATCAACTATGATGATCAGGTACGTTACATTGATTTTGCTTCGGCTATGGGATATGAGTATGCGTTGATCGATAACTGGTGGGATACCAGAATCGGGCATCAGCGTATGAAGTCGCTGGTTGAGTATGCACGCGATAAAGGTGTCGAGTTGTTCTTGTGGTATAGCTCTTCCGGCTATTGGAATGACATTGAACAGGGACCGGTGAACCGAATGGATAATGCAATCATTCGTAAACGTGAAATGAAATGGCTGCAAAGTCTCGGTGTGAAGGGAATCAAGGTTGATTTCTTCGGCGGTGACAAGCAGGAGACAATGCGGCTGTATGAAGATATTCTGAGCGATGCGGACGATCACGGATTGATGGTGATTTTCCACGGTTGCACATTACCTCGCGGATGGGAGCGTATGTATCCGAATTATGTGGGCAGTGAAGCAGTGCTGGCTTCGGAAAATATGGTGTTCAATCAGCATTTCTGTGATGAGGAAGCGTTCAATACTTGCCTGCATCCGTTTATCCGCAATACGGTGGGATCGATGGAGTTTGGCGGCTGCTTTCTGAATAAGCGCCTGAACCGTAATAACGACGGCGGTACGACACGCCGGACTACGGACGTGTTCCAGTTGGCGACTACCGTTCTCTTTCAGAATCCGGTTCAGAACTTTGCACTGGCTCCTAACAATCTGAAAGATGTTCCGGCTGTTTGCATGGACTTTATGAAGCGGGTACCCACAACGTGGGATGAGACACGGTTTGTTGATGGCTATCCGGGGAAGTATGTGGTGTTGGCCCGTCGTCAGGGAGATACCTGGTATCTGGCGGCTGTAAATGCCGGCAAAGAACCGCTGAAACTAAAACTGGATTTGGAAATGTTTGCCGGAAAGACGGTGGCTCTTTATAAGGATGATAAAAAGGGAGAACCGGAGTTAACGTCACTGAAAGTGAAGGAAAACGGTAAGGTGCAGTTGGAAATCCGCCCTCAAGGAGGTATTCTTTGTATAAAGTAGCCTGTCAATATGGTTTATTTGTAAATGCTGTTACTTTAAATATCGGTATTGTCTTATCGTAAATCGTATTTATCCTATTAAACTTACCAGAAAAAAAGTACGTTTGCATTGTCTTATTCAACTGTAATTTTTGTATGAATCAGGCATTAACTTTGGATAATAGATAATAGTATGCAAAAACAGATCTTTTTTAGTTTTGTGCTGGTAATGATGTTGTTAGGGAAAGTGAAAGCTCAGCACAATAATCCTTTTGGCAATGCATTGATTCCGGATATGATTGCCGATGCGAGTATTCAGGAAATTAATGGTGTCTTTTATTGCTATGCCACTACTGATGGCTATGGGCAGGGACTTAAAACATCAGGCCCTCCGGTAGTATGGAAATCAAAAGACTTTGTACACTGGAGTTTTGATGGAACTTACTTCCCTTCGGCTGCAAAGGAGAAGTATTGGGCTCCCAGTAAAGCAATTTTTGCTAATGGTAAATATTATATATATCCCACTATCAATGGGTATATGTATCCTGCTGTAGCTGATAAGCCTGAAGGACCGTTTAAACTGGCACGTGGGAAAGACGAATTCTATAAGCCTTTTACTCCTTCTACTTTATTGCAGAGTAAGAATCCGGGCGGGATTGATGCTGAAATCTTTGTTGACGACGATGGACAGGCTTATGTGTTTTGGGGACGAAGGCATGTAGCCAAACTCAACGAGGATATGATTACGGTGGATTCTGTAGTACAGGTAATTTCTACTCCTCGCAAGGAGTACTCTGAGGGACCTATCTTTTTCAAACGTAAAGGAATATATTATTATTTGTACACTATCGGAGGGGATGAGAAATATCAATATGCGTATGTAATGAGCCGGGTTTCCCCTATGGGACCTTTTGAAGCTCCTGAACAGGATATAATATCTACTACCAATTATGAACGGGGAATCTTCGGACCGGGACATGGTTGTGTCTTTCATCCTGAGGGTACGGATAATTATTATTTCGCATATTTAGAGTTTGGCAGGCGAAGTACAAACCGTCAGACGTATGTGAATCAACTGAAATTTAATGAAGACGGTACGATTCGCCCTGTCGAACTAACAATGGATGGAGTGGGGGCATTGAAGAAGGTGAAATCAGATAAAAAAATAAAAATAGATACAGTTTATGCGTCTAGTATTGAAGTGCCGTTGAAGATTGAACCGATGAAAGACCCGACATGTCTGCGGACAGAATATTTTGTTCCTTCCTTTGCGGTGGACGGGGCAAATGGTTCCCGATGGATGGCTGCTGCCGAAGATAGTATTAATCCATGGATTGTGGCAGATTTGGGTACTGTAAAGAAGGTCAGACGCAGTGAAATTTATTTTGTACGCCCTACTGCCGGACATGCTTATGTTATTGAAGCATCGATGGATGGAAAAGTCTGGCAAGAGTTCGTTGTCCATCAAGATAGGAAGATGTGTTCACCACATACCGATGTCTTGAATAAAAGGTTCCGTTATCTGAGAATTAAAATCCTAAAAGGAGTCCCCGGTATCTGGGAATGGAATATTTATTAATAAGCCAAAGAGGAAGATGGCAATATGAGAACTGTATGGACAGTAATCAGCTATATGCTTTCCTGATTACGATAGATGTCGATATTGTCTTATCGTAGATCGTATTCATCCTATTAATGTCTACTAAAAAAGCAGTACGTTTGTAATCAATAATTCAATCGTAATATTTATGAAAACAAAAAAACTACTGTTACTGTCTTTATTGTTCGTGGCGGGGACTTTATCTGCTCAAAATTATCAAGTTCCTGTCTCGGAACAAGATGAACCTATGATGCAAGGAAAATTCCAACCTACTTGGGAGTCATTGTCTAATTATAAAGTACCGGAATGGTTCAGAAATGTAAAGTTTGGTATTTGGGCTCATTGGGGACCTCAATGCGTGGAAGGAAGCGGTGATTGGATGGCTCGTCATTTGTATATGGAAAATTCACGAGAATATCGGCATCATGTAGCGAATTACGGTCATCCTTCTGAATTTGGCTTTAAAGATATTATTCCGTTATGGAAGGCTGAAAAATGG
>OGJY01001650.1_pt1 | contig 25261 bp, 21 predicted proteins | sample 1572231 | NCBI WGS metagenome assembly OGJY01 (sample SAMEA2582121, study PRJEB24529) | metagenome | biome: Human gut stool | place: China | collected 2011
ACAGGGACTGCGCCGAAATAATTTAAGGAAATGATCTTGGTGAGACTTCCGCAGGCACCGGACACGGCAGCACTTAAGATGAGGCCGTCCAGCCCCTCTGGATGCATGGCGTGCAGCTCGTCGATGACCTTCTGGCGTCCCTCCAGGGTCACCAGATCTGCGGTGATGTCCCCTTTTAACAGAACACTGCAAGAATTCCCTCATCCTCTTCAGGTGGCGGGATGAATTGCCTGCTTTTGTTTCCTGATATGCAATAACTGGCGTGATTCTATAATGCACATATCTGTGCTGACAGAAGAGAACTTATGTTCGATAAAACTATAGACATATAGAGAAATATATGATAAAATATAATCAGTCGAAAGAAGAAAGGCTGATTTCTATGAGAAAATTGGATAGTAATGCACATTCGGTGTTTTTGCTATATTACCATTTGATTCTGGTGATAAAATACCGAAAAAAGGTTTTGAATGATCCGATTTCAAATCGGGCAGAAGAAATATTTGAGCATATTGCTCCGAACTATCACATTACCCTGGAAGAATGGAATCATGATCAGGACCATGTTCACATCATGTTCCGTGCTCATCCAAAATCGGAACTGAGTAAGTTCATCAATGCGTATAAAAGCGCAAGCAGCCGCCTGATTAAGAAGGAGTACCCGGAAGTCCGGCAAAAGCTATGGAAGGAAATGTTCTGGAGCAAGAGTTTTTGCCTGTTGAGTGCCGGAGGTGCCCCGATTGAGGTCATCCGTCAGTACATTGAAACACAGGGAGAGGGTAAAAGTGAACACCGTGTACCGTTTTCGGATTTATCCGAATAAATCACAAAGGGAATTATTTGCAAAGACATTTGGTTGTGTTCGTTTTGTTTATAACCGGATGCTTGCGGAGAAAAAAGCTTACTATGAGAAAACGGGAAAGAACTTAAGCGTGACACCGGCCAGATATAAATCCGAGTTTCCGTGGTTGAAGGAAGTAGACAGTCTGGCCCTGTGCAATGCGCAGCTGCATTTGCAGACTGCATATAAAAATTTCTTTCGTGATGACTCAGTTGGTTTTCCGAAATTCAAATCAAAAAAGAAACCTGTGAGAAGTTATACAACCAATTGTGTGAATGGAAACATCGCCTTACAAAATGGAAGGTTAAAACTTCCAAAAGCTGGCTGGGTCCGCATCAGACAGCATCGGAAGATTGAGGAAGGTTACCAGTTGAAAGGTGCAACCATCACTCAGGAAGCAGATGAACGATACTATGTTGCTTTGTTATATTCCTGCGAGGAACCAGTGAACGAAATCAGGAAAGCAGAATCCGTGATTGGTCTTGATTTTTCCATGAAGGAGTTATATGTGGATTCCAATGGAAATCGTGCGGCATATCCTCATTTTTTCTCAAAAGCCCAGAAGAAGCTGGCAAGGGAGCAGCGTAAACTGAGCCACTGCGAACAGGGGAGTAACCGTTATAAAAAGCAAAAGAAGAAAGTGGCACGGATCCATACCCATATCGCACATCAGCGAAAGGATTTTTTGCATAAGGAGTCGAGGAAGATAGCCAATTCCTATGATATCGTGTGCATGGAAGATCTGAATATGAAAGAAATGAGCCAGGATATGTGTTTTGGAAAGCGTGTTCATGACAATGGCTGGGGAATGTTCACGGATTTTCTGGCATATAAAATGGAACGCGCCGGGAAGAAACTGGTCCGTATTGACCGCTGGTATCCCAGCTCCAAGACCTGCAGCTGTTGTGGAAACATAAAAGAGGATTTGCAATTGAGTGATCGCATTTATGAGTGTGCGTGCGGAAATCGAATGGACCGGGATCAAAACGCAGCAATCAATATATGCAGGGAAGGTATTCGAATATCTGGAATGATACTTGATACAGAAAAGAAAATCTCCTGATCCTTGCGGAAGAAATTCCATACCATCATAATGTCTAATAAAACCGTGGGACACACGGGGATAGCTCGCTTATGCTTTGCCCTATCGGGCAATCGAACGAGAAGCCCCCACTTCAGGCGCTAGCTAAGTGGTGGGAGTATATCACGCCTGAAAAGATCTTGGATTAGATCTTACACTGGAACAGCAGAATAGCATCATTTATGGAATTTTTCGTTCTATATGTTATAATCGCTGCTTATCGTCATAAAAGTTTACGTTTACTGCGTAAACGTAAACTTTTTATTTCAATATACCTAAACAGACACAAATCAAAAATATTTGCCGTACTTGTCTGCAGGATTATCACATGTGAGAATCTGTGACCACATGCGATTTAAATTCAACATATATCGTGAAATTCATTGTGTATTCGCTTAATTACAAAGTAAAATTGGTGCTGCATGATATAGCCTTGGGCATAAATGTCCAGGGCTATTTTTATTTACATTTCTCGCAATTAAAAGTTTACGTTTTTCACTAAAAAGTAAACTTTTAATTGTTATGTGGCCTGTATGATGCTATAATACAATTAGAGTAAACATAAACAATGTAAACGTAAATATTTATATCAATCAGGAGCATCCTATGGAAGAAATCAAAGAAAAATCTGCAAAAAAACCGGTTAGCATGCGCTTGACCGCAACAGCATCGGAACGGCTGATGCACATCATTGAACTGTATAAAAATCTAGAAGACCCAAAAGGCGAGCAGCAGGAGAATGCTATTCTGCGCATTCTTGATATTGCAGAGTCCGACAATGTCAGAGGGACACATCCTGAGTTAGAAGGCCCCTTACTGGCAGTTGAAGCCACGATCTCTGCATTAATTAAACAACTTAATGGTATAGCAGTCGGTCAGGATGCCAAAATTTCTAGGCTTCAGGAAGCATTAAATACTGCGATTACAGAGAAAGAACAGGCTATTGAAAAGGCCAAAATTGATATGGATAAGGCCCAGCAAAATACTGATTTGGCTAACAGGCTCCAAAAAGAGGCCATGGATACGATGAATAAAGCAGAGGAGGATGCCGCTGCCCAGATTGAAGCCATAAAAAAAGAAACCACTGCTCAAATTGAAAAAGTAATGAGTGAAAAAGAGCATGCATACCGTGAGCGTGATGATGCCCGCACGATTGCCAATGAAAAAACTGCTAGCAATGATCTTCTTCTCAAAAAAATGACTGGTATGGAAGCCGATCTGGAAAAATACAAGGATTTACAGGAACAGTACAAAGAACTCCAAGAAAAATGTTCAGCCCTGCAGTCTCAGCTGAATGAAAGCCAACTGCGTGCGGAAATTGATAAGGAGCGTGCCGTCATGGATAAAGAGCGTGAAATGCAGGATCGTCTCAGAGAAGCAGATAAAGAAAATGCGAAGCTGCAGGCGAAAATTGAACAACTGTCGGCTGCAGAAACCTCGCCAAAGTAAATATTTTGATTTTTAAAGAGTCATTCATGAAGAAATCATTAGATCGTTTCCTGATAGCGCAGCAGAATTATTATTATGACGCTTATACGGAACTAAAAGCCGGTAAAAAGAGAAGCCATTGGATGTGTTTCATATTTCCCCAGATTCGTGGCCTCGGATACAGTGATATGGCGAAATATTATGCCATTGAAAGCCGTGAGGAAGCTGAAAACTATATTACGGATCCGACCATCGGTCATAATCTGATTGAAATATCTACTGTCCTGCTGGAAATTAAAGACAACGATGCAAAGAAAGTAATGGGTGAACCAGATGATAGAAAGCTCCAATCCTGTATGACCTTATTTTCCACTGTTGCACCGGAAATAGATGTATTTGAAAAGGTACTCCAAAAATTTTATGGCGGAGTCAAAGACAGCAAAACCTTAGAAATTCTTCAGGAAGTAGAAAGTTAAAAGCTTTTCATTGGAATATTGACTTTTCAGTGAAAATAGAATACGATGTTGTTAGCTAACTACTCTTGCTAAGACAGAGACAAAAAATATGGTGAGCAATCCTACCATAAAGCTGCCGAACTTCATTTTCTGCTGAAGGTTCGGCAGCCTTTTTTGCATAGCACATTTCTTCCCATTGATCTACATAAATGGTCATGCCATCATCTGATAATCCTTGATTTGCCCCAAATCCAATGATAAAATACTCATAGATTCTTTCATTTCAACAACTTTTGTCTCTGACAAAGCGCACGCCATTTTATGGCCGAATGAGTGGGGGAATTCTGGAAAATAAACAGAATAACTATGTACGTTGGAGGAACTTCCTTTTGGAGGTTCCTTTTTTCGTGCCCAAAAAGGAGGACTCACCTATGAAACTTACAATCAAGGATCTTATTCGGCTCCGCCACTGCGAAAGCCACTACCGTCTCGGAAAACTGGGATTATATCCTGCATCAAAGCGTACCCAGTTTTTTTATCAAAAGAAGGACTCTTTAATTTTAGCATTATCCAAAGGGTATACCGCATTCTCAGAAGCGCTTGAAAAAGCATTTCTGGAATACAGCAGGGATTGGTTTCTTAACAACCGCCAGTATGAAACCTGCCGGGACCAGGACTTTACCAGGTGGCATCGCTTTGCCGACTGGTTTTTTGACCAGGGTTATCAGATTTTAAAAACCAGGCTCTGCTCAACAATCTCGGTCAATGCAAGCTGCAACCGCGTAGCAATATCAGAATTATCTGCGCAAGCTGATCTGATCCTTAAAAAAGGGGAACAGATCTACGCCTTAAGCATTTTTCCAAACGAGCCACAGTATTCTGTAAGAGCTAGGAAGCAAGAGACCCAGGCATATTACAGCCCGGAGCTGCTATCACAATACCTAATCAGCGCTCCCTCCTATGGCCATGGAACAATTTCCATGATCTGCTACTTGAAATCCAAAGAGGATAAGGCCGATTTCCTGTCCTCACAGTATACAGAAGGAAAATGCTATCTTCAAATGAGCTATGGCGGAATAGAAGATGCCACCCAGGCTCTCCTGAGCGCAATCCATCTTTCCATACCTCAAAAATGTGCGGACTGCCTCTATACGGACTTGTGCCATCAGCAGAATACTTCCACATTGGCACCAGAAAATCAGCCAGAAGAAACTTCCATTTCTGTTCCGGCGGAAACAGTCGATTTAGAGAAAGGATTAACCCCAGAGCAGCGAAAGGTTGTTGAACACATGGAGGGCCCTATGGCAGTCATCGCGGTACCTGGTGCCGGCAAAACCCACTGTCTGATTGCGCGTATGGTGCGTATGATCAAAAACGGGATTTTACCGGAACAAATTCTTTTTGTCACCTTCACCAAAAAGGCCGCTGGCGAAATTCTGGAACGTGCCAGACGGGTGCTCGGTGAAGAAAGTGCATTGCCGGCCATCTTTACCTTCCACAGCCTTGGCTACACGATTCTTCGCAAACATGAGGACTTCATAGGAAAATCCTTAAAAATTGCAGAGAAGGTAGACTACTATCGTCTGATTTTGCAGATCATTGATGAAATCTCTCCATTGTCCGGCATTGACTATGACGGACTCACCGGTGATTTCGGCCTGCTGAGCAGGATTTACAACGCTGTACTTTCCATTGAGAAAGACGGACTGGAAGAGTGGAAAAAACATGCGGATTTTCCTGATCCGGATGGTTTAGGGTGCCTTTATCAGAAACTGAAGGAACGAATGAAAGAAGAGGGGTATATCTGCTTTGATGAACAGATCCAGCTTACCAACCAACTGTTTAGCGAATATCCAGATGTATTAAAAAGCTATCAGCAGCGTTTTCGCTATGTAATGATTGATGAATTCCAGGATATCTCGTCAGATCAGGTCGATCTGGTATACGCCATCGCATCCCATGGAAATATTGTGGTTGTGGGAGACGATGATCAGAGTATTTATTCCTGGCGCGGAGGAAGCAACTATTACCTGCTTCATTTTCAGGAGATGTGGAGCAACAGTAAAATCGTGATTCTTCCAGATAATTTCCGGTCGGTAGACCATATTTTGGAAGCTGCAAATGCGCTGATTGCCAATAATACGAATCGGTATCGCAAATCTCTGCGTTCCCATCACCGCGCTACGGTTCGGCCGATTTATCGGAAAAATGTTCTGGTAGATACCATCCGGGATCTGGTTGCATCCGCAGAACGCTCTGGTTATAAACCTGGAGATATTGCCATCATTGCGCGCAAAAATAAAGCGCTGGAAAAGATCAAAAAAAGTTTAGATGGTTTTTACCTTGCAACTTCACCCAAAACATTACTCATAAAGGATGAGGTATTTATTGCCATTCGTGACACATTTTCTCTCTACGTGACCAATTTTCATGATCCACTGGCGCTTTACAGACAGCTGAAACGTAATGGATATGAACTGGACATTCCTGTCGAGCGAGACCACATGTTGGAAAGCTTCTTAAAATATTTCAATCTTCCAGAACCAGATTTATATGATCCGGATCTGCTTGAAATATATGAAGCATCCGGCAGTCCCGGTATCGCACTTGCCAGGACACTTTCTTCCTGTAAAAAACTTCTGTATGCCCAGGATCTGTCCGATGCCGTTCGGTCCATTTACCAGTTTCTCAGGCAGAAGAAGGAACATCCGGCAGTAGAAGAGTTGTGCTCCCGCATCGAAATGCGGGCTATCAATACGGCTTCCGAATTTCTTAACCATATGAATGCCATGATCGAATTTTCTGATACAGCAGAGGTTGAATATCCCGCAAGCCCCGATACGATTACCCTTCTTACTGCTCATAAATCAAAAGGGAAAGAATTTCCCACCGTAGTAATTTATGGAGTAGAAGAGTTTGAAGAATCAGAAGAGGGCCGGAACCTACTGTATGTTTCCATGACCCGGGCCAAACGAAACCTCTTTCTTTTGCAGGGTAGTTTTTCCGATGCCCCACTGTATCCGGAGTTTAAAAACTATGTCGATTGACCGCTGCCGCGGCATCTTGTTCACGCACAGATATTGTGTTAAGATGGGGTATGGAAATAGTGGGGGGGAGAATTACATAGCTCCCGGTCACCATAGAACCCTTGATCAAAAAAAATACTATATGGCATATACGGAAAGTAAAAATAACCAGGAGGAAAAGGATTATGAAATTTGAGTGGATTGAAGAAGGGGACGGCTGTTACCGTGTCCAGTTTTTTGACATGGATGAAAAGAAGGTATTCGACATTAAGATTACCGACTATAGTGATCCGTACTGGCAGCAATCAGACCTGGAACGGAAGATTCGTCGCGAATGCTGCTATGACGTTATCTTCTATGCCGGACACCGCAAGAGCTACTCTGACAACCCGAATTATGAAACGGAATACGGTTTTCAGGGTAAATCAGAACATGACATAATATATATCCGGGAACTGTGCAAAAATTTTATAGCAGATTCCTATGTTTTTGATTACGAAAAAGCATTGCGCGGCCTTCAAAAGAGGAAGGCAATGTCAGATTGGTTTCTGGCCAGTGGTTATACCGGAGATTATGAAGGAAAGCAGGAATATAAAAGATCTATTGTAGTTGACGAGCTTGACTAAAAAGCTTACTAAATTGGTTGCCACATCGTCATCTTGTTCACGCGCAGATATTATATTAATATGGAGTATAGAAATAGCTCGGAAAGGAGGATTTCGCGATGAGCGAAAAAGAAGAGATCATATTCATGCAGACCCGATTGGTACGTTTAGCATCAAAGGAATGGCATCTTCCTGTGGATGAGATTTTTAACATCTTCGGAAAAGCAGATGTACTTGGCTATATCGAAAAAGTTATGGGATTTTTCACTGCGAAGGAGATGATGCTGTATTAGAAGACATCACGGAATTTCTTCAAAGAAAGGGGATCCAAATTAGTGCTTGATTTTACAGATGGGCTTATCCTTTACCATGGCAGCTATTGTGAGGTAAAGAAGCCTTTATTGGAAAGATGCGCCAGACGAAAAGACTTTGGACCACCTCCAAGGACCAGGCTATTCGTTTTCTCAAGACTTCCATTGCTAAAGCATTCGCAAATGGAAGCATTAAAGAGAATCAGGATTATGGCTATCTTTCCATCTTTCAGTTAAGACCTTCACCAGAATTATCCACATATGCATTTGATGATGCAAATGTGGAATGGCTGCACTGTGTTGCGGCTCATCGAAAAAGACTTTTGTTTCTGGATGTTGAAGATACTATGGCAAAATATGATATTATTGCTGGGAAAATTGCGGATGACGCGACAAATGCAACGCTGGCTGCATACCTAGTCGGCGCCTTTGGAATAGCCGGAAGCAAAGAAGCTGATGATTTTTGTATTAAACAGCTACTTCCGAATAAGTTAAAGGATCAGTATTGTTTTAAAACAACTGCAGCGCTTGATTGCCTGCATTTTGTGGAAAGCGAGAAAATATGGCTGAAGAAATGATTTCAAAAGAGCGAATAGACTATACGATTGACCTTCTTATTACCATGGCCGTCGAAGAAATTGCAGAAGATACAGGAAAAAGTCCAAAGGAAATATTGCCGGAATTTTATTCTTCCAAAACCGGCAAGGCACTTTACGATGAGCAGACCCGATTATGGTGCAATGGCCCATCCTATATTGCCGAATTATACATGGACGAACTCTCCAAAAGAAAGATTTGAGAAAAAGCTGTTTCTAACGTATTATGCGTTTGAAACAGCTTTTCTGATTAACAGACCTCCCGGCACTAAGGCTCCTTCTTTTCTGTCCATTCTTAGCTCCTTCTTTTCTGTCCATTCTTGGCGTTGCGCTCACCTTTGATCTATGTTAAACTATCCTTGATAAAATTTATTTCAAACACAATAGACTCTGTCTTCGTTTCAAGCACATTGCTTATTAAAAGGGGATGAGTCTGCACAGATGCGGACCAAATTAGAGGAATTCTAATTTGGTCTTTTTTTGTGCATTCACAACAAAGAGAGGAGGAACCTATGGCTATTTTACAACTGCCGTACAATTTGTCTGCGCTATTCAATTTCAATGAACCAGACACAAATGAGGGGGCGATGGAATCTTCGGATGAAGATTTTTTCGACCTTTTTGATTTTCTGCCAGAAAATACGGTGACTACCAATTATCTGGCCAAAGGAGATGACCGGATCCAGTCACTGCTCCGGATCAAAACCCGCCGGACTTATTCCATGAATGACTTTTTCAAATTATTTTCCAGAGACCAATTCTGGAAAAAGAGCAACAGCCGAAAAGATTTCACGGAATATCTGATCAAGACCTACTGGAAAAAGGTGATCGATCCTTTTGTAAATACCCTTTACAAAGATTTTCTGGCCGGTCAGATCACGGAACAGGAGATTTCTGAAAAACTGCAGGAGATTCTGGGATTTAGCATTTCTCTATCGCAATGCCATGATGAGCAGGTAACGAGGCTGGTTGGAGCAACCGGTATGCCAACGGACTGTATTTTTCAAATGACTGTATTTGAAAATGAATACTTTCTGGTCTTCGGAAAACTAAAGCCCAGAAACCGGAACCGCAAAATCTATTTGAAAGACGATAAGAGAAAATGTATCTTATGGGATTCCTATTATCTTGCAACACTGGCAGTCATAGAACGTATCCGGATTGAATACAAGCGCTACATCCATTCCATTGAGTCTAAAGACCATGACCTGGTCTATATGTCCATTCTGGATGAAATTGCCCGTAGATACCAGGCTTTTGGGAAAATGTGTACCGTATATGCTTATGAAAAAGAGCAGGTTTTGTATCCAGAAGTCATGCAATTTTTTGACAAGCTGGAAATTCCTGTAAAGGAGCGAATAGCCGGCCAACAAGCGCACGGAATTATATTTCAATTTTCACTCCTGCAGCAGATCCTGCCGATCTTAAATCAGTATTCTATCAGCACAGTGGATTTTCTATGTAATGATAATATTCCAGAGGGATATCTCATCATTATAAAAGCCCTGATGGAACAGCACAAAATGCAGGAAGCGGATGAGCGCTATCATCGAAATAACACAGAGGTAGCCAATGCATTTATGACCAAAAAGAATATTCCGCCAAAGCATCAGGATTACATGAAAGAGAGCCGTTTCTTAACAGTTTACCGCTATATAGAGGTAGACGAAGACTGTGATCTTGACAAAATGCAGGAACTGGAAAAAGAATTTCTTGCTCTTGGGGATATTTTGGGAAAGCATCCCTATGATGCTTCCATTCGTTTCCGCAAGCTTGGCCGACACCATGCTTCCGGCCTTTATTCCCCGGCCTACCAGTGCGTATGCATTGATGTCCGCTCCCCTAGCAGCTACGTCCACGAATTTCTGCACATGTACGATCACTTTCATGGAATGCTGAGTGAAGGCTATGATTTCAAAGAAATCCGGCTTCAGTATGAGGCCTGCCTGCAGGAATATCTTTCGAATTGTGAAGATCCGGATTTAAAAGCACGGCTGAATGGAAACAGCAAATACAACCTGGATTACTATTTGGTCCCAACGGAAGTGTTTGCCCGCTGCGGGGAACTGTATTTTACGCGTTTTCGTGGTGTAGATAATTCTCTTCTGAAATTTGAAAGAGGATTTGACTATCCGGAAAACGAAAAATTATTGGAGCTGATCAAAAAATATTATGATCAGCATTTTTTAACGGAGGAGATATCATTATGAAGAAATTTTTTATCAAGGACCTGGCCAACATGGTCGAAAAGGAAATTGCAACGGAGTTTTTACTTCGGAATGTCAAATTGTCGATCGCGGATGGCCGGCGCTGGCAGGACCTTACGCTCAGTGATAAGAGTGGTATTGTATACGGAAAATGCTGGTCCGAACACATCTCGGATGAAACGGATAACTATGTTGGAAAAATTGTCCGTGTTGTCGGAAAAGTTGAGCTTTTCCGGGAGCAGTGTACGCTGCGGATTGTCCGGATCAGTCCGGCTGAAACATACGATCCGGCAGATTTCCGGGTTACTTTGTCCAGCTACGATGTAGAACAAAGTATCACCCTCTTAAAAAAACTCCTCGATGAAATTGAGGATCCCAAATTGTATAGTTTATGCTGCGCTGTATTCGGTATGGGGACTGCCAGATACGAACGGTTTTTGGAATTCCCACTGACCGAGGAAGCCACACATCCATACTTTGGCGGTTTTTTAAAGCATACCATCAATGTTGCAAACCTGGCTGATATGGCGCTTACTATCTGCGAAGGCAGCCCAAATGAAGTAATCCGGCCGGATCCATCGCTGGTCATTGCCGGTGCGCTTCTTCACGCAAGCGGCGTGCTTTCCCAGCTCACACTCAGCGCTGCGGAAGGCATCTTCACGGACCGGGCCCGCCTTTTGAGTTCCTCCACAGATGCGGTTTTAATGGCAGTCTGCACAAACAGCCGATTAGAACAGGAGAAACGAGTTACGGATATGTCCGCACTTTTACATATTCTGGAAGCTGCCAATGGAACGACACCGCCTAAAACCAAGGAGGCAGTTATTGTCACCAACGCAGTACGAATGAGCAAAGAGCTGAATTCTATCGATCAGATCTTTTTCGAGTCTGACCGTATGCATCCGACCGATAAGACCCGGAAAGCTTTCTGCGACTATCTGGGTTATGAGGTCTTTCGAGGAGGAGAGGAATGTTTGAAAAACTGATTTTAAACCCATATGTGAAAAATGCTCTGAAGCAATACATGGACAAAGGACAAAAAAATGCTCAGCATTTAATTCTGTCAGGCCCTCAGGGTACTGGAAAGCGGACCTGTGCAGATATCCTGGCACACTTTCTCCTGGACATCAGACTTGATAAGCCACTCCATTCCTGCGCAGATTTTTTCTGTCTGGACTGTGACCAGGCAAGCATCAAATTGTCTGATACGGAGGACCTAAGAGAATTTATTTCCTATTCCAGTACTGTGCGCCGCGTTGTTTTGATTGATAATGCGAATCAGATGACCCCAAACGTGGCCAACAGCCTGCTAAAAGAGTTGGAAGACGGGCAATGTGTATTCATTTTTATAGCACACAAGCCTTTGATCCGCACGGTATGCAGCCGATGCTTTGAAATCCGTTTTCTTCCGGTAAATAAAGATGATATGGCACAGTTTTTTATGGAACAGGGAGATCTTGTATCATTAGAGGTGGTTACAGCTTCTAATGGCTGTCCCGGACTATTCCGACAGCTAAATGCTGATGACGCTTTCATATCTATGACCGCCAGAATGATAAAAGCACTGAACCAACAAAATCATGCGGATCTTCTGTCAACCTTCGGTCTCCTGAAAGAAAAAGACGAATTTGCTTTGGAAGCATTTTCACCGGCCGCCCGTCTGGCAATCGTGAGGCTTTTGGAAGCCATCTATGCAGATCAATACCTGCATAAACTTGTTGGAAGCAAATTATTCCCGTATATGACGGAACTGCCTATTTCTGCTAAACAGGCTTACCAGATTTCTGAACAGGCACACAATATCCGGGGCAAAAAGCTACTCTACACAAAACATGATTTTCTGGAACTCCTGTTCCAGATGATGAAAGAGGGGGAATTATGACTCTTTATACCAAGATACGCCCAAAAACCTTCGATGAGGTAAAGGGGCAGGAATTTACTGTAAATAATCTGAGAATGCAGTCCATCCGCGACAAATTCTTTCAGGTAATTATTCTGGCCGGGCAGTACGGGGCCGGGAAAACAACACTTGCCAGGATCGTGGCCACGGCAGCAAACTGTAAAAACAAAGATAAGAATGGAAACCCTTGCGGTACCTGTGATGGATGCAGATCTGTATCTAGTGGATCTGTAGACTTTCTGGAAATCGACGGTGCCAGTAACACCGGAGTTGATCATGTAAGGGACCTGACAGACTGGCTACACGAGCGCCCACTCGGAAAGCGGAAAATCGTTATCATTGATGAGGTACACATGCTTTCCCGTCAGGCTTTCAACGCCCTTTTAAAAACACTGGAGGAACCACCAGCTTATGCACTGATCATTCTTTGCACAACAGAAGCAGACCGGATCCCGGCAACCATCCGGTCGCGATCTGCCTGCTATACCATCACGCAGATCCCAGAGGCCATCATCTGTGAACATCTTCTTGAAGTTGCGACAGAATTTCAAATCCGTATTCAGCCGGAAGCTGCAGAACTGATTGCTTCCTATTCTGGTGGTGCGATGCGAAATGCCTTAAAACTGCTGGAACAGCTATCAAATGGCGAAGATGAAATCACGGCTGATGTCGTTCGATCTGTTCTCGGGATGTCTGAAAAAGATGAGCTGCTCCGAATCATCCAAGCGATGCTTTCTGGAAATTACACAAAGCTGCTGGAATCTTTAAATTCCATTGCCAAAAGCGGAAAATCTCTTCTAAGCCTTACGGAAGAGCTCCTAAATGAATCCACATCCTTGCTGCTGGCCAAAACAGGGCAGCCATCATCATCTTCAGCTATCGCAGAAAACTATACACTAGAACGGCTTTGCGAGCTGTCTGCTAAAATAAACTGGCTGAATGATGAACTAAAAAATGCTGCCGGCAGCGGAATAGCAGCCTATATCCATGCGACAAAAGATCTGAACACTGGTGAATCAGGTCTTGCTGGAAAATTAAAATCATTGGAAGATCAGATGTTCAGGCTGTCTGCCGAACTAAAGTCTATAAAATCCGTCGGATTTTCGAAACCGGTCGATACGGCTCTGGAAGCAGAAACCAATATCCCGATAACTTCCAATAGCTCTGCTCAGCCCGACTTACCCGAGGAGAGTGTACCTGTTTTAATCACTCCTTCCAAAACCTCTGAAGTTGCGCAAACAGAAACTACAGATTTTGACGCACTTTTTGGTGACTGGGGCTTTGACTCCTTTGATAATACGGACGAACCCGGATTTTTTGAAAGTGCAGAGGAAACTGGCACTTCTTTCCAAGAGACAGCAACAGTTTCTGAAACTTCTGCGGCTCTTTCTGCGGGAGAACTTGCACAAAAAAGTTTGTCCGAGAGAATCAGCAATGACCCTGTCATAAAGGAAAAACTTCTTTCTGCTGAGTGGATCACGCAGGAAGAGAACCTTTTACTTAAGGTGCTGCCAGAATACAAAGAAGATATCCTGTTATTTATTGCTGCAAGTGGCATAAAAAACATTACAATCTGCTAACTACACAGGGACCATGAACCGCAATTGTTTATGGTCCTCATGAATACTTATCACACATGATTACGGAACTATACTGTAAAAAATTTTATTTAGAATAGGGGGATATATATGGATTTCATTGATGATCTGGATGTTTCTATAATCGCAAATATACTTGTAAATATGGGTATTGACATTAGTAATTTAAACGATATTACTGATGCCGATGACTACGAAGATACAATTTCTACCATTACTGCATCACTTGAAAAATTGCGAAACGAGGAAGATCTACTATATGTGCTTCTTGAACTGATTGCTGGAGACAATGAAGAATTGGTGGATTTCTATTTTAAAATGGTTGGATTTCACTAAGGAACCTAGAATATGCACAATGATTGGGAAGCCCATTAACTTCCGGCCTTCAACACCTAAAGTGCATATCATTTCTACACAGCGTTTTCAATAGTTAGTATGTATAGACTGATAAACTGCAGCCAATTATAAAAGCTGCAGTTTATCAGTTTTTCTTTTTTATACCTCTCACAGTACTTATGATACCTTACAAAAGAGTCAATCTTAAACAATTCCCCTTCTACTTTCATTTGTCTTGCAGGAAATCCACTCTTTCTGTATAATATAAGCTAGGGTTTATTTTTTAGCTTTTAGGAGCGTGAATAATGGAAAAAGATTCAGATTTATTAAATAAAAAGAAAACTGTTCAGATTTCAGTAACAGATAAAGATGGAAAAGAGCACCCCATTGATGTTGAAACCGAGATGGTACCTGTTGGTCATGAGATCAATTATCAAACCGAAAATGAGTGGTGGTCAAAGGATCCTGAAACCGGAAAAGTATATGCGCCAATTCCCGAACATTATGCCCTGCACTTTCAGGAACTTCAAGCTCGTATGAAGTCTGGCCCACCTTTGACAGAAAATGAAAATCGTGTATATGAGGCTCTCAAAGTGGTTCTTCAGGAGCTGCCGGTTTTTGCCGCTGATAACGCATACAACGCACAACCTAATGCATCTTCTCTAGAATCCATAGAACACGAAACCAAAAAAAGGACCAACCGAACAAGAAAAAAAGACTATGTCGATACTTCATTGACCAAGCACATCTCCCTGATCATTGATCAGGAGTATGAATCTGGTTTAAGTTTACGCAAAAGCGGAAGTGCATATCTAACACCTCTGGAATCAACAGATGGCCTCAATTATGATGCTAATACCGGAAAACTTTATTTTGAAGGAGTACCTGTATCAGAAGCAAAACTGGAAGAAATTAGTCGTGGTAAGGTTGTTGAAATCGGTGAATTTGATCTGCCCTTATTAAAACTATTTTACAGTATTATTCTTGCCGATATTAAAAATACTATCAACCAAAACCAGTATGCGATAAACGAAAGTTTTACTATTTACTTACCCGATTTGGCCGAACTTATGGGGAAAGGACGTAATTTAAGTGATAATGATATAATCATGCTGCGAAATAAGACAGGAGCATTCCAAACCATCTACGGGATTATTCGCGATCCAAAATATCCAAAACGAATCGGATCCGCTTTACCGCTTTTGGTTTCACTGGGTTATGATGACACCACGAACACAATACGTTTTTCCTCTCCCTACATGCTTCGCTTAATTCAGACACTGTATAATGTAAAGGTACGACAGTCAAAACTCAACTTAAATAAGATTACTGAACCTGCAAAGTTCTTAATATCAGAACATACCGATATCATTTATACATCAATTGCTAAAGAAAGAAATAAACGCGCCGTAGAGATTGTTTTCGCCATTGTGACAATGATTGAGCAATCTACAGACGAAAATGTATGTATCACCGTTCGGGATATTTTTGATCGCTCTCCTCAATTAGTAGAAGCGCTTAACAATACAATCCGTACAGCGAATAAAAATACTCTATTAAAGCGTGCTTTTTCGAAAGCTTATGAGTTGTTGGAAAAAAAGACTACATTGAAAGAGCATTATCCTTATATGGTTTTCTCTGAAGAACTTTTGGGAATTCCAACTGTAAGTACTTTAAACGAAATGAAGCTGCACTTCATCAAAAAAAAGTAACTCGAACCGAGGACATACTGTTCTCGGTTTTCTATCATGTGGTGGCTACATAACTTCAAACCAAATATCTTTAGTAATTTTTAGAAAATGCATTAACCGATCAACTGCAGTTCAAATACAGATACATTTTTGCATAGTATAGTAATTAAACAGCTGCAGCTCAGATACAGCCACTTTTCGGAGAACTGCGCTATCTGAACAGCTTCGACTCAGATACACTACTTTTCGGTAAACTGCGCTAGCCGGTCAATTCCAGCCCAAATGCAGCTATTTTTCGGTAAACTGCGCTATCCAAGCGGCTCTACCTCAGATGCACTACTTTTCGGAGAACTGCGCTATCTGAACGACTCCGACTCAGATGCTCCACTTTTCGGTAAACTGCGCTAGCCGGCCAGTTCCAGCCCAAATGCAGCTATTTTTCAGTAAACTGCTCTATCCAAGCGGCTCCAGCTCAGATGTACTACTTTTCGGTAAACTGCGCTATCTGAACGGCTCTACCTCAGCTGCGTTACTTTTCGGTAAACTGCGCTATCTGAACGGCTCCGCCCCAGATAACCAACTTTTCGGAGAACTGCGCTATCTGGTCAGTTCCAGCCCAAATGCAGCTATTTTTCGGTAAACTGCACTAGCTAAACAGTTCCAGCTTAGATGCTCCACTTTTCGGAGAACTGCGCTAATCGGCCCGTTTCAGCGCAAATACAACTATTTTTCAATAAACTGCAGTAGCCTTTCGGCAAAATACTATAGCTTTTCGGTAAACTGCGCTAAGCTTTTTCGGAGAACTGCAGTAGCTTTTTCGGTAAACTGCGGTAGCTTTTTCGGAGAACTGCGGTAGTTTTTTCGGAGAACTGCGCTATATTTTTCGGAGAACTGCGGTAAATTTTTCGGTAAAGTGCAGTAGCTATTTTCGGTAAAGTGCGGTAACCATTTTCGGTAAAGTGCGGTAGTTTTTCCCGGAAAAACCCTTATTTTACAATACTTCCCCCATTTTCAGTCTTATTTTCCCCATTTATTTTCTCATTAACACATCTCACAAAACAGTCCTTTTTTACCCGTTTTCCCACACTTTGGCAATATTCCAAATTTTTTTATTTCCCTTTATAATTAACATTACATTGCGGAAAGGGGGTGGATCCAGAGTGAAACGTTTTGCGAATGTAAGCATTCCATCCATAAAGAAAATCATTCATACTTCATTCGAGAAGCAGCTATTAAAAAGCTGCTCTGTTCGGCTGTTCATTCTGATCCATTTCTATGCCAACGCAAATACCGGCATCACTTCACCACTCGATTTGGAAGATCTGGCACAAGCACTTGATTGTAACATCAAAACCGTTCGCAGCAATATTCTCCGGTTGGAGTCCTGCGGCTTTTTTGATGTATCTATGGATCCGGTCACAGAAGAGTATACCTTTACAATCCATGACTACACCAAAATGTATAATCCTATCGGTCTTGGCGGTGGTTATATCCAGTGTACATATGATTTGCTTGAGCAGCTCCTGCAGATCAAATCCATTAATGAGCTACGAGTGATCCTTATGCTTCTTTGTGAAGCGATCACCACTGAACTTCAGAGTTCTGCAAAGCTGGCCGTGGCCAAACTCACATTTAAAGAATTACTTGCCGGTTTACCAAAATATGTAAAACCAGGTGTGGTAAAGCAGATTTTGGATCATGCCAACTCCTTCAAAACTATTTTTAAGGAAGAGTACACCAGGAAAAAACGCTATATTGCTGCAAAGCTCAATGATTGTTTTAATGGAGCGACTACCAAAAACCAGGTCCGTCAGGAAGCCTACTCCGAAATTGTTTCTTTTACCACTGAAATGGATGATGTGATCCGCACCTTTAACACTTACCTGTTTGAGGACAAGTTAAGAGAGAGAATGCAGTATGAGGAGATTCTGAAAACAGAATATGGCATTGCCTTCGATCAGACACCTACCCTGGATGCTGAGCATTTACTTCCTATCTATGATTTTGAAGAAACTCAGTATCATGATCTTACCATCATGGCACAGGACTATGAAATTGGTACGGTTCTTGATGCACTGCACCTTTTCTATAACCGTTATATCCTCACAAAACTCTATGATGCAAAGAAAGGGCCTGGCTCGCTCGTTCGATCCATCATAAGGGAATTAATCCAAAATCCACAAATTGCATAAGTTTCGCTTCACCGGCATCCGCTAGGATGCCTATTTCTCGTTCCATTCTGTATTTTCATACCCGTTTTCTGGGTAATTTTTTTCCTATTTATTGCTTTTCAATGTGTATTTTTTTCAGCAATATCTAAATTTCCAGGTCGGTTATCCACAATTTCTTTTATTTGATTCAGAAAAAAATCACCCTTTTTATAAAAAAACCATTCTTTTCATCAGAAAATCATCTTTCTCAAAATAAAAACTGCATTTGCTTCTAAAAATCGGCTGATCCAAAAAATAATGCCTGAAATAGCTCCTTTGACAGCAGAAAATTACTCATGTTTTTACATGTCTTTTATGTCTTTGAATTTTTTTATGTTTTTTAGCTCTTTTAAATAAAACGCGTTCCGCGACTAGCCCCTTACGGAGAGAGTGATTGTGAAGAGGAAATAAATCATCCAAAAGAACCTTATTTCAACTCTATCAGAAAATAATACCTATTGTTTGCAAATATTGCCTGAAATATCTATCGGGAATCCCTATATATACGCCAAAGAGATCCATGTCTTCTATGTCTTTTATATTTTTTATATTTATAGAATGTCAGCTGCACAAGCATATCTGTTTGATTATTTGCTTTTTAGTATAACAATCCTTGCTTTGGAAAGAATTCAATGGTAAAATAATTACAAATTCTTTCATTTCAATTATATTTGCTTCTGGCAAAGTGAGAGTCAGTTAAGACCAAGTAATGGAGGAATTCTGCAAATAAACAGAATATATACACATTGGAGGAACTTCCTGTCGGAGGTTCCTTTTTTCGTGCCAGAAAGGAGGACGATGTCGATGAAACTTATGAAAGTGGATTTTATCCGGTTTTGCCGCGATGGAATCTTTATTTAGTTGTTTCAATCAATATGCAATGACCTGTGAAAAAATGATTTATTTTTAAGAAAACCAGGAAAATGAAAACAGGAAAGAGAGGATAACTATGAAAGAATTTAAAACACTGGGGTATGACTGGGAATGTGGCCATGAGGATTTGATCATCAGAGTATTATCCTATGCTGACAGAAAACGGCTTTATATTGGATTATACAAAGAAGAAAACGGAGAATGGGAGGACTTTGGTAATCTGACTGTAAATCTGCCTCATGAAGATGTAAAAAAGAATGAAGCATTCATTGATTACAATTTTTTCGAGTCCAAATTGCAGTTCATTAAAAAGTATCAGCTGGGAGAAATTTTACCTGAAACAGCCGTATCAGGATACTGCACTTTTTCGAAGGTAGCATTTGATCTTGACCGGCTGGAAGAATTTGATCCGGACGGAGTATGCGCGTACCGGGAACTCCACGGGGAAAAGAGCTCATCAGAGGATGAAGAAGAGGATCTGGATGATTACACGTTAATTAAAAAGATGCATGATTTAACGGAACGTTATCTGACACTGGATGATGGTCTGTCATCTGCAGAAAAAGCAGCTTTCCTTAAGGTGGAGATAGCAGAAGTAGCGTATGCTTTCTATATAAATAACGTTTTCTCCTGAGAGGAAGAAGAAGTATTCCGTGCTATTTCCAGATTAAATACGGATCTTACGGATATAGCGGCTGGCTGAAAATAGTCAGCCGCATTTTGGAAAGCTTCTATCAGAGTCTAAAAATCAAAGCGCAGCACTGAGAGTTTGGTGTGGCCTTAGATCTGTTGACAGGCATTGATGGCAATGTTATACTCCCATTAATAATAGCTTTTCATGTAAGTTATTTTTACAGAGTGTGGGTTTGTGACTGCATCTGTATTGAAATGGGATTCTTAGATTAAGTCAATGTGAATGTTACATTGGCTATTTTTTTTCAAAAATAGAGGAGGAAGGTGTGCGATGAAAGGCACAGTGAATGGAAAATCTTTGGATCAGGTGCTGAGTGAATTGAAGGCACCGTTTCCAGAAGAGGAACTTAAGAAGAATGAAAAAAATGAAACGTATATTCCGGTTGAAAGCCTGGAGAGCCGTTTGAACAGTGTCATCGGGGTTTTAAACTATGATACTTTGGTTACGTATGAAGGTATCCAGGAAGTTCTCGGGCGCTTTGTGGTAGTGGCCAAGACGATTCTGATTATCTATGATGATGAACGGAATGCCTTGATCCGAAAGTCTGCGCTTGGAGGCAGTAATATCATTGTTGTCAAAGATACTGGAAAGCCGTCCAGTTTAAAAACGGATATCGCAGCTGCACAATCGGAAAGTTTCAAAAATGTATGTAAGTTGCTTCAGATTGGTATCAGCCAGATCAGGAGAGGCAAGCAGCGCAGAGGACAGAATGGCACTAAGCAGCGCAGGGAAGAAAAGAATTTATATAAAATTCGTTTTACGTCTTCCCTTTCTGCGGGTAACAAATGCTATAAGGCAGATTGTGTGGATATAGCGACAGAAGAAAAGTTCCTGTTCGTAATTTTTAGTGGTCAGTACTCAAAGATTGAGAAATATGTAGAGTTTTCAAAATTTGTGCGTACCTACCGGGAAGGAAAAGAACTGGCCTTTTATGGACGTAAAGATGAATTTCATGGCCAGCGACGAATTGTTTTTGAGGAACCATCTGTAAAAGAATAAAAAATAATGAAATGGAGGATAGAGCATGAATCGAGTTATATTGATGGGTCGATTGACCAGGGATCCGGAAGTCAGGTACACTCAGGGTGAGCGCTCCATGGCCGTTGCCAGATATACACTGGCAGTTGACCGGAGAGGAGCAAGAAAGAGCCAGGACGGAAATGAGCAGACTGCCGATTTTATTAATATCGTGGCATTTGACAGAGCAGGTGAGTTTGCAGAGAAGTATTTTCGTCAGGGGATGCGTGTACTGGTGTCCGGACGCATCCAGACTGGCAGTTACACCAACAAAGAAGGTCAGCGTGTTTATACCACAGATATCATCGCAGATGATCAGGAATTTGCTGATAGTAAAAATGCGTCCGCTGGAGGAAAACAGGCACCAGAAATGGGAAAGCCGATCGGTGATGGCTTTATGTCAATACCGGATGGCGTAGAAGATGAGAGTTTGCCATTTAACTAAATATGTGCATGCTAGAGGAGGTTCTGATTTTTCAGAGCCTTCTTTATTTTATGAAAGGGAAATGAAAATGAAGCAGTATATACCGGATATTACAGAGCGCTTTCCTGAAGGGTATGGCGGTGTTGATATGACACCGGCCTATTTTGGAGAGCCGGTTGACTGGAGTAGAGCTTATCAAAGAGAAAAGGAAGATTATGAAGATCGAGATATTGATGCTGAAAGAGAATAATGAACGCGGGGTAAGAATGATGTTTCTTTCACTGGAGCAGCTTCAGAAATTGAAGCTTAATCCTACTCGCGCGGATTATGAAATTGCTTATGAGACGGAAGTGAAAGAGCAGGAGGGAACGGCATTGAATGTATCAGAAATTATGGAGGGTCTGTATGAGAGATTAAATCGCCCAGATCGTCCCAATAGAAAAACAATGCGTTCCATGTCGGTAGGAGATATTATTCAGATCGATGGCAAAGAATTATTCTTTTGCGATTCTGTGGGATTTAAGAAAATTTCTTTTGCTGGTACGGGGAAACTCGTTTTGAAGGCCGGGAAAGAGAACTCAGAGAAAGGAAAATAATCAGATCCTGGTAGACCAGGTTGCGATGAGAGTGTTGTACTTCGCATAAAGCACCTGAAAACAGCGTGAGGATCAGGAATGATTAGTAGCATGGGAGGCTACAGGTGCTGCCATATCCAGTTCTGGAATATGGTGATTATGGAAAAAGAAAAACGATATGTTGCCTCCATCTCAGGAGGAAAGGACTCCATGGCAATGGTTTTAGGGCTTATGGAAAAGGGCTGGCCGTTAACGCACTGCGTCTATTTTGATACCGGTATGGAGTTTTCATGCATTCGGAAAAATATAGAGAAAGTCCGACTGGAATTGGAGCAGTATGGGTGCGAACTTGTTATTCTACAGCCGGAAAGGCATTTCCTGGAAGAAATGCTCCTTCGACGGATCAAGTGCCGGGACGGATCATCGCACTATGGAAGCTATTGGTGCGGTGGGCCATGCCGCTGGATGACACGCCTTAAGATCAATGCCTGCGAAAAATATGTAAAATCACTCGGAGCAACTGCGGTGGAATACATAGGGATCGCAGCAGATGAATCTGGCCGAGTAAAGGAAAAGTGCTATCCATTGGTCGAATGGGGCTGGACTGAATATCAGTGCCTTCAGTATTGTTATGCGAAGGGATATAACTGGCTGGAGGGAGGCATAGAGCTGTATTCCATTCTTGACAGGGTAAGCTGCTGGTGCTGCCGGAACAAAAATTTGCGGGAGTTGAATGCAATCTATCATAACCTGCCGCAGTATTGGGACAAGCTTAGAGCTCTTCAGAGTTATATCGAAGAGCCATATAAGCCGCCGTATACGATTTTCGATTTAGAGGAGCGGTTCGCAAAAAAGGGAAGACAGCGGGGACTCTGGGAAGTATAAGGATCTTGCGGAGCAGAGTCTTGGTATAGCAGAATGCTAAATGTGTGAAATAATACCTATGAGCGGTTGATCGAAAAGGTCAGCCGCTTTTTTTGCCTGAAAATCCCATATTGACATCTGGGAATGAAATGCTTAAAATGAAACCTGACTTTCGGAGTTGAAGTATAAAACATGGTGCTAAGCCAAGGATTAAAACCTGTGGCTTAGCATTTTTTTGATGTCTCCTTCGTTCAAAAAATACGATGTCAGTGGTAAGCTGCACAGCTCTGACAATTCCCTGATAAATGATGTACCATGCGATAGATTTATATATTTTCTGTCTGATATTTTGGCAACTCTGAAGTCACGTACGAATTCAAACAGCTCTTCGGAACTATAACCATTTTTTAATATCTTGAACTGCAGTAATCTTGTCAGTAATACGGCCAGATAGCAGATTAAAAAATGTCCAACAATGGTATCCTGTTTTTGCAAGTATACCGGTCTGGCATCCAGCTGTGACTTCATGATCCGGAAGGATTCTTCTATTCTCCAGAGATTGTGGTATGCATTGTAGACATCCTTATCTTTCATGGAAATCTCGGAAGTGACCAGCATGTTGTATCCGGCAAGCTCCAGGGATTTTTGAATGAGTTCCTCATTCATGGTGACTTTTACTTTACCATCTGTGTCGTTGCCCTTTTTATCTGCAGCAGTAAAAATGACATATTTTGCAGAATCACCATACTCGGATTTTTTAGCCTGCGAAGCTTTCAGAAGCCTTGCTTTTTCAACTTCTTTATTAATTTCGTAGATCTGTTTTTTGGCAAGTTTTGGATTGAAAGTAACAATCCTTTTTTCTGTGATCCGGAACTTTTTTAAAGAGCCTGTTTCAGACTCGGTAAATTTATATTCAAATTCATCTACACATTCCTTAATGCGATACAAAGTCTCCCCGGCAGCATTTTTTACATCCCTGTAATTATTAGGGAGCAGTACCCAGGTCTTTTCCGTTTCCGGAAGCATCTTTACGGACTTAGAGAAAATATATCCATCCCCATTTTTGAGCGCATGGAAGATATTTTCAGCACAATTCAACCCTTTGTCGGCGATCTGTATGGTTCTGCCGGACACAGAGTTTCTCTTTTTCAAATCGTCAATGATATTTCTGATCACCGGCTTTTCACTCTGATTGCCCGGAAACAGCTTCATGCCGATGGGAATCTGATTTGCATCAAGCAGGAGTCCCAGACCAACAATCGGTTCTTTTCTGTTTTCCTTGGAAGGTCCTTTTTTCCGGAAATCATCTTCCCTGTCGATCTCAAAGTAAAAGTTAGTGCAGTCAAAGTAAGTATGAGAGGTATCAAACTGATACATCTGTTGGATCTGATGATTGTAGATTTCAATGATCTTTTCGTATTCGCAACCGATATACTCCAGCCCGTCATAGAGCTGGTTTAAAGAAAAATCGTAGGATTCAAAAAGCTTTGGAATCACTTCGTCATAAGTCTTTGATTTTGAACATGGCTGGACAAGCCTTGCGTAAACAAGGGCAGAGATCATGTCAAAAACATTAAAGCGGAAGTCAGTAGCGGTCTGCATGAGATCAATATACTTTTTGACAGAAAGCTTGTCGTTAATGTTTTTCATCGGGAAATAGCCAATGAGTTTTTCCGGCGAATCATCTGAAATCTGCTTCGCTTTTTTTGCGGCTTTTGCAGCATTTGCTTCCTGGTTCAGTCTGATAACTTCTTCTTTGTAGAAGGAGATAGGATCGTCAATGCCCTTTGCCTGAAGCTCATGAACATAACCAATAGGTTTATAAGCCTTGTGGGCAGTATGCCTGCGTTCAGGATCGTAAAAGCTTGAATAAATCTGAAGATAAGTACCTTTTTTGTTGTTAGTTTTTTTTAGAAAATATGCCATAAAAGTCACCCTCTTATAGTATAGCACCATAGCACCATAAAAGCAAGTATAAAAAAGAAAATTTGTCAAGTTTTTAAAACAAAGAAAAAAGCCAGCAAATATGCTGACTTGAGGATAAAATATATTTCATTAACTCTCAAAAAATAAAGTGCTAAATCCTAAAGACGGGTATTCCTGCTTTGTGGCAGCTATTGATGCGGAGAAATGTATATTCCGTGCCCGGGTGAAAGATATGGTGGATCGGAGCTAAATGAAGCATTAAATAATTCATTTGACGAACGCACATTATTTTGTTGTAATTTAATGTGTGTTCGTCATTTTTGATTGACATTCACACATTATTTCTGCATAATATAATGTGTGAATGTTAAAGTGAGGTGAGAAACATGACCACCAGGGAAAAAATAGAAGAACTTCTGGAAGCATCGAAGGATGGTACAATATCCACATCCCAGGTGACGGAAGCCGGACTTCACCGCGGCATTCTGCAGGAGTATGTTAAGAGCGGTGAAATGTACCGTTTTGGTCGCGGCCTGTATGTGCTGAGCAATGTGTGGGAGGACGATTTTTACCTTTTGCAGCGTAAGTACGGACGTGGAATCT
>OGJY01001651.1_pt1 | contig 25251 bp, 26 predicted proteins | sample 1572231 | NCBI WGS metagenome assembly OGJY01 (sample SAMEA2582121, study PRJEB24529) | metagenome | biome: Human gut stool | place: China | collected 2011
GTTCGTAACACCCCCTTTGGTGGAAGGACCAAGAATTGTATTTTTTCTCCCTCTTCCTGAATTTCTTCATAAAATGCCGTTTGCAATGGAAATGGCTAATGGAGGATATGGGCTGCCAGTTACAATAACAGTTGTGACCACTTGGTTTATTATTTTGACACTGTTTATTTTATTTAAACTGGGAACAAAAAGACTGGAAATGATACCAGGAAAGGCTCAAATAATGCTTGAAAGCATATATGACTTTTTAGACGCTATAGTTGAGCAAATGCTGGGATCATGGAAGAAAAAGTATTTTTCCTACATATCGACACTTTTTTTATTTATATTCACATCTAACATAGTAACATTTTTTCCTATACCATGGTATTCTGTGGAAAATGGAGTGTTTCAGTTAGCACCGGCTTTTAGATCACCAACAGCCGATTTGAATACTACAGTAGGGTTGGCACTACTTACAACATTTGCTTTCCTAAAAGCAAATATATCAACAAATGGTTTTGGAGGATATTTGAAAGGGTTTATTGAACCAATACCAGTTATGCTTCCTTTGAACATAGTTGGAGAGTTTGCTAAACCAGTAAACATATCTGTCAGACTTTTCGGAAACATGTTCGCAGGCGGAGTTATCATGGGGCTTCTATATATGGCAGCACCAGCAATAGTTCCAGCCCCTTTGCATTTGTATTTTGATCTGTTTATGGGATTAGTACAAAGTTTTGTATTCATCATGTTGAGTATGGTATATATCCAAGGCTCTTTAGGGGATGCGGAATATACAGACTAGATAAAAAACAATAGAATTTTAGGAGGTAATAAAATATGAACGAAATGTTATTAGCAAAAACTATAGTATTAGCAGCATCAGCGATTGGAGCAGGTTGTGCAATGATAGCTGGATTAGGACCAGGAATCGGAGAAGGTTATGCAGCAGGTAAAGCAGTAGAAGCAGTAGCTAGACAACCAGAAGCAAAAGGAAATATTATCTCTACAATGATATTAGGGCAAGCAGTTGCAGAATCGACTGGTATTTACTCTCTAGTTATAGCTTTGATATTATTATATGCTAACCCTTTCGTAGGAATGTTAGGATAATTTCTTTTAAAATAAAAGGAGAAATTTATCATCATCTGGAAAGGAGGTAGAGAATTTGGCGACAACAATTATGCCAGCAGTATCGATAGATGTCAATATGTTCTGGCAGATAATAAACTTTTTTATACTTGTATTTGTATTTAACAAGTATTTCAAAAAACCTTTAGGTAAAATGTTAGAAAGTAGAAAAGAGAAGATAACTAGCGATTTAAGAGAAGCTGATGAAAATAAAAAAGCAGCTATAAAACTTCAAAAAGAATCTGAAGAAATTTTAAGAAAAGCTAAAATTGAAGCTAATGAAATTCTTAAAACTGCTGAGAAAAAAGCAGATGAGAGAAGAGAAAGTATCTTAAATGAGGCTAAAACTCAAAGAGAAAAAATTATAAAAACTGCAGAAATGGAAGCTCTTAAAATGAAAACAGATGCTAAGGAAATATTACAAGAGGAAGTTAAAGTTCTTGCAGTTAAATTAGCTGAAAAACTTATTGAAGAGAGAATAAATCCAAAAATCGAGTCTACCTTAATAGATGAGTTTATAGAAGGGGTAGGGGAAGAAAAATGATAGCTAACCAAGTAGGAAGAAGATATGCAGAGGCTATCTATGAAATCGCAGTTTCTAGTGATAAAGTAAAAGAGATATATGAAGCTTTAAATCAAATGATGGAGCTTTATAAAAATGATAATGAATTTAAAACTTTTATCACTCATCCATTAATTGAATTAGATGAGAAGAAAAGAGTTTTAAAAGAGATGTTTAAAAATTCTGATGAGACAGTAGAAAATATAATTTTCTATATCTTAGATAAAAAAAGAATGGAAAACATAAGAAATATAACAGCTGAGTATCTAAAAATTTATTATGAAAAAAATCAGATAGTAGATGTAGAGGCTACTTTTGCTGTTGAGCCTAGTGAAGCTCAAAAAACTAAGTTAATAGCAAACTTAGAGAAGAAAACTGGTAAAAAAGTTAAACTGGCTATAAAAGTTGATAAGAGCATCTTAGGAGGAGGTATTATCAGGATAGGTGATACTGTAATAGATGGTTCTATACGTAAAGAGCTAGAAAATATAAAGAAAAGATAATGATTTGTAACAGGAGGTGTAAATCAGTTGAACATTAGACCAGAAGAGATTAGCAGCATAATTAAAAATGAGATTGAGAACTATAAAAAAAGTCTTGATATAAAAACTTCAGGTTCAGTATTAGAAGTAGGAGACGGTATTGCAAGAATCTATGGACTTAGTAGTGCAATGTCTGGAGAGCTTCTAGAATTTCCACATGGAGTAATGGGAATGGCACTAAACCTAGAAGAAGATAACGTTGGAGCCGTTATTCTAGGAGACTTCTCTCTAATTAAAGAAGGAGATGAAGTTAAAGCTACTGGAAGAGTTGTTTCAGTTCCAGCAGGGGAAGCTATGTTAGGAAGAGTAGTTAATGCCCTTGGAGAACCAATTGATGGAAAAGGTGAGATTAAACCTGAAAAATACATGGAGATAGAGAGAAAAGCGTCAGGAATCATCTCTAGAAAACCTGTATCAGAACCACTACAAACAGGTATTAAATCTATAGATGGAATGGTACCTATTGGAAGAGGACAAAGGGAATTAATCATCGGAGATAGACAAACAGGAAAGACTGCTATAGCTATTGATGCTATTATCAACCAAAAAGGAACAGGGGTAAAGTGTATCTATGTTGCTATTGGACAAAAAAGATCAACTGTAGCACAAATATATAAAAAGCTTGAGGATGCAGGAGCTATGGAGTACACTACTATCGTTGCTGCAACAGCATCAGAAGCTGCACCATTACAATATATGGCACCATACTCAGGAGTAGCTATGGGAGAGTACTTCATGGATAAAGGTGAGCATGTATTAATAATATATGATGATCTTTCTAAACATGCAGTAGCTTATAGAGAGATGTCATTATTACTTAAAAGACCACCTGGAAGAGAAGCTTATCCAGGAGATGTATTCTACTTACACTCAAGATTACTTGAAAGAGCAGCTAAATTATCTGATAAATTAGGTGGAGGTTCAATAACAGCTCTACCAATAATTGAAACACAAGCTGGAGACGTATCTGCATACATCCCAACAAACGTAATTTCAATTACAGATGGACAAATATTCCTAGATTCTCAATTATTTAACTCTGGATTCAGACCAGCTATCAATGCAGGTATTTCAGTTTCAAGGGTTGGAGGATCAGCTCAAATAAAAGCTATGAAACAAGTTGCTGCTAAAGTAAAACTTGAATTAGCACAATACAATGAATTATTAACATTTGCTCAATTTGGTTCTGACCTAGATAAAGCTACAAAAGCTCAACTAGAAAGAGGACACAGAATCATGGAAGTATTAAAGCAATCTCAATACAAACCATATGCTGTTGAAGAGCAAGTAGTATCATTCTTTGCATTAATTAATGGATATTTAGATTCTATTGAATTAGATAAAGTAAGAAGATTTGAAGCAGAATTAATAACTGAATTAAAAAATACAACTAATATTCTTGATGAAATTAGAGAGAAAAAAGCTCTTGATAAAGAGATTGAAGCTAAATTAGGAGATGCTATTAACGCATTTAAAAAGAATTTTAACTAGGAAGAGGTGGGAGAATGGCTGGAGCTAAAGAGATAAAAAATAGAATAAAAAGTGTTCAGTCTACTCACCAAATTACTAAAGCCATGGAAATTGTTTCTACTACTAAGTTTAAAAGATTTTCAGCTCTAGTTGTAAAGTCTAGACCATTTGCTGAGAGTATTCAAACTATACTTTCAAATATAGCGGCTGGAATAAAAAGTGAAAGACATCCACTTTTTGATGGAAGAGATGAAGTTAAAAAGATTGGTGTCATAGTTATGACTTCTGATACAGGACTTTGTGGAAGTTTTAACCATGCAACATTAAAAGAGTTAGAAAAAATTAGAAAAGCTAATAGTGGAAAAGAGGTTTCAGTAATTGCTATCGGAAAGAAAGCAAGAGATTACTGTACTAAGAGAAATTATGATTTAAAAGCAAGTTATGTACAACTTGTTCCTGAAACTATGGGTAAAAAAGCTCAAGAGATCAGTGAGAATATTATAGATTACTATTATGAAAATATTTTTGATGAGGTATATGTGATTTATAATAAATTCATATCAGCTCTTATAAGTGATTTAACAGTTAAAAAACTTATTCCAATAGAAAGAGTAGAGGCTAAAGAAAATACTTCATATATTTTTGAACCAGATGCAGAAACAATTTTATCTGCTCTTCTTCCAAAATATTTAAATGTTGAGATTTATCAAGCTCTATTAAATAATGCTGCAAGTGAGCATTCAGCTAGAAAGAATTCTATGAAGAATGCAACTGAAAATGCAGAAGAGATGATGACAATGCTTAACTTGAAGTACAATAGAGAAAGACAAGCTGCAATCACTCAAGAAATCACAGAGATTGTTGGTGGAGCAGCAGCTTTAAATTAATGATTAGGAGGCAATAGGGTGGAAAACAAAGGAACTATAACTCAGATTATTAGTGCCGTTGTAGACGTTGCTTTTAAAGATAAATTGCCTAATATATATAATGCCTTAAAAGTTAAGGTTGATGATAAAGAGCTTGTACTAGAAGTACAACAACACTTAGGTAATAATGTAATAAGAGCGGTAGCAATGGATTCTACTGACGGACTACAAAGAGGTATGGAAGTAATAGACACTGGAGCACCTATAAAGGTACCAGTAGGAAAAGCAGTATTAGGAAGAATATTAAATGTTTTAGGACAACCAGTTGACGACAACGGACCAGTTGAAACAGATGAATATTTACCTATACATAGAGATGCTCCAAGCTTTGAGGAGCAAGAAACAGAAACTGAAATTTTCGAAACAGGAATCAAAGTAATTGACCTTTTAGCACCATATATTAAAGGAGGAAAAATTGGTCTATTCGGAGGAGCTGGAGTAGGAAAAACAGTTCTAATTATGGAGCTTATCAATAACATTGCTAAGGGACATGGAGGACTTTCAGTATTTGCTGGAGTAGGAGAAAGAACAAGAGAAGGAAGAGACCTTTATGATGAAATGACTGAATCAGGAGTTTTATCTAAAACATCTCTAGTTTATGGACAAATGAATGAGCCACCTGGAGCAAGACTAAGAGTTGCTTTAACAGGATTAACTGTAGCAGAGAACTTCAGAGATAAAGAAGGACAAGACGTTCTACTATTCATAGATAACATATTCAGATTTACACAAGCTGGATCTGAAGTATCAGCTCTATTAGGAAGAATGCCTTCTGCAGTTGGATACCAACCAAACCTTGCAACAGAGATGGGAGCTCTTCAAGAAAGAATCACATCTACTAAATCTGGATCAATTACATCAGTTCAAGCTGTATATGTACCAGCAGACGACTTAACTGACCCAGCACCAGCAACAACATTCTCACACTTAGATGCTACAACAGTTTTATCAAGACAAATAGCATCATTAGGAATCTATCCAGCAGTTGACCCATTAGATTCTACATCTAAAGCTCTATCTGCTGATATAGTTGGAACAGAGCACTACAATGTTGCTAGAGAAGTACAAGAAGTATTACAAAGATATAAAGAACTTCAAGATATCATTGCTATCCTAGGTATGGACGAGTTATCTGATGAAGATAAACTTACTGTATCAAGAGCAAGAAAAATTCAAAGATTCTTCTCTCAACCATTCTCAGTTGCTGAGCAATTTACAGGAATGGAAGGAAAATATGTTCCAGTAAAAGAGACAATCAGAGGATTTAAAGAGATATTAGAAGGTAAACATGACGATATCCCTGAACAAGCTTTCCTATATGTAGGAACAATAGAGGAGGCAGTAGCAAAGGCGAGAGACCTTATGAAAGGGGATGAATAGTTATGGCTACATTTAAAATAAAAGTTGTAACTTATGAGGAGAAAGTTCTTGAGCAAGAAGCTGAGTTTGTTCTTGTAAGAACAACAGAGGGAGATATGGGAATACTCCCAAATCACTCTCCATTTATAGCTGGATTAAGTACAGGAGAAATGAAGATAAGACTTAATGGAAAAGAAGAGAAATACTTTGTTTCAGAAGGATTATTAGAAATTTCTAATAACGTAGTAACTATTATAGCTACTGAAGCTATTCCAGCTGATCAGCTTGATGTAGAGAGAGCTAAAAAAGAGGTAGAAGAGTTGAAAGCTAAACTTGCTAAAATGCAAGAAGATAAAGATATTCTTTTAACTCAAAAAAATCTACACAAGGCTTTAATGAAAGTACAAGTTGCAGAAAAATTATTATAAAAATAATTAAGCAGTCTAAATGGCTGCTTTTTTATTTATTTTATATAAAAAAAGGAGTATAATAAAATTAAGAGATTGTATAAATAGGTGAGATAAATATGGAGAATAAAAATGATTTTTCACAAGGAAATATTTATAAACATATAATGGGACTTGCTATTCCAATGACAATAGCTCAAATGGTACAAGTACTTTATAATATAGTTGATAGAATATATATTGGTCATCTTCAAGGTAGTTCTTCATTAGCACTTACAGGATTAGGATTAACCTTTCCTATTGTAACTATTGTAGCAGCATTTACAAATTTGTTTGGAATGGGAGGAGCACCGCTTTGTTCAATTGCAAGAGGAAAAAATGATATGGAGAGAGCAGAAGTTATAATGGGAAATACTTTTATCTTATTGATAATAAGTAGTTTTATTTTAATGCTTTCATCGTATATATTCATGAAACCTCTTCTTTATATATTTGGTGCTAGTGATATAACTTATCCTTATGCTGCAGAATATTTAAAAATATATTTATTAGGGACACCATTTATAATGTTAGGAACAGGAATGAATGGTTTTATTAATTCTCAAGGTTTTGGAAAAATTGGGATGATGACAATACTTTTAGGTGCAATTATAAATATTATATTAGATCCTATATTTATATTTTATTTTAATTTGGGGATATCAGGAGCTGCAATAGCTACGATAATTTCACAGCTATTATCAGTTATTTGGGTAATGAAATTTTTATTAGGAGATAAGACAATATTAAAGTTAAATAAAAAAAGTATGAAATTAGAGAGCGAATTGAGTAAAAATATAATGGGCTTAGGATTAGCTGGATTTGTAATGTCTGCTACAAATGGAGCTGTTCAAATTGCTTGTAATGCTACACTAAAAGGTCATGGTGGCGATGTATATATTGGAATAATGACTGTATTAAGCTCAATAAGAGATGTAATAATGTTACCAATTCATGGAGTAACAACTGGAGCACAGCCAGTTTTAGGGTATAATTATGGGGCTAAAAAATATGATAGAATAAAAAAAGGAATATTTTTTATTACTATTGTAACAGTTATATATATGTTAATAGCTTGGATAGTTGTATTTATATTTCCAGAAAATTTTATAAAGGTATTTAGTTCAGATAATGAGCTATTAGTAAAGGGTATACCTGCTATGAATATTTATTACTTTGGATTTTTTATGATGGCTTTTCAAGTAGCAGGGCAATCAATATTTGTAGCATTAGGACAATCTAAACAGGCTGTATTTTTTTCACTCTTTAGAAAAATAATAGTAGTAGTACCATTAACTTTATTTTTACCATATGTAGCAAATTTAGGAGTTAAGGGAGTATTTTTAGCTGAACCAATTTCTAATTTTGTAGGAGGAACAGCTTGTTATATAGCTATGTTGATGACTATAAGAAAAATACTAAAAGATGAGAGGGAAAAGATATGAATATAATGATAAGAGAAGGAAAGGTAGAAGATTTAAAAGAGATGAACTCATTATTTGAAGAGTTAGATAAACATCATAGGGTAAACTTACCAAATATTTTTAAAAAAGGGAATATAGAGGGAAGAACTTTAGAACATATAGAAAATATGTGTGAAGATAAAAATAGTAAGATATTTGTAGCAGAGAGTGAAGGTAAATTATTAGGATTAGCTGAAGTGATAAAAAAGAAAAATGCTTCTTACCCTTTGAAAATAGATAGGGAATGGATAGTTTTAGATACTATAATAGTCAAAGAAGAATATAGAGGAATGGGAATAGGAAATATGTTATTTGATACTATCTTAGACTGGACTAAAGAAAAAGGAATTAATAGAATAGAAGTAAATGTATATGAATTTAATAAAAGTGCAATATCATTTTATAAAGGATTAGGATTTGAAAATTTTAGTAGAATTATGTATTTAGAGATATAAAAAAATTAAAGGAAAATATATTTAGATTACTTTCTAAATATATTTTCTTTTTTTATTAGATGAAAATAAGAAGTATTGAAAAATGAGGTTTTATGGTATAATTAAAAGAAAAAAGGAGGAAAAAATATGATAAAGAATTTTGTACATCTACATTTACATACTGAATATAGCCTCCTTGATGGAGTAGGAAAGATAGATGATTATTTAGATAGAGCCAAAGAGTTAGGAATGCAAGCTATAGCAATTACTGACCATGGAAATCTTTTTGGAGCCTTAGAATTTTATAAAAAGGCAAGAAAAAAAGGGATAAAGCCAATAATAGGAATGGAAGCCTATGTTTGTGAAAGGGGAATGGAAGATAAAGAAGGGAGAAACTTTCATCTAATCCTTTTGGCAAGAGATAATGAAGGGTATAGAAATCTTTTAAAGATAAGTTCAGAGAGTTTTATAAGAGGATTTTATTATAAACCAAGAGTAGATAAAAATTTTTTAAAAGAACATAGTGAAGGTTTAATAGCTCTTTCAGCTTGTATGCAGGGAGAGATATCTAGAAGAATTTTAGATATGGAAAGTGAAGATAAAATATCTAGTGCAATAGATGAGTATGTAGATATTTTTGGAAGAGAGAATTTCTTCATAGAAGTACAAGCAAATGGAATAAAAGAGCAATTTGAATTAAATGAAAAACTTTATGAAATAGCTAAGCAAAATAATTTAAAATTGGTAGCTACTAATGATACTCATTATGTAAATGAGGGAGAGCACACACTTCAAGATATTTTAATTTGTGTGCAAACAGGAGCTAAACTTTCTGATGAAAAGAGAATGAGAATAGAAACTGAAGAGCTATTTTTAAAAAGTAGAGAGCAGGTATTAGGACAGCTTGGAGAGAAATATCTAGAGGCAGTAGATAATACTATTATTATAGCAGAGAGATGTAATGTAGATATAGAGTTTGGACATTTTAAATTTCCAGATTATAAGATACCTACTTGTGTAAAAACTATTGAAGCTTTTTTAAGAAAGTTAGTGTATTTAGGATTATCTAAAAGATATCCTCATGGTCTTACTAAAAGTATAGTAGAAAGAGTGGAGTATGAGCTTGGAATAATAGAGAAGATGGGATATGCTGGATACTTTGTAGTAGTATGGGATTTTATAGATTTTGCCAGAAGAAAAAATATTCCAATAGGACCAGGAAGAGGTTCTGCTGCTGGAAGTTTGATAGCTTATGCATTGGGAATAACTCAACTAGACCCATTAAAATATAATCTAATTTTTGAAAGATTTTTAAATCCAGAGAGAATATCTATGCCAGATATAGATATAGATATTTGTCAAGAAAGACGTCAAGAGGTAATAGATTATGTTATAGAAAAATATGGAGCTGATAAGGTAGCTCAGATCATTACCTTTGGAACTATGAAAGCTAGAGCAGCTATTCGTGATGTAGGAAGAGTACTAAATACTCCACTTAGTAAAATAGATGCAGTGGCGAAATTAGTTCCTTTTAATGCTACTATAAAGCAGACTTTAGAGGGAGTAGAGGAGTTTAGAAAACAGTATTTAGAAGATAGAGAGATACAAAAAGTTATAGATATTTCAGCTAAGATAGAGAATAAAGTAAGGCATGCCTCTGTACATGCAGCAGGGATAGTAATTACTAAGGATCCACTTACTGATACAGTGCCACTTTATTGTGACACGAAAAATAAGGTAGTTTCTACTCAATATCAAATGAAAGAGTTAGAAGATTTAGGACTTTTAAAGATGGACTTTTTAGGGCTTAGAAATCTTACTAACTTACAGAGAACTATTGATTATATAAAAGAGGACTTAGGAGAAGAGATTAGGCTAGAGGATATTCCACTAAATTCTAAAAAAGTATATGAATTGCTTTCTAGAGGGGATACATCTGGAGTATTCCAGATGGAGTCAGTGGGGATTAGAAAAATATTAGTAAAATTAAAACCAGATAAATTTGAAGATATCATTGCACTTTTAGCTCTATATAGACCTGGACCTCTTGGCTCTGGAATGGTAGATGATTTCATCAATGGTAAGAATGGGATAACTGAGATAAAATATCCACATCCATCATTAGAGCAAACATTGAAGGAAACTTATGGGGTAATTCTATATCAAGAGCAAGTAATGAAGATAGCTAATATAATGGCTGGATATTCGTTAGGAGAAGCAGATTTATTAAGAAGAGCTATGGGAAAAAAGAATGTTCAAATAATGGAGGAGAATAGAGAGAAATTTATTACTCGTTCAATAGAAAATGGTTATAGTGAAGAGAAAGCACTAGAGATGTTTGAACTTATAGATAAATTTGCTGGATATGGATTTAATAAATCTCACTCAGCAGCTTATGCCCTTATAGCTTATTGGACAGCTTACTTTAAAGCTCACTATATGAAGCATTATTATGCAGCACTTATGACATCAGAGATGGCACATATTGAAGATATAGCTTACTATGTAGATGATGCTAAAGTACATAATTTGAAATTACACCTTCCAGATGTCAATAGAGCAACTTCTAAATTTATTGTAGATAAAGATGGAATTATATTTTCATTAGCAGCTATAAAAAATGTAGGAGAGGGAGTGTCTGAAAAAATACTTGAAGAGTATAATGAAAATGGAGAGTATAAAAATTTAGAAGATTTTGTAGTGAGAACCAAAAAGTATGGACTTAATAAAAAAGCATTGGAGTCTTTGATTTTAGCTGGAGCTTTAGATGGACTTCCTGGAAATAGAAGACAAAAATTTGAATCAGTAGATAAAATAATTGATTATGCTAATAGAAAATTAAAAGAAGATGATATACAGCAGATGAATCTTTTTGGTGAAGCTAAATCCTCTTTAGGAGTATTTACATTGCCTCAAGTAACAGAATACTCTTTAGATGAATTGTTATCTAAGGAGAAAGAGTATTTAGGATTTTATTTTAGTGCACATCCATTAGATAGTTATAGAAGACTGATAAAAGTATTTAGATTATCTCCTATCAATGAAATAAAAGAAGAAAAGACTACACAGATTTTAAAAACTTGTGGAATACTAAGAGATGTAAAAAAAATAGTAACTAAAAACTCTGGACAGATAATGGGAGTTTTTGAATTAGAAGATTATTATGATAAGATTTCTTGTGTTCTTTTTCCTAAAGATTATGAGAGATATACTCATATACTTTTAGAAGGAAAACCTGTGTATATTGAAGGAAGCATACAGATAGATTATTTTAAAGGAACTGAGAATAAGAAACTTATAGTTAGAAAATTAAAGTTTTTAGATGATATAGTTAGAGAGAAAAAATTAAAATTATATATTTTAATGGTAGAAGAGGATAGAGAGAAATTTAGTAGACTCAAGGAGATTTTAAATGAATCGGTAGGAGAAACTCCTGTTTTCTTTGCTATTAAAGATAAAAATCATAAAGAGATAAAGAAAAGTAAATATAGTATAACTCCAGATAAGATTTTTCTTGATGAAATAGTAGAATTAATGGGAGAAGAGAGGGTAACTATAAAATAACAGTAGTAATTTTTATTGAAATATAGGCAAGTTAGTGGTAAAATATATTGATATTATATAAGGAGGATTTTATGAAAGGTGATATAAATACTATTGAAGAGTTAATGAAAATACTTCAAGAGAAAAAATTGACTGAGATATCATATGAAACATCTGAAATAAAAATAAATATAAAAGGTTCTCTTATACCAGAGAGTAAACCAGTAGCTTCTAAGAAAATTGAAGCAAAAAAAGAGGAAACTAAGAAAGAAGTAGTAAATTGTAGAGATATAGTATCTGAACATATAGGAAGATATAACTATCTAAAAAAAGATGGGACACCTATAATTGAAGTAGGGCAAGAGATAAAAGAGGGACAGGAATTAGGAAATGTAGTTGCTGTTGGAGTAGCTTTACCAGTAATAGCTAAATTTTCAGGAAAAATAGAAGAAATATATATTGAAAATGGTAAGCCAGTAGATTATGGAAGACCATTAATAAAAGTTAAGATTTCATAATCAAAATTCTTGGATTATCAGGAGGAAAAATAATGTTTAAAAAAATACTTATTGCCAATAGAGGAGAAATTGCTGTAAGAGTAATAAGAGCAGCTAGAGAATTAGGAATAAAAACTGTTGCTGTGTATTCAGAAGCTGATAAGAAAAGTTTACATGTAAGACTTGCAGATGAGGCTGTATGTATAGGAGGAGTATCTAGTACAGAGTCTTATTTAAAAGTTCCTAATATAATTGCAGCAGCTGAGATAACAGGAGCAGATGCTATACACCCAGGATATGGATTTTTATCAGAAAATGCTAAATTTGCTTCAATATGCGAAGAGCACAATATAACATTTATAGGACCAAGACCAGAGTGTATCACAAAGATGGGAGATAAGGCAACAGCTAGAGCAACAGCCATAGCTAATAATGTACCACTTACTAATGGAACAGGAATAGTAAGAAGTATATCAGAAGCTAAAAAAGAGGTAAATGAGAGAATAACATATCCAGTAATGATTAAAGCCACAGCTGGTGGTGGAGGAAAGGGTATGAGAATTGCTAGAAATGATGAAGAGTTAGAAATGAACATAGTAGCAGCTCAAACAGAGGCTGGAGCAGCTTTTGGAAACCCTGATGTATATATAGAAAAATTTGTAGAGAATCCTAGACATATAGAGATACAAATTTTAGGAGATAAATATGGAAATGTTATATATTTAGGAGAAAGAGATTGTTCTATTCAAAGAAGACATCAAAAACTTATTGAGGAAGCTCCATCATTTTCATTACCATTTGAAGTAAGAAAAGCTATGGGAGAGGCAGCTGTTACATTAGCTAAAGCTATAAATTATGATTCTGCTGGAACATTAGAATTTTTAGTAGATAAGGATAATAAATTCTATTTTATGGAAATGAATACTAGAGTTCAAGTTGAGCATACTGTAACTGAGATGGTAACAGGATTAGATATTATAAAACTTCAAATTCAAATAGCTTCAGGAGCTAAATTAAATATTTCACAAGATGATATTCAGCTATTTGGACATGCAATAGAGTGTAGAATAAATGCTGAAGATCCAGAAAATAATTTCTTACCATCACCAGGAGTACTTACAAAATATATAGTTCCTGGAGGAAATGGAGTAAGAGTTGATTCTCATTCATACCAAGGATATGAGATAAGCCCATATTATGATTCGATGATAGGAAAACTTATAACTTTTGGAATAAATAGAGAGGAAGCTATTGCTAAGATGAAGAGAGCTCTTAATGAGTATATAATTGAGGGAATAGATACTACTATACCATTCCATTTAGAAGTATTAAATAATGAACTTTATTTAGCTGGAAAAACTTCAACAAACTTTATAGAAGAAAATTTTTCAAAAAAATAATTTTATAAGTAGTAGTTTTTTTTGAAAAAATTAGGTATAATATATAGTAGAAGATTACACGGAGGTGTTACAGATGAGCGAATTAGGAAATATTAGAATATCTGATGATGTGGTGAAAACAATAGCGGCTAAGGCAGCTTCTGATGTAGAGGGAGTATATAAATTAGCTGGAGGAGTAGCTGACGAAGTTAGTAAAATCTTAGGGAAGAAAAGACCTACAAATGGTGTAAAAGTAGAGGTAGGAGAAAAAGAGTGCAGCATCGAAATATTTATCGTTGTTGAGTATGGATACCTTATTTCAGAGGTTGCTCATGATGTACAAAAAGCAGTTTTACAAGCTGTATCAGAACTTAGTGGGCTAAAAGTAGTAGAAGTAAATGTTTATGTTCAAGATGTAAAAATTAGAACTGAAGAAGTTTCTGAAGAGGAAGAAGAAGATTTAGAAGCGTAACTCCATAGAGGTGTTTAAAAAGCACCTCTAATCTTTTATTATAGGTGGTATTTATGATTAAAAAAATTATATTCTTTTTTGCATGGTTAGGAATATTTTTGCTTTCAATAACAGGAATAGTATATGTGGCGGTACCAAAATATTTAGTACAATTTAACACTTATATTGGAACTTTAAGTTATGATATAGTTGTTCTTGCAATATCAATTATCTATTTCATAATATCAATATTAAAATTTTTATCTCTATTTGAAAGAACAAAAGATTATGAGATAAAAACAGAAGATGGAATTGTATATATATCTTCAGCTTCTGTAACAAGTTTTATAAGAGAACTTTTATCTAAAGATAAAGAGATTTCTAATATAAGGGTAGAAACTTCTAAAAAAGGAAGAAAATTCAATATAAGAGTAAGATTAGATATGCTTTCAAATGGAAATATATCTGGTAAGTCATCTTCAATACAAAATGAAATAAAAAGTAAATTAGCTGATAAGATGGGACTAGAAGTAGGAGCTATAGAAGTAAAAATATCTAAATTAGCTGTTAAAGATACTGATAGTCAAGCAGAAGAATAGAGGTGGGATACATGTTGGATGAAATTATAATAAACCTTATTCAAAATAGAAAGAGATACCTCTATGCCTTTGTAGGATTTATAGTGTCACTTTTATTAGTAACAGTTGGAATATTTGAAACTATATTTATATTATTAGTTACATTTGTAGGATATTGCTTGGGAAGTCCTGTTTTTGTTAAAAAGGCAAAAAAAATTAAAAATATATTATCTGAAAAATTAAATGAAGAATAGGAAAGGAAAATAATGAGTAGAAGAGTAGCAAGAGAAGAACTATTTAAATTAGTTTTTGAAAGTGAATTAAAAGAGGAGAGTACAAAAGAGGTACTAGATAACTATTTAAAAAGAGATGAAGTTTTAACTAATGAAAATGAGCTAGCATTTATAAAAAAATATATGAATGGAATAGCTGAAAATAATGATAGAATATTAGAAACTATCAATAATAATATCACTGGTTGGAGCTTTGAGAGAATAGGAAACGTGGAAAAAGCTTTATTAAGATGCTCTGTATATGAACTTTTATGTGAAACTACTCCACATGAGATAGTTGTAAATGAAGTTGTAGAGCTTGCAAAACTTTATGGTGATGAAAAAACTTCTGAATTTGTAAATGGAGTATTAGCTAAGATAATAAATAAATAATTAGAAAAAATTTTTATAAAATATTAAATAAATATTTAAAAACTCAAGAATGATAAAGATTAAAGTATTCTTGAGTTTTTTATTTTTGGTGATAATTATTTATTAGGAGAAAAAAGAGATTATAACTAGAGTTAGTTATTTGAAAGTGATATAATATAAAAAACTATGTTAAATTGGAGGTAAAGAGATGGTAAGTTTTAAAAATGACTATAGTGAGGGAGCATTACCAGTTATAATGGAGGCTCTTTTAAAAACTAACTTAGAACAAACAGTGGGATATGGAGAGGATGAATACACAGCTAAGGGTATAGAAGCTATAAAAAAAGCTATAAATTTTGAAGATTGCTATGTACGTCTTTTAGTAGGAGGAACACAGACAAATCTTCTTACAATTTCTCATATTTTACGTCCATATGAAGCAGTAATAGCAGCAGATACAGGGCATATCAGTGTACATGAAGCTGGTGCAATAGAAGCTACTGGACATAAAGTAATAGAGTTAGCAACTAATGGTGATGGGAAAATAAGTTTAGATATGATAAAAAAGGTTTATGATGTTCATAAAAATGATTTTCATATGGTAAAGCCTAAAATGGTATATATATCTAACCCAACAGAATTAGGAACTCTTTATACAAAAGAGGAGTTAATAAATATTTCTAACTATTGTAAAGAGGTAGGTATGTATCTATATATTGATGGAGCAAGAATGGCATCAGCACTAGCTTCTGAAAAAAATGATATAGAGCTTACTGACTATCCTAAATATTGTGATGCTTTCTATATAGGAGGAACTAAGTGTGGACTTTTATTTGGAGAGGCATTAGTAATTACAAATAAAGAGCTAGCTGAAGGATTTTTCTGTAGTACAAAACAAAAAGGAGCTACTTTAGCAAAAGGAAGATTATTAGGAATACAATTTACAGAGTTATTTCAAGGTGATAGATACTATCAAGTAGGAAAACACTCAAATGAGATGGCAGCTATGTTAAAAAAAGGAGTATTAGAGGCTGGATATAAATTGAAGGCAGATTCATATACTAACCAACAATTCTTTATACTTCCTAATAAGGTGATAGATGAGATTGGAAAAAAATATAGATATGAGTTTTGGGAAAAAATAGATGAAGAAACTTCAGCAATTAGATTAGTAACTTCTTGGGCTACAAAAGAGGAAGATGTAAAAGATTTTATAGAAGACTTAAAAAATATAAAATAAAATATTGACAAAAAAAGTAAAAAATAGTATTATAGGTATAGGGGGGTACCCCTATATTTAATTTAAGCGGAGGTTAGAAGCATGAAAAAAGTAATAAAAATAGATGGGATGGGTTGTCAACACTGTGTAAAAAGTGTAACTAATGCTTTAGAGAATATATCTGGAGTGAAGATATTAGAGGTAAAAATTGGAGAAGCTACTGTGGAAATAGCTGAAGATTTTGATATGAGTATAATAGTTGATGCTCTAGATGATGTAGGATATGAGGTAGTCTAATGACTAGAAAAAATTATCAACTTGGTGGAGTAACATGCCAAGTATGTGTAAATAAGATAGAGAAGAAACTCTCTAAATTAGAAGGTGTAAATGAAGCTGTTGTAAATTTCTCAAATGAGAAACTTATTGTAGAATATGATGAAAAGATATTAGAAAACGAAAAGATAAAAGAAGTTGTAAAAAAACTTGGATATGAGATAGAAGAGATAAATGATTATAAAGAAGTAGAACTAGATATCTCTGGAATTACTTGTCAAGTATGTGTAAATAAGATAGAGAAAAAAGTAGGAAAGCTAGAAGGAGTAAGTGAGATTGTTGTTAATCTAGCTAATAGCAGAGGAAAAGTAATCTATGATTCTGAAAAAATAAAGCTTTCTGAAATATTAGAAGTTATAAAAAAACTTGGATATGATGGTAAGAAACATGAAGAGTTAGAAGAAGATAGCAGAGCTTTAGAAAATGAAAAGATTCTTAAAAGAGAGTTTTTAGAATTTAAGTTGGCAATATTTTTCTCAGCAATTGTTTTTTATATATCTATGGGAACAATGGTAGGGCTTCCTGTACCTAATATAATCTCACCTGATAATAATCCTTTGAATTTTGCTTTGATTCAATTAGTATTAGCAATACCTGTAATTTACATAGGTAAAAGATTTTATAGAGTGGGAATAAAACAACTTATTATGAGAAGTCCTAGTATGGATTCATTGATAGCTACTGGTACAGGATCAGCTATATTATATAGTCTGTATGCTACATATAAAATCTATCAAGGAGATATTCACTATGCCCATGCACTTTACTATGAGTCTGGAGTAGTAATATTAGCTCTCATCTTATTAGGAAAATATTTAGAAAATGTAAGTAAGGGAAAAACTTCTGAAGCTATTAAAAAGCTTATGAATTTAAAAAGTAAAAAAGCTACTCTTGTAAGAGATGGAAAATTTGTACAGGTAGATATAGAGGAAGTAGAATTAAATGAGATAGTTCTAGTAAAGCCTGGAGAGAGTATCCCTGTAGATGGAGTGGTTGTAGATGGACAAAGTAGTGTAGATGAGTCTATGCTTACAGGAGAGAGTATTCCTGTAGAAAAAAATATCGGAGATAAAGTTTTTGGAGCAAGTATCAATAAAAATGGAACTTTACAAATAAAGGTTGAGGCTATAGGAAAAGATACAGTTATATCTAAGATAATTAAACTTGTAGAGAATGCTCAAGGAAGTAAAGCTCCAATCGCTAAGATAGCTGATAAGGTTTCAGGCTATTTTGTTCCAGTGGTTATGCTTATAGCAACACTAGCTGGTATAACTTGGTATTATTTAGGAAGTAAAGGAATAGTTGAAATACATGAAGCACCATCTATCTTTGCTCTTACAATATTTGTAGCAGTTATGGTTATAGCTTGTCCATGCTCTTTAGGGCTTGCTACACCTACAGCTATAATGGTAGGAACTGGAAGAGGAGCAGAATTAGGAGTACTTATTAAATCTGGAGAAGCTCTTGAAAAAGCTCATAAAGTTGATACAATAGTTTTTGATAAAACTGGAACACTTACTGTTGGAAAGCCAAAGGTTACAGATATAATAGTTTTTAATGAAATGAGTGAAGATGAGATTTTAAAAATATCTGGAGCACTGGAGGAGTATTCAGAACATCCATTAGGAGAAGCTATTGTAGAAGCTGGGAAAGAAAGAAAATTAGTATTTCCAAAAGTTAAAGATTTTAAATCTATAACAGGAAAGGGAGTATCTGGTGTTATAGATGAAAGAAAAATATATATAGGGAATATTAAACTTATGAAAGAGTTTGGTGTAGGACTAGGAGAGGAAAAAATCTTAGATGAATTGGCAACACAAGGAAAAACACCAATGTATTTAGCTATAGGTAATAAACTTGCTGGAGTAATAGCAGTAGCTGATATTTTAAAAGATGAGGCTATTGAAACAATAAAAGAGTTACAAAAAAGAGGTTACCATATTGGAATGATAACTGGAGATAATAAACTTACAGCTCAAGCTATTGGAAAACAAGTGGGAATAGATATAATCTTTGCTGAAGTAACTCCAGAAGAGAAGTATCTAAAGGTAAAAGAACTACAAGAGCAAGGAAAAAATGTAGCTATGGTAGGGGATGGAATAAATGATTCTCCAGCTCTAGTACAAGCTAATATAGGTATAGCTATAGGTGGAGGAACAGATATAGCTATGGAAAGTGCTGATATAGTTCTTATGAAGAGAAATTTAAAAGATGTATTAGTAGCTATGGATTTAAGTCATGCAGTAATAAAAAATATAAAAGAAAATCTATTCTGGGCTTTTATTTATAATACAATAGGAATACCAGTGGCAGCTGGTATATTATATCCTCTTACTGGGCATCTATTAAATCCTATGATAGCTGGAGCAGCTATGGCAATGAGTTCAGTTTCTGTTGTAACTAATGCACTTAGATTGAAGAAATTTAAAAAATAATTTTAAAAAATTAAAGGTATTGAGCAAATTTTTTATTTTAAATTTGCAACAATACCTTTTTTTAATGTATAATATATGTAGTATGTTGTATAAGGTGATAAAATGGAAAATAAAAATATAGAGGTACAAGGACATTGTCTATCCAATGAAAGTAGTTTTAGAAAAAATCTTATTTCAAGAATAAATAGAATTGCTGGGCAATTAAGAGGAATAGAAAAAATGATATTAAATCATGTAAAGTGTGACGAAATATTAAATCAAGTCGCTTCAGTAAAATCTGCTCTTAATGGAATAGCTAAAGTTGTATTAGAAGCACATTTAAGAAGTTGTGTAGTAGAAGAGATAAAATCTGGCTTTGAAAAACAAGCAACTTCAGAATTAATAGAAACTTTGAGTAAATTGATGGATAAAAATGGAAATAAAACTCAAGAGAGTAATGATAATATAATAAGAAAAGTAGAAAAACAAATAGCAACAATAAAAGAATGTATAGAAAAAGATGAGTGTTGTAGTAGTATCTTAAAAGAGATAGCACTTATAAAAAATGAACTAGATAGTATGTCTAAGGTAATATTAGAAGGACATATAAAAAATTGTTTAGTAAGAGATATAAAATTGGGGCTAGAAGAGAAAGTAGTAGATGATTTTTTATATACTATTAATAAGATGATAAAATAATAGGAGGTAAATATGAAAAAAATTCTTGTAATAGATGATGAATGGAAAATCAGAAAATTAATAAAGGATTACTTAGTGAGAGAGGGATATATTGTAGATGAAGCTGGAGATGGAGAAGAGGGGATAGAAAAATTCTTTTCAAATATCTATGATATAGTAATTTTGGATATAATGATGCCAAAAATAGATGGATGGAGTGTTTGTAGAAAAATAAGAGAGGAATCACAAGTACCAATTATTATGCTTACAGCTAGAGCAGATGAGAGTGATCAACTTTTTGGATTTGACTTAGAAACAGATGAGTATATGGTAAAACCTTTTAATCCAAAACTTCTAGTAGCTAAGGTAAAAGCTTTACTTAGAAGGGATGGAAAGATAATAGATAAGGCACCAATGGTATTTGGAGATTTAGCAATAGATGGAATAAAAAGAGAGGTAAGATTAAAAGATGTAGTTTTAGATCTAACTCCTAAAGAGTATGATTTATTATATTTCTTTGTAGAAAATAAAGGGATCGCCCTATCAAGGGAGAAAATATTAAACTCTGTATGGGGATGGGATTATTTTGGAGACTCTAGAACTGTTGATACTCATATTAAGAGATTGAGAAAAAAAATAGGAGATAAGTATGTTCAAACTGTAAGAGGTTTTGGTTATAAGTTTGAGGAGTAATATATGAAAATAAGATGGAAGATGTTTCTCCTTATGTGGAGTATGGTAATGATGATAATAGGAGGATTTGCTATAACTAATACTGTTTATTTGGAAAAATTTTATTTAACAAATAAAAAGGACAAATTAATCCAAATGGGGAGAGTTATAACAGATCCTAACTATATAGTAGATTTTAGAAATCTTGAAGTACAAAATAATGCTGAGATTATTATAAAAAAGTGTGATCAAGTAGATAAATATTATCAAAGAAAGCAACTTACTGAACATGAAGTAGATGAGATAAAAGAGAGTTTAAAAGATGAAGAACCTATATTTAAGACAATTTCTTTTGAAGATTACAGAGGAAAAGCTTTAATATTATTCATGCCTTATAAACCAGATAGATATATTGAGATAATTACCCCTCTAAGTCTTATCCAAGAGGGATTAGAACTTTCAATGAACTATCATTTACAAATAATAATTTTATCATTTATAGTTGGATCATCAATGGCTTTTATTTTTTCAAAAGCTATGGTTACACCAATATTAGAGATAAAAGAAATTACACAAAAAATAGCTAAACTTGACTTTAGTAGGAAATTTGAGTCAGATAGAACAGATGAGATAGGAGAGTTAGGAGAAGCTATCAATAAGATGGGAGAAACTCTAGAAAAAAATATCGATGAGATAAATAAAGTTAATAGGAAATTAATAGCTGATATAGAAAAAGAGAAAAAATTAGATAAACTTAGAAAAGAGTTTGTAGCTTGTGTAAGTCATGAATTAAAAACTCCTATAGCTATAATTCAAGGATATGCTCAAGGATTAGTGGAGAATGTTGCTAATGAAGAGGATAGAAATTTTTATTGTGATGTAATTATAGAAGAAAGTTATAAGATGGATAGTTTAGTAAAAGAGTTACTATTAATTTCTCAGATTGAAGCTGGATATTTTAAAATGAAGATGGAAAAAACAGATATATACCATTTAATTAAAGATTTGATGGATAAATACTCTACAAAAATAAATAAAATAGAGTATGAAGGAAAAGAGAATATAGTTACTTTATGTGATGAAAAATATATAGATAGGGTTTTAGATAACCTTATTTCAAACGCAATAAAATATAAAACAGGAGATTCTCCAATAAAAATAAAGTTAGAAGAGAATAAAAATAGATGTATAGTAACTGTAAGTAATGAAAGTAAAAATCTTCAGAAGAAAGATTTAGATACTATTTGGAATCCATTTGTAAGACTGGATAGTGCAATAGGAAAAGAGGGACATGGACTTGGACTCGCTATAGTAGCAGGAGTATTAGAAAATCATAAAAGTAAATATGGAGTATATCTTTCTGAAGGGAATATAGTAAATTTTTGGTTTGAGTTAAAAAAATATAATGGAGAAAAAAATGAAGAAGAATGATTATTTTTATGAGATAGAGAAGGTTTATTTTGAAAAAAAAGATGATATAGAGAAAAGATTAAAAGAATTTAAAGAAGTGTGGGAAAAAGGAAGTAATAAAGATATTCATGTGGAGTTATCTTTTTGTATACTTACACCACAATCTAAAGCTGTCAATGCTTGGAAAGCTATTACAACATTAAGAGATAATGGTTTACTTTTTAATGGTACAGCAGAGGAAATGGTGGAATATCTTAATATTGTAAGATTTAAAAATAATAAGGCAAAATATCTAGTAGAACTTAGAGAGAAAATGAAAAATGAAAAGGGAGAGTTTATAACTAAAGATTTCTTTTCAAGTTTTAAGGATATAAGAGAAGCTAGAGAGTGGATAGTAAAAAATATAAAGGGAATGGCATTTAAAGAAGCTAGTCATTTTTTGAGAAATGTAGGATTTGGAAAAGAGATATCTATTTTAGATAGACATATTTTAAGAAATTTAGTGAGATTAGAGGTAATAGATGCGATACCTAAAACTATTACTCCAAAGCTTTATTTAGAGATAGAAAAAAAGATGAAAGAGTATTGTGATTTTGTCAATATATCTATGGATAGTTTAGATTTACTTTTATGGTATTTAGAAGCTGGAGAAATTTTTAAATAATAAAAAAAGCTGTTGCAAAAATTAATTTGCAGCAGCTTTTTCTATAAACTTTTTAAATATTTTTAACATCTCTGTATTTCCACGAGCTGTCATCATTTCAGGATGCCATTGTATACCATAGAAAAATTTATGCTCTTTCATCTGGAAGGCTTCAATAATTCCATCTGAAGAGATAGCAATAGGGATAAGATTTTTTCCTAAATTATTGACAGCTTGATGATGGAAGGAGTTAGTAGAAATTTCATCTCCATAAAGCTCAGCTAGAATATTATCTTTATCTACTATTTTTACTTTATGTACAGGCATATCTGGATAAAAATCTTGTCTATGTTTTAAAACTTCTCTATTAGAATATTTTAAATCTTGAAAAAGAGTTCCTCCCATAAAAACGTTTAGAAGTTGATGACCACGACAAATTCCAAGAATAGGTTTACCTGTTTTAATAAACTCTTCTAAAATAAGAAACTCTCCTCTATCTCTTTCAAGAGAGACAGTTCCTATTCCATTTTTAAATTCTTCTCCATAAAGAGTAGGGTTTATGTCAGCACCACCAGAAAAAATGATACCATCTAATATTTTTATCTGCTCTTTTATAACCTCTAAATTATCTAAAGTAGGAAGGATAATAGGTATTCCTCCAGCTTCAATAACAGATTTAGAATAATCAATACTTACACAATTTCTAAAATAGTTTTGAAGATTTGGGTCATTTTCCCAAGCAGAAGTTATTCCTATAATTGGTTTTCTCATAAAATCATCTCCTATAATTTTACTTTATTAATATAATATGAAATTTTTAGAATATAGTCAATAAAAAATGGAGGGTTATTCCTCCACTTTTTCAATTTCAATATCTGGAAAGTTATTTTTTAAATCTTCTTGAGTTTTAATTTTTTTTAGTGCTTCACAAGCAGAGCAAAGACCACTACAAGTAGAAAAACCTTCTATAAACTCTATTGTATCTCCATCTTTTAATTGATTTCCATTACCTTTAATTTTATATTTTCCATTTAATATCATCTAAATACCTCGTATAATATAATTTTTTATATTATACCAATTTTATAAAGTAATGGAAATGAAAATTTTAGAAACAATCAAATTATAGATTATTAGCTTTTTTATAAGCAGCATAGTTATCTAGTTTATCAGGGAAATATTTTTTTAGTATTTCAAGATATTTTCCTTCAGCATCAAGCTCAAGAAGAGCTTTATTAAATTTTTCAGCCATTTCAGTATTTCCTTTTCTAAAAGCTACAGAAGCACCTGGTTTTGTATCAAAGATAATATCTATTTTTTTAATACCATCTAGATTTTTTAAATACTCTTCAGCAGAAATATCAGCAATAATAACAGCATCAACTTTTCCATTTTTTAAATCCATTAAAGCACCAGTCCAAGAGTCATAAAGTTTAGGAATACCACCAACATTAATAGTAAATTCTTCTTGAACAGTTCCAATTTGTACTCCTACTTGTTTCCCTTTTAGCTCCTCTTTTTTAGTAAGTGGACTATTTTCAGCAACAAGGACATAGTGTCCCCCTTCTATAAAAAGATAAGGCATAGAAAAGGTAACAGCTTTTTGTCTTTCAGGAGTTTGTCCCATACCAGCTATAACAGCATCAATTTTATTAAGTTGTAGAGCAGGAAGTAATCCATCAAAAGACATATTATGCCAAACAATTTCATAACCTAGTTTTTCTCCAATCGCTTCCATTAAATCTATATCAAATCCAACTATTTCTCCATTTTCTAAGTACTCATAAGGTTTAAATTCAGCATTAGTTCCAACATATAATTTTTTAGCTGAAAAAGATAGTGTAGATAATATTAATAGTAAGAATAAAATTAGTTTTTTCATAGTATAAAATCCCCCTTGATGTTAAATAATTTAAAACTATTTATTATTTTTATATTCGTGATATTTATTAATTTTATCAGGGAAATATTTTTGTAAAATCTCAAAATATTTTCCATCAGTATCAATTTTTAAAATAGCTTGATTAATTTGTTCTGCTAATTCTGTTTCACCTTTTCTTAGAGCAATAGATGCACCTGGAAAGTTTTCTTCTACTACGTCAATTTTTTTAATTCCCTTCATAGTTTTTAAATACTCTTCTCCACTTACATCAGCAATGATTACAGCATCAATTTTATTTTGTTGTAAATCCATTAGAGCACCAGTCCAAGAGTTATAAAGTTGAGGTAATCCACCTAAATCTTTAGCAAACTCCTCTTGCATAGTTCCAATTTGTACTCCAATTTTTTTACCATTTAATTCCTCTTTTTTTACATAACTACTTTCTTCATTAACGATTACATAGTGCTCATCTGATGAGAAAAGTAGATAAGGCATAGAGAAAGTAACAGCTTTTTGTCTTTCAGGAGTTTGAGACATACCAGCAATAACAGCATCAATTTTTTTCATTTGAAGAGCAGGAAGTAATCCATCAA
>OGJY01001652.1_pt1 | contig 25225 bp, 24 predicted proteins | sample 1572231 | NCBI WGS metagenome assembly OGJY01 (sample SAMEA2582121, study PRJEB24529) | metagenome | biome: Human gut stool | place: China | collected 2011
ATGAAAACCTGGAGCAGCCGATTCTGGAACTATCCCGTCGCTTGCAGAACACCAAGGGCAAAAAGGTGTACAGCTACCTGCCGCCCGTAGCCAAGGCACTGGTGGACGCAATCGTGGATGAGCTGGCAAAGGACGAGCGTGTGGCGGCCGCCTATGACCTGTGGAACCAGATGCGGGAGGAGGTGTGCCGCACCTGCTCCGAGCAGTTGCCGGAGCGCCTGCCCCTTTCCAAACAGAAAGAGTTCAAGGCCGTGCGCAACATGATCATACGGGAGATGCTCCGGCTGGGGCGATGTGAGCCGCCTACAACAGATGAGGTGGTACACGGGTTTACCCCATCTGGCACATCGCCTGCACCATCCGATGTGCAGCGTAGGGGACATCACCCACAGCAGGAGGCCGCACACCACCAGCATACACAGACACATTGGGCGGTATCCCACGCGGATACCGCCCAATGTGTCCTCATGCTGTTCCACAACATGGGCCGCATCTTCCAGGAGCAGTCCGCCGCAGATACCATCCAGGCCGGCCTGCACATCGACAAGAAGCGTCGCCGGATGCTCCGGGAGAAGCGTATGGCCCTAGGACATAAGGCGGATGACCATGAGGAACTGCGGATGAACTAGTGGGGCTCGGATCAGTCCAAGCCCCAACTTCAACTATTCATCCAACTTGTGAAAGGAGTCGAGTCGAAGCTCCCGCTTCAACTCATCCTCCGTGGGCAGATAGGTTTTGTACTTGGAGGTGAAGATCTGGGTGTTGTTTTCCGGCAGCGTATAGCGTACCACCGCGTCGTTTTTCTCCGCACACAGCACAATGCCAATGGGCGGATTGTCCCCTTCATTCATCATCTCACGGGTGTAGTAGTTCACATGCATCTGCATCTGGCCGATGTCCTGGTGGGTCAGGGTATCTGTTTTCAGATCGATCAGCACAAAGCACTTGAGGATGTAGTTGTAAAACACCAGGTCAATAAAGAAACTCTGCCCGTCCAGAGTAAACCGCTTCTGGCGGGAGACGAAGGAAAAACCGCGGCCCAGTTCCAGGAGAAACTGCTGGAGGTGATCAATAAGGGCCTGCTCCAGATCACTCTCGTAGACATGGGTATCCGGCTGGATCTGAAGGAATTCCATGACATAGGGATCCTTGACGATCTTCTCGTACTCAGGCTTGGGTTCTCTGCGCTGAATCTCCGCAGCGACGGACGCCTTGTCCTGGCTGGCCAGGATCCACTGGTAATACATGGTGTTGATCTGGCGCTCCAGCTGACGCACACTCCAGGCCGATTTGGCACACTCCTCCGCATAGAATGCGCGTGCCTTCTCGTCTGATATACGCATCAGCAGGCGGTAGTGGGACCAGCTCAATTCGCTCCACAGTGTGGAGCGAATTGGGAACGTGCAATAGAACTGGCGCATATTTCGGAGCCCCTGCACACTGAAGCCTTTTCCGAATTCAGCAGTCAGTTTTGCGGAGAGGTATTCTAAGAGCCTGATTCCGTACTCCGCCCGGTCATTTTCTCCACACGCTTTGTAGATCTGCTCTCCGATCTCCCAATAGGCGGTCACCATGGCGGAGTTGACCGCTTTGGCTACGGAGTGCTGGGCAGTCACAATGGAGCCGCGGATGGCGTGGTAGGTTTGCTCTGGGCTGACAGTTAAAATCTCATCCTGCTTGTTCATGGTCAGCCTCCTGGCACAGTCAAATTCTGTTTCTTTTATTTTACACAATCCAGGGAAAGACAGCAACCAAAACCGAGGTGATTTCTCACGGGAACCTATATCCACTTTACCTCTGAACAGAAGGAGCAGGCCAACTCCGTTGATCTGGAGGAGTTCCTGCGGCGGCGGGGGGAGAAGCTGCTCCGCGCTGGGCGGGAGTCCCGGCTGGCCAGGATCCGTCATATTACTGTCCGGGGCAGCGAATGGTACGACCATATTGCCCGGCGGGGCGGCCACGCGGTCAGTTTTGTCCAGCACTTTTACGGAACAAGCTACCAGGAGGCCATGGAGCTCCTGCTGGGAAAGGAGTTGGGGAAGGCATATCCCGCCGCGCAGCCAAAGCGGGAGGAGCAGCCCAGGCCCTTCGCCCTGCCGACGCCCCACACCGATATGCGCCGAGTGTATGCCTATCTGATGAAGCAGCGCCACATCAGCCGGGAGGTGGTCACCCACTTTGCTCGGGCTGGCTTGCTGTACGAGGACGCGAAGTACCACAACTGCGTCTTTGTGGGTACGGACGAGCAGGGCGCCCCCCGCCACGCCCATAAGCGGAGCACCAACAGCCAGGGCAAGTCCTTCAAGGTCAACGTGGAGGGCAGCAGGCCCCAGTACAGCTTCCGCCACGTGGGACAGGACGGCCTGCTCTATGTGTTTGAGGCCCCGATTGATCTGCTGAGTTTCCTCACGCTGTACCCGGACAGATGGCAGGAGCACAGCTATGTGGCCCTGTGCGGTACCGGCGGCCAGGCCATGCATTGGATGCTGGAGCAGAACACCCGCCTCCGGGATGTGGTGCTCTGCCTGGATCACGACGAGCCCGGACAGACGGCGGCCAAGCGCCTCCAGGAAGAGTTGCAGGAAGCAGGATACCACAGCGGCATCCTGCTCCCTGTGCATAAGGACTGGAACGACGATCTGGTGCAGGGGCAGGCCATGGCTGGCCCTGCCATGACTATGGGGCAGAGCATGTAGCCCCATCCCCGTGCCGAAATCGTACCATGCCCGCCAAGGGGGTGGTGCGCCCTGCCGCTGGACCGGGCCCCGGTTCATCCTGGCCCACCAAAGAAGGTCACACTGGAAGATAGATCAAACACAGAGAATGACCAGAAAGAGGGAGATATACACGTGAGTAACGATACCTGGACGCTGATTCTCCTGTTGGCAGCAGTATTCGGAGCCCTGGCGGCCATCGCCGCCTTCTCCAGCCGGGGCAGCCTGGACAGCATCAAGAGCAAGGACGTGGGCGACGGCCAGCACGGAACCGCCCGCTGGGCCACACCGGCGGAGGTGAGGAAGACCTTCCGTTCCGTGCCCTTCCAGCCCGCGCTGTGGCGGAAGGGGGAGCAGCTCCCGGACGCACAGGGGTTGGTGCTGGGCTGTGTGGGAAAGCTCCCGGCTCCGCCGGAGTTCTCTTTGCTTGGGAAGACCGTCCATCCGCTCATCCCAGAGAAGCTGTGGAAGCACGGTGGGATTCGGGCCCTGGTAGACTGTGACGACATCCACTGCCTCATGATCGGCGCCTCCGGCGTGGGCAAGACCGCATATTTCCTGTACCCCAATATCGAGTACGCCTGTGCCAGCGGTATGAGTTTTTTCTCAAGTGACACGAAGGGAGATCTGGCCCGGAACTACGGCGCCATAGCCCGGGACTGCTACGGCTACCAGGTGTCGGTGGTGGATCTTCGGAACCCCACCCGCTCCGACGGCTACAACCTACTCACCCTGATCAACCACTACATGGATGTCTGCCGGAAAGATCCCACCAACCTGGCTGCCCGGGCCAAGGCGGAGAAATATGCTAAGATCCTGTCCAAGACTATCATCAACCCAGACGGGGAGAACTTCGCACAAAATCAATATTTTTATGATGCAGCTGAGGGTGTGCTTACCGCTGTGACCCTCTTACTGGCGGAATATTTGCCGCCCAAAAGGATCCATAGTGAGCTGCGGGAGCGGCGGCACATCGTGTCCGTGTTCAAGCTGGTGCAGGAACTGATAGCCCCCAGCATCCTGCCGGGCAAGAACGAGTTCCAGCTCCTCATGGACCGCCTGCCGGAGGAGCACAAGGCCAAGTGGTTCTCCGGCTCCGCCCTCACCGCCGCCGAGCAGTCCATGGCCTCCGTCATGTCCACCGTGCTCTCCCGGCTAAATACCTTCCTGGACTCGGAGCTGGAGCAGGTGCTCTGCTTCGATAGCGCCATAGACGCCGAGAGCTTTGCCTCAAAGAGATCTGCGATATTCCTGATTTTACCAGAGGAAGATGCCACGAAAAATTTCATGGCTGGGCTGATGATCCAGACCCTGAGCCGGGAGTTGTTCTCCGTGGCGGATGAGCACGACGGGAAGCTGCCCAACCGGGTGGTATTCTTCTGTGACGAGCTGGGCACCATGCCCGCCTTCGACATCCTGCCTCTGTTTTCCGCCGGCCGCTCCAGGCGGCTGACCCTGGTACCTATCATCCAAAGCATTGCCCAAATTGAGAAAAACTACGGCAAGGAAGGGGCGGAGATCATCATGGACAATGTGCAAGACACCATCTTCGGAGGCTTTGCCCCAAACAGCCAGACCGCCGAGGTGCTGTCCAAGGCCCTGGGCAGCCGCACCGTGATGAGCGGTTCCATCTCCCGGGGGAAGGACGATACCAGCCAGAGCCTCCAGATGATAGAGCGCCCCCTCATGACCCCGGATGAACTCAAGTCCATCCCCAAGGGGCACTTCATCGTCATGAAAACAGGCACACACCCCATGCAGACCCGCCTGCGGCTGTTCCTGGAGTGGGGGATTACCTTTGGGGAGCCCTACCAGGTATCCCAGCAGGCCGCTCGAAAGGTCTACTACGCCAGCAAGGCAGAATTGACCGATGTTATATACCGGGCATTTCCTGCGTCTGCCCGCCAGAACAACTACCGTACGCCGAAAAAGGAGAAAACCATACCATGAGCTATTTTAGCGAGATTTACGGCGACTTAGAGCTGAGCGCCAGGGCCAAGCTGGTGCTGGTGTACCTCCATGACCGGGCAAACAAGGATGGCGAGAGCTGGTACGCCATTGGCACCATGGCAAAGGATCTGAGACTTTCCCGCTCTACAATAAAGCGGGCCCTGACCGAACTTGTTCGTCAGGGCCGAGTAGAAAAGCAAGCGAGGTTTCGGGAAAATGGTGGGTGCACATCTAACCTTTATGTATTTTCGAAGTATTGTAAGCAACATCTGTGATCATTATCTTCATTGAAAAGTGCAACGGGTTTTTCAATAGTTATTATGTGGTGATCCTCCACCCTCTAAAGCACAAAAGGAAGCCCCCTTGAAGCTTATGAGATATCACCCATATAGATTAGTTCCCTGTTGCCGGTGAGCCGGTATAGGCATAAAATTGGGAGTCGAATTTGTTGCGTAGTGGTTCTCACTATTGCCTATTGATAGCGCCGAAGCTTTTTTAACGCTCTCATCTTTACCTGATTGATATTTTGTTTTGTTGTATGGACAATCCTTGCAATATCGACTGATGTATATCCATGGAGGTAGATTAGGGTAAGGACTTTTCTCTCCTTTTTAGTAAGTTCTGGACATGTGTCTAAGAGTTCAGAAAAGTCAAGTACTTCGCGTTCTCTGATGGGTGCCACTAATCCAAGAAGCTGTGCTTCTGTAAGTTCTTCCCAAGATACCGGCGGCTCGACCGTCTTCTTGAATGGAAGCAATGAGATGTAAGCATTTCGTACAGACTGGGCTAAATAGGCGACGATCGTACCGTCTCCTTGAGAGCGAAGCGAGTCAAGATTCATCGCATGTATAGTTTCAATAAAACGCAGGGTTAGCTCACTTTGTGCGTCCTCCGAGTGTAGTCGTCTGCTATAATGTTTGAGCTGTGGTTCAAATTTCTGGATGATGAAAAGCATGTCTTCTTGGCTTCCAGACTGGGCACGAAGTATACGTTCACTGAACACCGCTTACACATCCCATCTTCGTAAAGATGAGAGTTAAAGAGCGGATTGTGCCCCAAAAGTAAACTTAGTTTCAAAAAAATCTACTTTGTACACTCTATTAGACAAGGAAATTCCAATTATGCAACCAGACTTCTATGCTGTAAAATGGTTCAAAAGTAAGAGAGAGGGCATGAGTAGACTCATGCCCTCTCCCCTGTAAAGTGGATTCAATTGATGAAACTGATAGTGTTGATTTTGTTGCAGATTTGATGAAAGCTTGTCTTATATAAAAACAGCACCTTCTCTAAGGTATGGAATCTGCCAAGTCATATCTTTGTATGCTTAGTTTGCTTTCGATTTCAGAACGATGACCTGGCACAGTAACCGCCCCGTAGTAATCTCGGCTTCCGCACAGCGCAATTGTGTAGAAGCGCCGCCATCCAAAAAGAGGCCCTTCCATGCAGGATCATTGGTAGCAGCGGAATCCTTGAGCCCCAGATAGGACTGGATCGCGCTTCTAAACTCAACATAATTTACATTCTTGGCAGTCGCGATTAGATATACCTTGTTCGTATCCAGGTTCACTACGATTGCACTCAAGCCCTCGTGATCGCTATTGACATCAACGGCTTTATTAACAACAGATACCCAGTTCTGATTACCAAGAGACATCGCTACGCCGCCCTGAGCCCAGGCTCTCGAATTTCCCTTAACACCAGGAAGATCCTCATAATTAGTGGCCTCCATATAGCCCATATAACTGCCAGTGTAGAAGATGGCATGCTTGCCGACTGTGCTTACGCTTCCGTCACGGGGTTCATTTTTATTGTTCACTCCTCCGCCAACAGGACGGCCGCCACTAACTGCAATGTTTAGAATATTGCAATTATTATCATCGGGTTTCGTACTGGTGTACCACCCGCCATTGATTCCATACTCATTGGAACCCTTTAAATTAGACGTCTTGAGCAGCTGAACGGGCCTAATATTGCTGGCATCCGTCTCAATAATGTGTAACGTCATACCATTCTCTGTAGCTTTATGATAGGTATACATTTCTTTTCCTCCGTTAAAATAAACAGATTTTGATGTCTTGTAAGCGCCTACGTAATATGAAAGAAATTGTTGCCCGTGAAAAATAAACTAGAAACAGGAGGCTACTATGAAACTTCACTGTCGCTTGAACCGCCTTTGGTGCATCCTACCTATGTGTGCTTTTATTGCCGCATTTTTTATCGGATGTACCATCAGCCGGTCAGATTCCGTTCCGTCTTCTTCGTCCGAGCCGCTGCCCGCGGCCACGCCGGCTCCCACCCCCCGGACACTGATGGAGGGGATCACCCCCATGCCCATCGCCTCCAGCTACATGACCTACTATGCAATACAGACGGACGGCACACTGATCGGCTGGGGAGAAAATCTGCGCGGACTGATCAACTATCCGGATTCTTTACCGAGCTATGAAGATGCCGTTGTCATGATGGAGGATGTGGCAGCCGTCTATGCCGGGGATTGGGTCACATTGATTTTGTGTTCCGACGGCACACTCTGGGGGGTGGGCTCCGGGCTGTTCGGTCTTTTGCCTGAAAGGGCGGCTTCGCAGGATGCGTATGACCCTCTCTTTCTGATGAGCGACGTGGTTATGGCCGCCGTTTCCTCCGAGAGCGCCTGCGCCCTTCGCTCTGATGGCACGGTGTGGAGTTGGGGCGGCTCGGAGGGATTTCAGCCGGAACAGATCCTGAAAGGTATTGTAAAGATAGCGGCATATTCCAGCGGCCACTATGCCCTGGACATAGACGGCACCCTCTACGTCTTGGGATCGCTCCTGCCTCTGGAAGTAGACCGGAACGAATGCTGGTTGACTCCCCAGCCTATTTTGGAGGGCGTCACAGACATGGCCTCCACTGGTCGCCGGCTTCTGGTGCAGAAAGGGGATTCCAGTCTCTGGCGGATGGGCTGGTGGGAGGGGTATCAATATCAGCCGCTGGAGAAGTGGATGGACAACGTGGTCTACTTCACTGCGGATCTCGCAGTTACCGGGGACCACACACTTTGGTACTTGGCCTCAGATACCCCAAGCATGATCATGAACAATGTGGCCTGCGCAGTAAATGGTGAACAAGGAATTTTAGCCCTGGACTGGGATGGCGGGCTTTGGCTGCATCCCCAGGAGGGCGACGGCTCTGCCGATGCGGTACATCTGTGCGATGATATTTGGGTTCCAGAGTCTTGGTATTCACAGCAGCAATCCCGCAATACGGATTAAGGAAACTGCTTAAGTATTTGAAAGCCCAATAAAAATGAGATCGCAGAATGGAGAGGAGAGTAGATTTATATGAGACGAAATGCAGCCTTTGCAATCCTATCTTTGCTTGTATCATTCTTATGTTCTGCCTGCGCGCCCGCAGCTCCCAGTGACCACCCCCCTGAATTCTTGAATGACATTGGAAAAACACTCATCGAATTAAAAAATGAGCATCCGGAAGGCGAATTGATTGTAAGGCCGGGGGGATTCCCAGATAATGCCGCTGTATGTTTTGGGGAACCGGAGGCGGAATTTGCTTATTACTTTTTCAGAACGCAGGGCGGCGATGCTGAAAAGGTCATGAGCGAATGTGAGGATCAACTGAAATGCGCTGGTTTTCTCACAACCGCAGACATACTTTTTCCAGACATGGAAAATGACATGTCCTTTGAAGATTTCTTTTCCCTGATCGGGGTCGATGATTATGAGTACCTGCTAGGGGAAGAGGTGAGAACCGGAGAAGGTTGGCTAATTTTCATGTATAGAGATATGGAAGTTATGGTGAACACAAACGAAATTACTCCTGGCGGCGGCTGGAATTTTACAGGAGAAGACGTCGTGAAGCGTAATGCTCCAGTGTCTATTGCAGACCCAGAAATATCAAATACCAATCAGGACATAGCCGATGCGGTTATGCTTGATGAACCCATGTCTTGAAAACACATTATTCAGATGATGTGTATTTATTTCTTAAATTTTTGACAGGCTGCCCGCTGTGTATATTGGCAGCGGGCGGCCTGTCGATACAAATAGTGGCGCTGTTTTCCATCTCGCAAATTATCATATGGATTGTGCGCATATCTAACAGAGCTTCTTTGGAGATCTTATCTGCTTATAAACATTATTTCAGATAATTACCCAGGTAAACAAAGGTTACTCCGGTTGCCGGATATGAATACGTATCTACCCAAGAATTTGGATTTTTGCCGTCTAACGAGTTTCCTGTATGAATAACGGTAGCTTTTTTGTTCTTGGTATCTACAGAAACTACAATGCCGGTATGCCCATATTGAGAGCCAGAAGATCCCCATTTGCTATATCCACCAGCCACGCTAAAAATCCCTGGTGCTTTTGGAGTGCTATCAATTGCGAGACCATAGTTATTCGCAAGATTTGCGACTAAATCCTTGCCGTGTCCGGATGTAGACTTCAGTGTGGTATATGTATCAATATACCATCTTACAATGTCTACACACTGAAGTCCATTTACACCATCATAGTTCCCCACCTTCTGGAATTTGGCTCGAATCTCTGATACATTAGTAGCTCCACCGCTTCCAGAACCTCCAGTACTTACTTTAGTAAACTTCCACTGCTGTTCAGTACCTCCGGTAGAAGCTCGCCAGGAACACTTAGCGCTGTTCCCCGTTCCGTCAGCAGTCAAATAGCGGTTAGAGTACTCAGACAGTCTGATGGTGTAAACGTTGGTCTTGTTCGCAACCTTGGTAAGAATTACGTAGCCGTCAATATTGCCCGAAGCTTTACGCAAGGTGCAGTTCCAATTGGTGCCGGAACGGTATGCGTTCAGGGCATAGGCCTGGTTGGAAAAGTGCTTGATATATTGTCTGCTAGTGGAGGTAAGGGAATCAACAACCCAATTCTGGTCATTACTGCCGGAGGTCGCGTAGATGTTGACCTGCGTGCCATTGGTGATACTCGCGCTGCTTGCAATATTGAGGGAGCGGGTCGGTGCGGACAGCGGACTGATCGTGTAAGTTGCCATACTTGAAAGTCTCCTTTTAAAGTATATTCCCGAGGTAAATGAGCATTGGATATAACTTGGATATAACGACACTAACTGGGACCGGGTAATTTGCTTAGGATCAGCTATTAAGGCATCGGGACTCCCCTCCTTTAGATGGATGCTTTATAGAGAGGGAAAAGGCTCCAAAGAGTAAATCTGAGCCAGTGATTGTTTGAAAAATCCCTTCTCCACAAAAGAGAAGGGAACAACTCCAACCATGAAGGGAGAACTTATTTTATAGATCCTTTACTTGTTCGAACAATAAACTCAACCGCAATCGCAGTAGCACAAACCTCGCCAATTAGATCACATATTCAAATAAGAGTTTTGGCCTTTATTATATGTGTCCTCGGGCACACCTGCGAGAGCGGAATTTATATCGGTCTGGCACATGAAAGAATCAACAATATTTTTAAACAGCTAGAGAAATCGGTTGCAAACTAGCAAATCGTTTGTCTTATAAAATATAAGCATATCTCAAGAACTCGCTTAAGATTTCTCCCCTGCGAAAATCGAGTTCGGCTGAATAAAACGATGGAAGGAGGCATGTATTCCGGTTGCACAATTAGGAATACAAGAAGTGTGAATGGATGGATTGTTAAGACTTTGGGGCTGTTGCTCATCACGTCTTTGCTACTCACGGGGCCAGGGGTTGCTAAGGCATCTGAAACAAGCACCTTTTCTGACATTTCAGGGCACAAGTATGAAGCACTCATCGAGCAAGCAGCAGAAGATGGCTGGGTAAACGGCTGCCCAGACGGAAGATTTTGGCCAGACAGGCCTATAACCAGGTGGGAATATGCAAAAATGATGTTGGCGGCCCTTAATATTGTCCCGGGCAGTCAACGGGCAAAAGAGGTGCTCCAGTCTACGGAAGTGCCCAAAGAGGTGCTGTCTTTGGCCGATGACGGCTGGGCCAGTAAAGAAGGATGGGTTGAGCTTGGGTTCGCGTCAGGACTGGTAGTATTGGGCGACTATGGAAGTTATCTTGTGCTGCCGCATGACGAGGGCATTTCGCGCTATGAGGCGACCATATTCGCAGTACGGATGCTCGGCCGATTTGAAGAGTCCTTAACGATGGTCGTGGAGGAACCACCATTTGATGATCTAGTGCCCGATATGCAGGTTGACAATTTTGGAGTAATTGAAATTGCCGTTGAGAATGGCTTGATTTCCGGATACACGGAGACGAAATTTTATCCTGCAGAGTCTTTTACCAGAGGAGAAGCGGTTGCTACAGTATCAAGAGTCCTGACCCTTTTAGGGCGAAATTAGGAGCTATAAGTCTGAAAACATACCTCTTAACACTATCCCCACAGGCTCTCATATCTATCAAAAAGCGGCCCAAGTTTCGACTTGGGCCGCTTAAAGCAAATCAGGTCAGGTAAACACAGGAAGCTGTACCATAGTAGTCTTGCTTGGTATTGTTGTTGCCACATACCTGGCCAGGGTCTTTAACACCATTGGTATACCCACTCGCAACACGCATTCTGATAGCCGAAGATCCGTCCATATTTACGGCGTAATCGCACCCAAGATCGGCCATCATTTTCGCGGCTACCCTCAGATCCATTCCGCACCATGTGCAAACTAGCACAAACGCTCCGTTTGCCTTATGTCCCAACAGCGTGCGATTAGATTTGAGCTCTGTGCTTCCATTTGCCAATGTGTTGTTGTGATGATAGTTCGTATTATTTAGGTCATCCCAATCGGCAATAATACGCTTATCATCATCTTTGTCTCGCACAGTATACTCAAAAACCGACTTAGAGTCATAGACCAGGGCATGAAAGGCGGAAATGATAGTCTTACAGTACGGGGCCGCCACCTTGAGGCGGTCATGGTTCATCCAGCGGATGGTAGCAGTTCCGTCCGTTTTGATACAAAAGGCAGGATATTTTCTCCAAGGCTGATAATTGATATAGTTCTTCAACTTGGTATCATTGATTCCACTGAGCTTTTCGCCGGATAAATAATATTTTCCATCGACATAGTGCCAGCCAACAAAGGACATACCGTCCGGCCCATACGTATCAAAGCCTGCTGCGTTTGTCTTTGCGACAACCTTATTCGCCGCAATCCCGGGAGGATTCATCTGAGCTAGGGGTTTCTTATTACCCGTCGTATAAATTGCCTCTTCAAGAGACATCGTTTTAGGATCTGTGATAAAGATACTTATCCCGGAATATGCGCTGTCTGTAGTATACGTTACCTCACTGTAGTACTTGCTTTTCAACCCTTTAAATGTTCCGTATGCCATGAGTCGACATCCTTCCTGTTTAGTATTTGTAGGCGCCTACACATCATAAAGAATACTAATCGAAGGGATTGTAAACTAGGCATTGTTCGGAAAGCAAGAAAATTATTGTCGTAATCTGTGCCGCCGTGCAGTTCTCCTCAGCCCACCAAATTTCCGTTCTCGATGGTGTACCAGTCCCCGCCGCTGCCAGCGATGAGTGAGAACTCCGTGGATATTGGGATCGAAAGCGAGAGAGATTTATCCGGGGACTGCTGGTGTGCTTCTGCCGCACGTCCTGACGCCTGGGATGGGAATAGTGCGCCGGCGACTGCGGCAGCTTCAAATCGCTTTGTGCTTCCAGATCTTTTCATGTGAAAACGCCGCCATGACAGTCGGGTAGTCCGGTGAGGTTTGGCATATTTACTTCTGCGTCCTTTTCCAGTCCCTATATACTATACCGGTATAAGAAAAGCAACGAAAGGGTGCACGAAATGGAAGCAGAAATGGCCTTATCATGGCTCAGCGATCTTGGCAAGAGTATATTTGGCAACATGGACGGCCTATTTTATACGTTAGTTGCCTTTGTGGTGATCGATTATATCACCGGCGTATGTGTTGCCATCCACAATAAGCGGCTGTCCAGCGATGTTGGCGCCCATGGGATCGCCAAGAAGATCGCTATTTTTGCGCTGGTGTCCCTGAGCAGCATAATCGACCGTTTCCTGCTGGGTTCCGAGGACGTCCTTCGTACCGTGACCACCGTGTTTTACATTGCCAATGAGGCAATGAGCATATTGGAAAACGTGGGAAAGGTAGGGTTGCCGCTGCCACAAAAGCTGCAAAATTTCCTGTCCCACTTTGAAAAATACCAGGGCAGCAGAAAATAATTTGTCAGGGCATCCTGCGAAGTATGGAGCTAATATGAACTCCTCAAGAGCCAGCGTCCACTGAAAGAAGAAACCTTGCTTCAAATTCTGAAAATTTTTGTTGCATAATACAAAAAACTATGTCTTTACTAATAAGGAGCACAGTGTTTTCAGATATCGGATCAGCCCGAGTTCGCCAGACTAACACGAATAACTATGGCAGCCTTTTTATTCTTTTTCTTTCGGAGGAACCATGAAAGGTGGCTTCATAATGAGACTTCAGTTAAAAAAGTTCATTGCGGTGACACTCTGCCTAAGTGTGGTACTCTCTTCCTGTACCATCCGTCCAGGAAACCATTCCAAAGAAGCCCTATCTCAAAGGCCTGTTTCTACCGTGGACACTACCGGTTCTGACCCTCAAACCTTTGTCATTACTCTGTTGGAGGGGCAGACCACAGCTATGGTGAACGGAACGGAAGCCCAGCTATCTGTTGCCCCCTTCCTTCAGAATGGCTCCTTCTACTATCCCCTTGCTGATGTGGTTCGCCTTATCGGCGGCGGCTTCTCCCAGGACGGCAATACCGCCACCATTCAGCTTTTCGGCACAACCGTAAAATACACCGCCGACGATCCCGAGGTGATCGTCAATGGTACTTCCTATCGCAACAACTACCGCCTGTTGCGATTTGCACAGGACTCTGACGAAGAATCCGGTGCAATTCCCCCACAGCTTTTAAACGGGACTCTCTTTGTTCCCCACGATCTCTGTCCCGGAGGCTGCCCTAATTTTGGGCTCAATGTGACCCGAGAGGCCCCGGAGGCCCGTATGCTAATCCTGGGTGGCTATACCGATGAGCTTGGAATCGAAGGAATCCAGCTCTACGACCTCTTTGACCAGCTGCCTGACGAGACCAGAGCGCCTTTTCAATCTCAGGGCGTTGCTGGAACTGTGTTGAACTACTACATTGAAATGTATTTATGCGAAGGAACCGAGGTATATGTCATGCGCTGCCCCGATGGGCAGGAAGATGTAGAGGGTATGAACGGCAAAGTTGCCGCGATCCGCCTTTCCGGCGGAACGGCATACCGAACCCCACGGGGCCTGACCGTGGGCGATACCGCCTACCGCGCCTGGCTTTTATATGGCAAGTGCGCCTTTACCAGCTCTTTTTATTATCAGGTGGAAGACGGCTATGTCAGCACAATCGTCTTCCACACTCGGTACTGGGGAAGCAGCTTCTAATTCAGATCAAAATTTAAAAATTGTAATTTACAAATTTAAGTATAACCTCTCTTTATAGAATGTACGGCGTACAACAAACAACATTTTATAAGGAGTGAATTTTATGGGAACTTTGTCTTTGATTACGTCCAACGGCCAGTATAAAAAGTACACCTATACCCATGGCGGCGCAAGCACAACTGGCGTACATGTCTTCACCACCCAATCCGGCCAGTCCGTGGCGCCTGCCATTTCCACCACCAAAAAGCCGTTGTCTCAGCTAAATCCGCTCAGCGTCTCCCCCTCCAATGTGATCGCGAAGACCAACGGATGCATGTACGAGTACTACGAAAATAAGTTTTATGGATTTTTTTATCAGGGCAGCGGTAATCCCATGTACATCAATGGTACTAAATATACCACTCTGCCTACTTCGAGCATCATGTACACCGACCCCAAGTACTTCCCGTCTTTCTGCATCAAGAGCGATGGAACGGCGACCATTCGGTGGTTCTCCAGCAAGGACGATGCCGAAATGGCACTGCAATATTGTGATTATGTGATCGGCGCCTGCCATCCTCTGGTCTATGATGGCAAATGCGTATTTAATCAGGATGTCTATGAACCAGAGGTTCTGGGCGGAAAGCTCATTTATAACCGTAATAACCCTTCGGACAGCAACAGCAGATATAATACCGGCATCAATCAGAGCACCGACAAGCGAACCCTTCTGGGCCATAAGGAAAACGGGACATTTGTCATGGCCGTTACGGATGACTCTATGTCCATGAAAAACGCTGCCAATCTGATGTATGATTTGGACTGCGACTACGCGGTCAACATGGATGGCGGCAGCCCTGTCGAAATGCGGATTGCATCCGGTTACGGCCCTGCTGGCAAAGTAAGCGAAGATGGTGGGCTTTCTATCCATACTGCCGTTGTTGCATATCGTACGTAACCTTGCAGCCCCTCCACATAGCAAATTCTAAAGTGAGCACCAGACCCGATAAAGTCAGCCGGGTCTGGTGCTCTATCTGTATACACATCAGGCTGCAAGTGTGAGAGTGTCGGCCTATGACGGACACCCCCTGCGCGCGGCAGACTGCAGCTTTCTCGAGAAAATGGCAAAACCACTTTTTCGACAGTTTCAAATAATTCTTCAGGCTGTCCCGATGAAGCGAGGAGTGAAAATGGAATCCTCAAGAGCTGGCCTTCAAGGAAAGAAAGAAATTACGTCCAGAGGGATCCCACACTACTTCTACTCCGGCGGCCTCAGCAAAGAAGCGGACGGGTATGCAAAAGACTCCCCCTTGAAGCTCTGCGGGCACGGCCAGCCAATTCGTAGTTTTTCCGTTCACCGTGGCCCAGGTACTGTCCACGGACACCTCAATGGCGCTACCGGATTTAGTGCATACGGCGGTGCCGGTAACAGCGTTATAAGAGAAGGTATACCCCATGGCCTCCGCCATAGCCCGCATAGGGGCCATGGTGCAGCCCTTCACCTGGTAGGGTGCGGCAGGAAAAGGCACCGGCACCCCATCGATGCTTACGCTGATTCCGCTCTGGGCCGGCCTCCCGCCGCCCAGGAGGGTGTTCAGTGTCTGGAGAGAATAGGTGTGTGCATAGTCCATCTCATAGTCAAATTTTGCATAGACAATCACCCGGATACCCTGCGGCACCGGATATGCCTGGATTTCTGACGGGAGAAAACCTCTCTGGGTAAAGGCATCAAATTCGGCAAGCCGCGCCTGCAGGCCAGAGCCATCCGTGACCCAGACGTTCCCATCACGATCGCATTGGAACGTATAGCCGTTAAGCTCGATGCGCTCCAGCTGGAGCGGCGAAAGGGTATCCATTTCTTCCATGGTGAACTGGTTCCAAGTAATTCCGTCATCAGAGTACAGGACAGGCTTATTGCTCTGAAAGCTGCACGCCAAGAACTGCGTGCCGTCATATCGTCCTCCGCTTGTATAGCTTGGGGCGGGGCCAGAAACCGACCAGTTTATTCCGTCTGCGGTATAGACAAACTCGCTTTTAGCATCCTGTATAACACTGTCGCTAACTCTGATATCGCCGCCGTAGGTCGTCCGCACACCTGTTGTTATCGTACCGTTTGTCCCCAAAATGCGGAGGTAGACATCTTCCTTTCCAGGTTCTGCTGCAATAGCAGACGGCAGTAGGAAGGCCACAGACAGCATCGTCAAAAGCATACAAACAAATCGTTTCATGGCGTTCTCCTTATAAAATCAGCATTTTATTTCCGCACAAGGTTTACTAACAAAACTCATTTAACTCTTTGACCATATGTAGAGAATCAGAGTAAACATGATTTCAAATTTGAAAAAAGGAGCGATAATCAATGCCTACTTCTACGTATATTGATCGACTGAAGTATCCAGAGTGTATCATCAAAAGCAAAACGAAGAGCGGCCCTATTGATAACATCATTGACCAGTCTTATTATCCTGAAGCGACCATTGGATGCTATATGTATAAGTCTGTTTATGGAAGCACTCCTCATACCTTTTCCGATCACATTCGTGGCTTTGTAGAACCTAATGCTGGTGCTCACTATTATGTTCAGTCTGCAAATAGCACCAATTTCAGCGGAGCAAAGCTCACGGTTAACCTGAGCAATGTAACGGTTGACACCAAAAACAATCGGAATGCGTATATCGCAATCTCTATGATTGCCAGTGGGACTCGGTTGGGCAACTGCGACATCGGTCTCTGCAATATTGGCGACGGCTGGTACCCAATGATCTGGGCTCCAGATCATTCCACTGCTTCTACGTCTGGGATTGACGCAAAGGAGAAAAACGGCGTTTATATTAAGCTCACTGACAAAAAGACTTATTTGACTGGAACCGTTACCATCGAGGTCTCTGTTGAAAAGAAAAATGGCCGAGACTATGTAAATGCTCGCTACCTCAAGAACAGCTCGGTCGTGGCCTCTGCTACCCTGTACGACCCCGCGGGTGATTACTTCAGCAAAAATTCCACGAAGCCCCTCCTGAGATGGGTTCGCTTCGTCTCCCTTGTCCCGAAGGATGACAAGACGGGCGATTGGAATGATAAGTCTTTTCTGAATGTAGACCTTACCAATCTGAAACTTGTGCAGGCATCTAATGGAGCGGATGTAACCTGGGGTAATTCTAACGCACATGTGGAGTATGCATGGTCGTTGCAAGGCGCAAATATTTCCTCCCTGAAGATTTCCAATGTAACTCCTGGGGGGACTGCAGGAAAGGATCACGTCGAAATTATCCACCGCTATAAGCTACACTAATTGAAACTCTGATCGAGTCTGAGATTCTAAAATAGTATGTTACTCTGATTCTTTTAAAAAGCCCTAACGCTTAGAAAGTATCGATAGGGTACGGCATGCTTAGGGCTATGTCGTGCCCTTAAATAAACATTTCCTACAAGTAAAGCGCAAATCTTTATTCGTCCTTATTTATAAAGATGAGTTTCATGAAAAAGTGCAACAGGCATTTGAAACATTTTATGCCGTGTGCCATATCGCACCAAAACATAAAAGCAGCCTGTCAAAAAACCTCCCTGCAAAGAAAAGACTCTCAGAGTTCCTGCGGCCGCAACCGCAGGAATAAAATAGAGGGACAAGTCTCAGGATGACGACTCATCCCTCTATAGTTCTAGATTTTGACCAGCGCGGGGAGAAAATCAGAGAAAGTAGTCCCCCGATACCTTTATTGCCGGGTGCCTGCGGGAGCTCTCCGACGGCACGGCGGCCGCCTATGCCGCCGTGCGGGACAGCCGCCTCCCCGCCCTCCTGAAGTCCGGACAGACCGATGTGCACTTTTCGGCCACCGTACACCAGTCGCCCCTGCTCTATCCCAGCGATATTTCCACTATCTTATTGCTTTACAATGTCGATAATTTCCTTTTGCAATAAATGGGTATGGGAACCTTTAGGCCCCCATACCCATTTTCTCAATCTTCAGCTATTTTTACAACGGATGGACATAGCCACTTCACCATCTAGGCCCTCCACCGTCTTCGTTGGCCCCACTAGCGAAAACACTGATTACTTCTCCTGCAAGAGTTGGTATGCGGTTTTGCGGGCGCGGGTGAGAGACATGCGCAGGCTGTCTGGCTTTATGTTCAGCTCCCGGGCCATCTCCGCAGCGGGCAGGTTCAGTATGTAGTACCCCTCCAGCAGATAGCGGGTGCGATCATCCAGCTGCGGCCAGATATGGGCCAGCTTCTCCAAATCTTCCTTTTTGATAATCTGAAGTTCTATCGCCCCTCCATCCATATCAGGATCTTCATACTCCATAAACTCCTGCAGATCTGATGTGGAATGACGCCCAGAATCCCGCAGGTAATTGCGGGACTGATTCTTGGAGGCCGTTATAATATAGTTCACCAGATGGTTCCGATCCTTGCTGCGAAGCTCGGGAATTTTGTCAATCAGCCGAACCAGGGTCGACTGCATTACATCTTCTGCGGCCCATTGGTTGTGAACCAGTTTGAAGATTTCATGGTACATCAAGCGATGATAGTCGACAAAGAGTTGCTCCATGAAAGCGCGGTCGTCATCGTCCTCAATGACTAAAATACAATAGGGGATCATTTTGCCTCCTTGTGGTTGTACTGGCCCACAACCGTACTGAAATGCAGATCCCGCAACAGGAGATGGAGCGCCTTTTTGCGATCCGGGGACAGTGCCTGCACGAGTTGGATCATTTCACCGGAGGTCATGTCATCCAGCAGAGGCGTAGAAAATACGTCGACGGGGAGATTGGAGGAACTACGGCCCAACAGATAATCAGTAGTGACAGAAAAATAGTCCGCTATTTTTATCAGCCGTTCCGCGTCAGGTAGATGACGGCCTTTTTCATAATTGGAAATTGTACCGGGGGTGACAAAAAAGAGTTTTGCCAGATCCCTTTGGGTAAGACCACGATCCTGGCGGAGCTCCGCCAAAATTTCTCCGAATTGCGCCATCTCGCACCTCAAAATTTCAGATTAAATTTATTATATAGTTTCTGAAATTTATTCCGCAAAATGATAGATTTTCAATATTATTTGTAGTATAATTCGAAATAATATGGTTTAACTATACTATTATTTAATGCTGTGCTATTCCAATTGGGTACACTTGAAATCGTCCGTTGCGCAAGCGGTTTTTAGGTGTCTACCTTATAGGTCGTAATATCGAAGAAAGGGTGTAGGGGTGTGGAACGGCGATGCTTGCGTTGATCTCGGCAGCTATAGAAGATCCCGATGACCAGGAATTCATGACACAGTTTTACCTGGAGTATGAGCGGTTGATGTATGCCACTGTACGGAAACGGCTCACGGATCCGGAGGCGGCCAAGGATATTGTCCAAGAATGTATAACCAAGCTCATTCCCAAAATCTCGTTTTTAAGGCGGCAAGAGCGTTGCATAAAAGCCAGTTATGTTGTCTCTACAGTTAGGAACGCCACCATCAACTATATGCGGAAACAGGGGCGCACAGATGGCAGGTGCTGTAGCCTGGAGGAACAGGAGGAGCAGGATATGGCCATTCCGGAGCCCTCGCTGGATGAGCGAATTATGCTTGCGGAGCAAAAAGAACGCCTGATGCAGATATGGAGTAGTCTGCCCGAAGAGGATCGGCTGCTATTGGAGGGAAAGTACATTTTGGGCTATACGGATGCCGAGCTGGCCGACATGCTGGGGTGCAAGAAGAGCAGCGTCCGCATGAAGCTGACTAGAGCCCGGCGGCGGGCATTCCAGCTTATGACAGAGGAAGAAGGTGACAAAGTATGACCAGGCGTGAAGAATTGCAGGAGGCCTATGAGGACGCCATGTTCGCCCTCCTGATGGACTACGTGGCGGAATCTGAAGGGGAAAAAGCTCTGGAGGAGAACCGTGTACTTCAAGAGGATCCAGACGCGGAGGTTCCCCAGGGGGTACGCCGGGCGTGTCTGAAAGAGATCCACCGCGCTTTTCGGAAAAAGTCTGCCCGATCTGTGGGGCGGATCACGATGAAGGTGATCAACAAGGTCGCCCTTGTTGCGCTGTTGGGTACACTGCTTTTCTCGACTGCCTTCGCTATATCCCCAGAGTTTCGGGTTGGCACCCTCAATATGCTAATTGATACGGTAAATGAAGGTGTGAGCTTTCGGATTTCTACACAGCCTGTTTCAGAACGGGCTGGCCTGGAGGATCTCTATCCTAACCTTATACCGGATGGCTATGAACTAATAGATGAAGGCGCTTTCGCGGGTACGTATTGGGTGGATTACCAAAACAGCCCGGGCGATCGCTTGGAGATTGAGCTGTCTCCAAGCGGGCGATTTGATATAGAGGATACAGAGCTGGAACCGACTCAAATTCACGGGCTTCCTGCGTATATCATTGATCAACTCAACCTTGAGGGAGATAACCATGGTATTATTAAGGTGATTGTTCTCAATGAGGCGGAGGGATATATACTCAGTGTGATTTCGATTCCGCACTCAACCACGGCTCCGCCCCCCATCAGCCGTGATGGCATTGTCCACATCACAGAGAGTATTTTTAAATAATCTCTGTTGCACATCTGTTGAAGTGGTGTCTTCTGTAGTGGGTACTACCCACATCAAAGTACAGGAGGTATACAAACATGGGAAAGAAATATCTTGGTAAGACAATGCTTCTGATTGCATTATCTACCACTTTGCTTGGGGCGAGCTTACCGGCACAGGCTGCGGAAATACTTCCGAATGAACTTGTCATGGTTCAACCTCGTGAGATTGGCATTGTAAAAATGAATTGCCAGCTTACGATTTCTTCCAACGGAAACGCAAGCTGTTTGGGTGATGTCTCTATGAAGGCGGGCTATGACTCGGAAATTACCCTTGCCCTTCAGAAGAGCACAAACGAGAGAGCCTGGTCCAATGTTGCCAGTTGGACGGGCAGCGGCAGTGAGAAACTGACAAAAAGCCGCTTTGTTACTTCCGGCTACGACTATCGGTGTAAGTTGACTGTCAAGGTCTATAACTCCTCTGGGAACTATGTGACCACCTATACCCAATATTCTGATACCATCTCTTACTGATTATATACATAGAGAGGCGGGCACCCAATTAGGGTGCCCGCCTCTCTCCTTTATATGAGCATTTTGGGTGTTGTGTGCCAGATGCTTTGGTGGTACGGAGAAATAAGAGACAGTCCCGCTTCTGATGGTGGCTTCGGCTACCGGTGGAAGCGGGACATATATTTGGAGTCGTGGTTTGTGCTCTACTCAAACTGTCTGAAGTGATTCCTCCCTTCGGCGGTTTTCCTGAGCTTTTCCCAAAGCGACGACGGAATGGCTCGGAAAAGCCGCCGAAGGAGCCTCCGCTATGCCCTATCACCACCCGGCAATTCCACCGGTTTGGGGTGATTGCCGGAAGTTCGCCCCGCACAGAATGGCACCCGATCCGGGCGCCTCCTCCATTTCGCTGGTTTTCATTCAAAACTAGTGAAATAGGAGGAAAAGCGTATGCCACGACATAGTGCATACAATCCAGACTATGAAAGCCTCTATTCCGGTGTAGAGATCACACCAGATGTCCTTCATGTACTCAGGACAAGTGACCGGAAAATGCGGTACATGGAACATCAACTGAAGACAGGGCGGTTTGTGGAAGATCAGGAGCAGAGGGTGGCAAAATTCCTTCCAAGCCGGGAAACATCCCTCGATGAGATGATAGAGAAGGAGCACCGGCAGTTCGCAGCAGAACAGCCGTCTTGGGAGGATGAATTGCTACATCAAGAATTGATTTGTCGTTTACATTCGGCAATAAAACTGCTGGAACAGTCGGAAAGAGAGCTGATTCTGGCAATTTACTTTGAAGGACTGACAGAGCGTCAGCTCGCATGTCGGGCCGGCCTGCACCACATGACCATACACAGCCGTAAAATCCGCATTCTGCAAAAACTGAAAAACTTGCTGAAAAAGTAAAAAAGTTTCGTGCAACCCCCTCACTCAGTGCCTATATAGAGTGCGGGGGTTCTTCAAAGCTCCCGGCCTGTCCTTTGAAAACTTCATATCCGGCAGCGGGATACGTCCGCTGACGAGAGGCCCTCCGGGAGGAGGGCTGAAGCGACGCTGGAGGATGCGCCAAGACCACCTGTGCGGGATACAATTCCGCATCAAAGACGGCCAAGAAAGGTGCAGAGCGGTACCCATCCGTCCACAAAGCAGCCTGTGGCGGGCTGTTTCGCATTGCGGCTGGTTTTAACCAGCCCGACCCTCGTCAGCAATCTGATAATGATACTCCTGTCCAGCCACAGCCCCGGGTGATACCGGGATCAAGCAATGGGGGCAGCTCGGAGAGATCCTCGGAGGGGTGAGATTCCCGTGATGCGCGTCAGCGCAGTCCGTCTGCTGCCGCCCAGGGCCCGGGAAGTAGTGTCGAATAGGGCCAACCAGCGAAATGCGTTTTTGAAAAACTCAGTGGGGGCCGTTCTGCGGCCATACGCCTCATAACGGCCCCCATTTCAAAATGGAGATATGAGATGAGCCAGAACATCAATTATATCGGGATGGTGAACCTGCTCCGGCATCTTCAGACCGCCGGCCTTGTCAGCCGGAAGGAGGCCGGGAGGATCGCCGCCCGGCTCCGGGCAGAAACCGAGGCGGACGTCATATTTTTCCCCTAATTTTTGTTGGGGTTGGATATGGATATTTCGCGGAAGTGCTGGTATTGTGTGTTGCTGATAGGAGGCGATTCCGTGGACGAGCAGAAGAAAACCAGCGGTTCCCTGGCGCTGAACGGTGCGCCCCAGGTGATCACCATTCCACCCAGCGATCCTGTCCGGGATCGGAAACTCCGTGTGGCAGCCTATGCACGGGTGAGCTCCGGCTCGGAGGATCAGCTTAACTCCTTTGCCGCCCAGAACGCCCACTACACGGAGCTCATCACCGACAACCCGGAGTGGGAGTTTGTGGACGTGTACGCAGACAAGGGTATCACCGGCACCTCGGCGGAAAAGCGGGACGATTTCCAGCGCCTGCTGGCGGACTGCCGGCGTGGGCGGGTGGATAAGATCCTGGTGAAGTCCTCCTCCCGGTTCGCCCGGAACGCCAAGGAGTGCCTGGAGGCCGTCCGGGAACTGAAGGCCCTGGGGGTGGGGGTATGCTTCGAGGAGCAGGGCATCGACACCTCAGAGCTGGCCGGTGAGCTTCTTACCGCCATCTTTGCCATGATGGATCAGAAGGAGAGCGAGAATATCTCAGACAATATCCGCTGGAGCATCCAAAAACGGATGGCACGCGGCACATTCGTCCCCTCATCCCTTCCCTTTGGCTACAAGAAGGATGAAGACGGCGGCATTATCATTGATTCTGGACGGGCAAAGTATGTACGACAGATTTTCTCGGATTTTCTGAAGGGATACAATATGCAGGAAATTGCAGGACACATGAAAGAGCGGCAGAGCGTTGATCCTGTGCTGAGTCCCTATCAATGGAAGGTTAAGTCGATTGCCCGAATTTTGAAAAACGAAAAATACGCAGGAAATTCCCTTTGGCAAAAGTCTTTCCGGACACCAACACTGCCCCGCCGCTCGTTGACTAACAGAGGAGAGCTGAATCAATACTATGCGCCAAATACACATCCTGCAATTATCGACCAAACTGTATTTGACAAAGTACAAAGCCTCCTGCGTGAGCGGGAGCAACACTATTTTAGCAAGGCAAAACGCAGCACTCCCATAAGTGGGATGCTGAGGTGTGGCCACTGTGGAGCTCTCTTTCGGAAGCAGATAAACAGCGGGATTATTTACTTTATCTGCCGCACCCACACTGTGGATCTGGCTGAATGTCCCATTGGCCCCATTCCAGAGCGCACCATATATGATGCCTTCCTTCGGCTGTACCACAAGCTCCGGAACCAAGGCATGCCCATCCTCAAGCAATTGTCCGCAGACCTCCAGAGCGCCCGGAAGGGCAAGCTGCTCTGGAGCCTGGACATCGTGGCACTCAACCAGAAAATTGCAGACATCACCCGTCAGGATCGACTGTTGGCCCAGCTCAAGCAGCAAGGGCTTGTTGGCCCTGACATTTTTATATCCCGCCAAAACGAGCTGGCGGAACAGCTCCGCGCCGCAAAGCTGGAGAAGGAACGGTTCTTGGAGGCTGAGGAGGATCAGACGATCCAGCAGACCCAGGAGCTGATCGAAGCTCTGGAGGCTGGGCCAGACTTCCTGGACACCTTTGATGGGGAGTTGTTCCGCGAGCTCGTGGACAAGATCATCGTGGAGAGCAATGACCGCCTGCGGTTCCGGCTGGTCAACGGCCTGGAGCTGACAGAGCCCATAGAAAGGACGGTGCGGTGATGGGGAGCAACCGGAAGCGGCCCTTTGGCTACCGGATGGAGCTGGGCGAGACCGTGCTCCACCCGGCAGAGGCGGAGACGGTGCGCTGGATCTACGACAGCTACCTGGCCGGGGCCAGCTACAACGCTCTGGTGGACAAGCTCCGGGAGCGGGGTATCCCCTATGATGGGGACAAGCCCTGGAACAAGAACATGGCGGCCCGTATCCTGGCGGATTGCCGCTACACCGGCGAGGGTGGATTCCCGTCCATCATCTCAGAGGCGCAGTTCCACATGGTGCAGGCACGACGGCAGGAGCGGACAACGCCCTGCCAAAAGAGCCCAGCCCAGAAGGAACTGCGGAAGCTGTGCCGCGGCAGCCCACCGGACTGGGTGGAACGGCAGGTACTGGGCCTTCTGAACCGCCTGATCCAGTACCCGGAGTGCATCACCTGCCCCGTGTTGGAGGATGAGCCACCGCCAGAGGTGATGAAGCTGCGCCGGGAATTGGACGGGCTCCTGCACCGCCCGCCGGTGGATGAGGCCCAGGCAAAGAACCTGGCCTTCCGGCTGGCCGCCCTCCAGTTGGACGCCATCGGGCCGGAGGAGTATGAAACCCTCCGCCTTCGGAGGCTGTTCCAGGGACGGACACCCATGGCAGAACTGGAGCAGGAACTGCTCCATGAGAGCGTCCGAGGCATCACCGTCAGCAACGGGACGGTCACCGTCCTGCTGAAAAATAACCAGACCTTGGAAGGAGGCAAATGTACATGAACGATACCGCGCCCAATGTCATCGTCATCCCAGCCAAAGTGGAGACGCCCCAGGAACAGGAGAAGAAGCGCCACCTACGGGTGGCGGCCTACTGCCGGGTGTCCACGGACAGCGAGGAGCAGCTCTCCAGCT
>OGJY01001670.1_pt1 | contig 25014 bp, 27 predicted proteins | sample 1572231 | NCBI WGS metagenome assembly OGJY01 (sample SAMEA2582121, study PRJEB24529) | metagenome | biome: Human gut stool | place: China | collected 2011
AATAAAATTAGGAAGGACACTGTTTTGGAGAATTATCCCCTTTATTGTCCAAAATTCAGCAAGAGAGATTTTGAGTTCTCTAAATTTTAAGACAAAAAACATTTTTTGTTCAGGAGTAAATTTAACTTTATTAGACATACATTACCAACTTTCTTATATTTTTTAATTTGTTGATAATATATATGTGTCCTTTATGGGTATCATATCATATTTAAATTTAACCTAACGGGCAAGAAGTCGCCCACCTCTATAGGTGGTGCGATGAATTGCCCGTTAGGTTAAAAGATATGGTTGACGATTTAATGGTAATTCCTCTCTTACGTTCAAGCTCCATAGAATCCGTCTGTGTATTGCCTAGATCAACTCTTCCAACTGATTTTATAGCTCCACTATAATATAATAAGTTTTCTGTTATAGTTGTTTTTCCTGCATCCACGTGTGCTACGATTCCTATATTAATTATTTTCTTCATAATCAATACCTCCAACTCTATCAACCACCTTTTTATCCATTATCATAGCAACAATATATAACACTAATACCGGTGTTACTAATAACGAAGTACATGCTATACCCATACTTACTGAAATATTTGTAGCTATGATTCCTATAATTGGTCCACCTAAAATTTGACCTAAGGAATTTATTTGTCCATTTATAGAAAGTACAGTAGCTCTGGCCTTGTCATCTATATGTCCATTAAGCCATGCACTAAATATAGGTTCATTTATAGTTCTAAAGGTACTTGTCGCTAAATAAGCTATTAGCATTAAGTTAAAGCTTTTTGTAATAGCAAATATGAACATAAATGATATATAAAATATATTTATACATAATAACAGCTTTCCATTTTGATTCTTATCATCATCCTTAAGCTTTTTTGCCATAAAATGCATTACTATAGCACTCAATATCATTCCTGAAATTCCAAAAATTCCGAACCAAGTCACTGATTTAAGGTTTCCAAGTTTAGGAAGCATAGTATCTTGTAAAAAATGCACATTAGAAAGTCTATCATAACCTTCACTGGATAATCCATAAAATAAAGTTACTGAAAGCACAATTATAATTATAGGTTTGCTTTTTATAAATTTAATACCAGATTTAAAGGTATATCCCATCTTTTTGAATGTATTTAAATCCTCTGGAGCAGATGATTTAAAATTATTTTCTGGCATATATAACCATAAAAATAATGCAAGAATTATAAATAAAACTCCACTAACTATAATAGGTAGTCTTACAGAGAAATTAGCTATTACAGTGCTTAGTACTATTCCAATAACCGATCCTATCTGTCCTGCTTGTGCTCCCTTTATATAAATTTTATCCAAATCTTTATCTTTCTCTTCTTCCGCAATCCAAGCTTCAACAGATCCACTGATAAAAGTAGAACCTAATCCCCATATAATCTGTGCTGCAAGTATGAAAACGAAACTAGAAATAGAACCTTCTAAAATAAATCCCACTCCTGTTAAAACTACACCAATAACAATAGATAGTTTACGACTGTACACATCTGCAACTATGCCTGTAGGAATTTCAAATATAAAGCATGCTACTTCTAAAGTAGTTCCAACAAGTATAAGCTGAAGTGGATTTAAATGCACCGTTTCAATGTGATACACTATCATAACTGTAGCTACTAGCGAAAAACACATTGCTGTAATAGCTGAAAATAATAAATAAGTTTTATATGCTGAAAGTTTATTAACCATTAATCATCACCATCCTAATATTTCTTAAAAAATTTGTTTGTTTTTCATAATCTTCATATTTAAATATATAAATCATCAAAATAATCTCCTTAAATAAAAAAAGGCTGTAAATGAATATAATTCACTTACAGCCTCATAATTATATAACCTAAATATAAACATGAAATATAGAACTTTAATTTATATAGCTTATTATTAAGCTATTCAAATTAAAATCTTATACCATATCTATAAATGTAGCAAAAATAGACATAAAAATACCGTGTTTAGAACACAGTTTTCCTATTCTGCAAATAGAGGTGTAACATGCTCATTATAATACTGATTATTTTTAGAGTACACAAACAAACATGGTAATATCAATAATTGATTCTACCACAAATAAACCTTGAGTTATTCAAGATTTTTTCATATACTTTTTAAAATAATCCTTATTCAGTTAGTTTAGTTAAAAACTACCTCTTTGCGCATATTTATAACCCCTTTACATTTATATTTTTCATGTTTATATTTTAGTATAATTACATTATATATAAATTTTTAATTTTAGTCAATGCTTTTACTTTTACATTTATCAAAATTTAATCGAAACTTTATTAGGGGTAGAGTCCTATTTTCGCGGAAATCTTACGTTAAGGAATAATTTATATACTATGTTTTAATGAGGTATGCCCTATTGGAACATTAACTAAAATAAGTAAAATCAATACTTCGAGGTGTCCCAATAGACTTATATCACAATTATTTTAAAATTAAATAAGTCTATGCGTTTTGGTGGTTTATTAATAAAACACTCAAATTGCTACAACCATTGAAATTACTAGCTTAATTTTGTTTAACGTACGGATTGCACATTTTCCTGACGCTACCCCTATTAAAGAAGTTAAAAGTTATATATATGTAGCTTTAAAGGAGGATTTATTATGATTAAAAGACAGTACACTATAAAATAACAATTAGCACTTGAAATATTATCAGCAGTATTTTTTTTATTAATCTCAATATTTGATGTTTTCTTTAAATTAAAGTATATGGATCTCGCGTATGGGATTTGCATAGCTGTAGTAGTAGTTATTTTTATCTTTAACTCGGGGTCCCATCAGGAAAACGCGGAATAACAACGCTAAGGATTTTCCTGACCATTGATGCCCCCTTTATTTTCAATGTATTTCGACCATTTTTCATTCAAAAATTTTCTCAAGTAATCTAATTAGAGTTATTTCCATCTTTCCTTGTATTTATTAGCTTTTTATCTTGCTGCTCCGGAAAACGCGGAATAACAACGTTAAGACCCTCAATTTCATTAAATTTCAAGTTTTTATGAAAATTTAACAACGCTAAGGAATTGTCTAAATTGAATCTAACCCTTTAATTTCAAGGAGTTTTCGATATATCGAAGCTCGAGAAATATTTGTAATTTCACAGATTTGTTTTACTGTCATTTCACCCTCTTGATAAAGTTTTAAAGCGTAATTCATTCCAGCATGATTATTGTGATATTTTTTTACTCTTCCTTTAAATTTACCCTCTCTTTTAGCTATTTCAATACCTTCTCGTTGCCTCATTCTTATTAAATCTCTTTCAAGTTGGTTAACACCCGCCATTATTGTTATTAAAATTAGGCTAAAGCATACAGAAAACATATAAGTTCTTTTTTAGCTTTAGCCTTGATAATTATAGCAGCCAAAATCTTTGTTTTTCTTTCTGATATCAAGAATTTTTTGTTCAAGTTTCTCGTTTGGATTTTCTCTATCAAAAAGTTTTCTCCAATACATATATGTCGCTTTTGGAAATCCTGTAACTGCGAGAATATTTTTTAGTTTGAAGTCTCCTCGGAGGCTGTGGATGATTCTCGCTGTTTTTTCAGAAGAGCTTCCTCCTCTAAACGCAGCCTCCTCAGTTCTTTTAAATAGGCGTTCTCGATTCTTAATTTAAGATTTTCATCTTCAAGTTGTTTCAGATATTCTAAATCGCTATTTTGCTTATCATTCAATAATGGAGATTTATCTTTTGCTTTATTCAATTTCTTTTGCCGTCCTTTACTCTTTACTTTCAAAGCATCAGGACCAGCAATTCTATGATCGTTTACCCACCTGGCAATTAGAGGTGGATTATTTATCCCTACAGATAAAGCTAACTCCTGATATGAAACTTCTGTTGTTAAATATAACTCTACTACATGAAGCTTAAATTCGAAAGAGTAACTTTCATTTTTTCTTGATCGCATCAAACCATCTTTTCCAAACGCTTTATATGCAAATACCCATTTTTCAATATCCCTTTTTGAAGGTACTCCATATTTTTTTGAAAGATATCTATAACCGCCTTCTCCATCTAAATATGCTTGAACAACTTGTAACTTAAATTCATAACTGTATTTTGCCATAAAAAATGACCTCCCATAAGTTAGATTTTTGGTCTAACTTATGGGGGTCAGTTCATTCTACACTTGGGCTGCATGTTTTGATTAATTATCTAATATCTCCGGATCTCCTGTAAGGGAACATAAAACTGCCTGCATGTTTTTCAAATAAAATACGGTGAATTTCCCATCATCAGCGCTATACCACTCTCTCAAAAACGGATTTGCTTCAAGCATTGCTTCCCTTGCTTCCACGGTATCATCAATTACGGCTTCACCGGTGAGCCGAATCCATTTTCCTTTTGCCATACCTGAGACTTCCACCTTTGGATTTGCCAATAACTGCTGATAAACTTTTTTCTGATTGGTTGTACCAAGATAGACCTTGCCATTCCTCTCCATGGCTGCATTAAACGGTCTGACCCTTGGCTGGTCTCCTTCAACGGTTGCAAAATAAAAAGTTTTTGCTTCATTTAAAAAATCAACAACTTGACTCATCCTTTTTTACCTCCATAAATAAATTTTTCTTTACTTTTCTTTGACCTAAATTCCACGTGCATTTTTTATTAGCTTAAAAGAACACTATTTCACGAAGAATTTAAACTGATACTCCCACATTGTAACATATTTACCACCACTTTTCAATCTTTTTCAATAAATTATTGATTGCAACTTTTGAGTAAAGATACTTATTAAACCCTGCAAGTTATCCACAGAGCAACACTCGATTTTCAAGATGATATCTTTATTATACCAGACATTTTTCATACACTTCCTTGTACGGATAGTTTTCTGACAAATTCATAATTACAGTTCTTGCGGTTTTAATGATTTTGGCTGCAAGAAATACATACTTCAAACGAAAGGTCTTTATTTGCTGTCTGTATTCTGAAGGCTCTAAGGAATCAATCTTGAACAACAAAAACAGGTTATATGAAAGCATCATCATTTGAAACACCGCTTCATTTGCCCAAAATGATTTAAGTAAAAGATGACCCACCGCCATGTCGTATTTGGCTTCTTTAATATAGTTCTCAGCATTGCCACGTTTTTCATAGGATATAACTACTTTTTCAGAAAGCAATGTAGTGTTTGTCACAAAGAAAAAGTATTCGTACTCAGAGCCTTCTAAAAGTGATATTTGTGCTCTTTCTTTTTCTGGTTTCAGTACGCGAGACACAACAAACCTTCTGTCTTTCTCCCAGTTATCTAATTTTGTAAACAGTTCTGTAGTTTCTCTGCCTTCTTCACCTTTAACGAATACAACCGATGAATTCGTTGCTTGGGATGCAAGCGTAGAATAACTTTTGGCTTTAATTAAATATTTGCAACCAAGAGATTCTATCGTTTCAATAATTTTTTCATCAAAGTAGCCACTATCCATTCGAAATAAAATCTCTAAATCATCTGTTTTGATGTTGGCTACTATTTCTTTGATCATTTCAGATGCACCGTTAGCTGTGTAAGTATTGCCACTTCTTACAAATCCGGTGACGTAGGCTTTTAATTCGTCGCAAAATGCAAACTGGATATTGTAGCATCGGTTTCCTAGTTTCTTGGGATTATATCCTTTTGATGCACCTTCTTGATGACCTTCTACGTTGATTACACTACTATCAATATCAATCGTAATGGATGTCAATTTACTTTTAGTGAGCAGTTTTTTAAAGACTGTGAACCTCTCCCACTTAAAATTACTCTGTAATTTTTGAAGTGGGAGCTTCTTCTTGGGAAGTAGTTGCTTTTGTTAGCCAACTATATTTACCAAGCTAACCCCGTAGTTCCTACGGTTCTTTTTAGTTTTAGACTGCTTGTTTTATTCTTAGACCTTCAGTCAATATATTTTTAGCTGCGTTTATATCTCTATCGTGATGAGTATGACAAACTGAACAAGTCCACTCTCTTACATCAAGATTTTTCTTGCCATCTTTATAACCACATACAGAGCATATTTGACTTGATGGATAAAATTTATCAATTTTTATTATCTCTTTACCATACCATTTCGCTTTATACTCAAGTTTATTTACAAAACTAGCCCAAGATACATCAGATATAGATTTTGCTAATTTATGATTATGAAGTAATCCTTTTGTATTTAAGTCTTCAATACAGATAATATCGTGATTTTTGATAATATCTGTACTTAACTTATTTAAGAAATCTGTTCTCATATTCATAATTTTTTCGTGTATCTTAGCAATTTTAATTCTTTGTTTTTGATAATTTTTAGCTTCGCTTAATTTTCTATTTTCTTTTTTAGCAATTAGAAGTCTTTTAGAAAGTTTTCTCTGTTCTCTTTTTAGTTTATCTTCTAATTGTTTTCTAAATTTAAGATTTTCAATTTTTTCTCCAGTAGATAAAATAGCCATATCTTTAATACCTAAGTCAATTCCTACTGATGAATTAGTTTTTGGTAATTCTTGAATATCAGTTTCACATAACAAAGAGATAAAATACTTACCACTTCCATTACGCGAGATAGTAGCAGATTTTATTATACCCTCTATTTTTCTATGTACTTTAATTTTTACTAATTCTTTAAGCTTTGGAACTTTTAACCAATTTTCAAAAATATTTACAGTTCCATTTTGATTATTGGTTGTATAGCTTTGTACAGGATTTTTCTTAGATTTGAATTTAGGAAATCCAATAGATTTATCTCTAAAAAAATTTTTATACGCTTTGTCTAAATTCATTTGAGCATTAGCAAGAGCAAGACTATCAACTTCTTTTAGAAATTCATACTCTTTTTTATATTGAGCAGGAGTTGGATATTTTATCTTTTTATCAGGATTACCTTTACTTTCTTCATATGCTTTAATTCTATCATTTAGCATAAGATTATAGACAAGACGAACACAACCAAAAGTTTTACTAAAAAATATCTTTTGTTCTTCGGTTGGATAAATTCTAAATTTATATGCTTTTAGTTGTTTCATCAGTCCACCTCCTCAAAATTATTTACTCTTTTGTCCTTGTTCTTCTATATATTTTTTTATGACTTCAATAGGAGCTCCTCCAGTAGTCAACAAACAAAAACTTTTAGACCAAAACATTTCTTTCCATAGATATTTTCTTATATGTGGAAATTCTTTTTTTATTATCCTAGAACTTGCTGATTTATACGCATTTATGAATTTAGTCAATTCTGTTTTAGGATGAGCTTTGAACATTATATGTACGTGGTCTTTATCGTGATTCCATTGTACTAAAGTTATATGATACGGAACTCCAATTCTTACAAACATATCTTTAGCAAATTCAGAAATTGTGTCATCAAATACATTTCTTCTATATTTTACTACAAGAACTAAGTGATAATACAGCAAAAATACTGAATGACAATTACTATCTAATTCCATTGTTTTTACTCCTATTTTTATACATCTACTGATTGTATTATATCACTTTGTCTTCTAAAAAACAATAGGGTAATTCATCGCACCACCTATAGAGGTGGGCGACTTCTTGCCCGTTAGGTTAAAATCAATATTTATAAATGGAATGCCCACATTTTTAAATAATGTAGCTAGCCGTATCACTAATATTTTATTTAATTACTTATTACTCTATCTAGGTGGAGTTTCAGCTGTTAGTGTCTATGGAATATTGATGTCTATTGAAGCTTTTATCCTACCTGTTCTCTATGGTATGTGCGACGCTTTACAACCAGCACTTGGATATAACTGGGGAGCTAAAAATTACTCTCGTGTTAAAGAGATAGAAAAATATTGTTTAATTGCTAGTGCTGTAGCTTCTATAGTTACAAGTTCTATTCTTTTTTTCTTTACTGATGAGATTGCTTCCCTATTTATTGTAAAAAAAGATGAAACCTTTATAATGGCTATACCTGCCCTTATAATCTATGCTACAACATACCTTACTAGATGGTTCTCCTTTGCTATACAAAGTTTTATGTCAGCCATTGGAAAATTTAGCTTTGCAACTATTATTTCACTATGCGTGAGCTTTATCTTTCCAATAATCTCTATTCATATTTTATGGAATTTAAAGCTTACAGGTCTTTGGTGGAACTCATCTATTACTTCAATGCTTACAGGAATTATATCAATGCTTTTATTAAAAAAACTTTTAAGAAATTTTAAACAAAAAAATATATAATTTTCTTATTAAAATACAGAAGGGGACTGTTATAGCAATTTATATCAATCCCCTTCATCATTTTACTTATCTATTATCCTATACTCAATAACTTTCATTTTTCTATCATTAGGTTCAGCCAATCCGTTTGTTGCCTTTCCTTCATCTATTCCCTTTATTATTAATTTTACTTCAGGATAAGAAGTTCCATTTGTTTCAATCTCTTCTCTCAATTTTACATTTAGACTTTCAACTGTATCATCATCACTATATAACCAATACTCTTGATTACTCTTGCTATCTTGAAATATTCTTACCTCGTGTCCATAGGTATATACCCCTTGATACTCTTTGACTTTTTGATTACTACATCCTAATAATATTACTCCTAAAGTCAAAATTCCTAACATCTTTTTCATTTGAAACCACCTCTTTAGTTAAAAAAGAGGCATTAAAGCCTCTTATATTAAAAATTAAATTTATATCCTATTGATAAAGTTGTTCTTGAATAGTCATAACTTTTCTTTAATTTTTCTCCATCATTAAACGAGTAATTTATATCTGCTTTATTTACCTTATGCATAACTTCAAATAAAAAGTTATTATACTCTATTCCAGCTCCTAGTCCATAGTACAATCCATTATCTACTGACGTTTTTGCTATTGGTCCATCCCATGTCTCTATGGCATCTTTTTCTCCAAAGTTATAAGCATAACCTAAATCAGCCTTTAAATATGGTTTTATATTGCTCTCTAAAGGTATATTATATTTAGCCACTGTGTACAATGGCAGAGACTTATACCCTGTGTTCTTTATTACTTGAAATTTTTGATTATAACTTAAATTTACTTTATCTGGATCACCATGATCTTGTAATGCTATTCCTAATCCTAACTCCAAATTTGGATAAATTTCTCTTGTTCCTTCAATAGCAAACTCAAATCCTCCATCTCCATCAGCAGAACGATTTGATACCTCGCCTCTAATATAATCATTTTTAAACTTGCTTGAGATATCTACTCCTGTTTTAAAATAAAGATTCGTTCCCTCCTCTGCCATTGCTATCGAAGATAAAACTACTAATCCAAATAATATTTTTTTCATATAAAAACCTCCATATATATCCCCTAATAATTATACAGATATATAGTATGAGATTTTATTAGATGTCAAATCTATATCCAAATGATAATGTTGTTCTTGAATAGTCATAATCATATTTAGATGATTTCTTACCATTATATTCATGCTGAACTTCTGCTCTATTTACTTTATACATTAACTCTACTACAAAATTATTATACTCTACTCCTGCTCCTAGTCCATAATATAACCCATTATCTACTGACATTTTTATTTTCTCATTTTCTACCTTTAAATCCTTTTCATCAAAGTTAAAAGAGTATCCTAAATCAGCTTTTAAATATGGTTTTATATTACTCTCCATAGGTATATTATATTTAGCTACTCCATAAATTGGTAATGATTTATAACCTGTATTTTGAAATTTAATTTTTTCTATTTTTTTACCTATTTCACCTGCTTCTGGTCTTCCATGGTCTTGATAAGATAATCCAAGTCCTAACTCTAAATTTGGATAAAACTCTTTAGTTACCTCAGTTGTTAAATCAAAACCTAATCTATCACTCTCTGATTTATTGAGAGATTGTCCTGATGCTACTTCCACTTTATCAAATTTTCCAGAGATATCCAATCCTGTTTTTAAATAAAGATTTGTTCCCTCTCCTGCCATTGCCATTGATGACACAACTGCTAATCCTAATAATACTTTTTTCATAAACTAAAAATCCTCCTATTTTTGATAATATCCTCCCCTTTTATCAAATATATAGACTTTATTAGTTAGCATAAAGTATTATATCACTTTTTCAAAAATACGTCAATTTATTTTTAAAAAAATTTTTTATAAAATAAAATTTTTATAATTTTTATTTTATTAATTTTAGAAGATATCCATATCCTTCTTTTTCCATCTCATCTACTGGGATAAAATTTAATGCTCCACTATTTATACAATATCTTAATCCACCTTTATCCTTTGGTCCATCTTCAAATACATGTCCTAAGTGGGCATCTCCTACTCTACTTCTAACCTCTGTTCTAATCATATTAAAACTTCTATCTGTATGATAAGTTACTACATCTTCACTTATTGGTTTAGTAAAACTAGGCCAACCGCACATAGAGTTATACTTATCTTTAGATGAGAAAAGAGGTTCCCCTGTTGTTATATCCACATATATTCCAGACTCAAAAAAGTTCCAATACTCATTGTCAAATGCTCTTTCAGTATCATTTAACTGAGTTATTCTATACTCCTTCTCACTTAACTTTTCTCTTAACTCTTTATCTGAAAGTTTCTTATACTTACTTGCATCTACTATTATATCATTAGCCTTATTTAAATCTATATGACAATATCCATTGGGATTTTTCTTTAAATAATCTTGATGATACTCTTCAGCTAAGTAAAAGTTTTCTAAAGGTTTATTTTCTATAACTACTTTTTTATCATATTTCTTTTGTAAATTTTCTAATGCTTGAGTTACTACTTTTTCATCTTCAGCTTTTGTATAATATATACCTGTTCTATATTGTGTTCCTCTATCATTTCCCTGCTTATTAAGGCTTGTAGGGTCCACTATTCTAAAATAATACTCCAGTAGAGTACTTAAAGATATTTTATTACTGTCGTAAGTTACTTTTACAGTTTCAGCATGTCCTGTATCTCTATATACTACATCCTCATATCTTGGATTTTCTGTCTTACCATTAGCATATCCTGAAACAGCATCTACAACCCCATAGATTCTCTCCATATATGCCTCTACTCCCCAGAAGCATCCTCCTGCTAAATATATCTCTTCAATTTTTTGTCCCTCACTCTTTGAAGTTACTGGTACATTATCCTCTTTTTTTACAATTTCCTCTTTCTTTTGAGAATCTACTCCCATTATTTTTAAAATCTGCTCCTTAGGTAGTTGTCCTGGAACAACTCCTTTTATCTCTCCAGTTTCATCTATAAAGATAGAAGTTGGAAAAGCTCTTATTCTTGCTTTTTTTAACAGTTCTCTCTTCTCATCTACAAGTACCTTTATATTTTTATATCCTAAAGATGAATACCACTTTTTAAACTCTTCCTTACTCATCTCTCCACTTTTTCCTGGGAAAACTACTGTTACTATCTCTATTCTGTCCTCTTCTTTTGTAAAACTATCTAATTCCTCTAAACTAGACAAACATATCGGGCACCATGAAGCCCAAGCTTTTAAATAAACTTTCTTACCTTTTGGTAAAGTATACTCTTTTCCATCTAATGTTTTTAATTCAAAGTTTTCTATTCCTCTTCTATTTGCAAATACCATAGTTCCTCCTATTAAAAAAAGAAAAGTTAAAAATATTTTATAAAATTTTTTCATATCTATCACCTCTACAAAAATATATTTAATTGGTTTAAAAGTAATAAAATTCCCATCATTATTATTAATACTCCACCTATCTTTTTTATTCTTTCTAAATATTTTTTTAAAAAAGATAGTTTTTTAAAAAAGTATTGAGATGAAAAAGAAAAAATTAAAAATGGAGTTGCTAAACCTAATACATAAACAAACATTAAAACTGCACCATATAAAGAATTATCCCCATTACTTGATATAAGAAGAATAGAGGCTAAAATAGGTCCTATACATGGTGTCCACCCTAGACTAAATCCAAATCCTAATAGAAAACTAGATATAATACCACTTCCCTCAGTTTCTATTTGAAGTAATTTAGTTTTTTCCAAAAGCTTAATTTTTAAAATTCCAGTTTGAACCATTCCAAAGATTATTATCATAATTCCACTAAAAATTCTAAAAATATCACTAGTTAAAAAATTACCTATTATTCCAAAACCAAATCCTAGTAATACAAAAGCCACTGACAATCCCATAATAAAGAATAGTGTCTTTAGTATAGAACTTCTTTTCCCAGTACTTAAAATACCAAAATAAACAGGTATTATTGGAAAGATACAAGGGGAGAAAAAAGATAGTATTCCTGCTAAATATGCATAACTATATAAAATTTTATCTTGAACCATATCACCCTCCTTATTTTTTATAAATTTTAACTCTATTATTTTGGTATAATATTATCATATTTTGAATTTTTTTTCAACTGTAAATACTTTCAATTTAAAATAAATACATTTTTAATTTAAACATAAATAAAAAAGAGTCTTAAAATCTAAATATATAGATTCTAAAACTCTAGGTGTTTATAAAAGAAAAAAGACTGAGATTTTCTCTCAGTCTAATTAACTAAAATTACTTTTCAATTCTTGTATAAGGAATTAAAGCGATATTTCTAGCTCTTTTTATAGCTTTAGCTATTTTTCTTTGTAACTTAGCGTTAGCTCCTGTTACTCTTGAAGGATTGATTTTTCCTTTATCAGATACGAATCTTTTTAAAAGGTCTACATTTTTATAATCAATTTCTTCAGCTTTAACTCTTAATTTAGCTCTTCTTCTTCTGAATTCTGCCATTTTTTTAACCTCCCTATTGATTTTCCATTAACTGATTATTAGTCTTGCTTAACTATGATGTATCTTAATACTTCTTCAATGATGTTTAATTTTAACTCAACATCTGATAATACAGTTCCATCAATTTCAAAAGTAGTTAATACATAGAAACCAGTTTTTTTCTTATCGATAGGATAAGCTAATTTTCTTTCTCCCCATTTTTCGCTCTTTTGAATGTTAGCTCCTGCAGCAGTTAAAACTCCAGTTACTTTCTCAATAACAGCATCTCTACCTTCTTCAAGTATAGTTGGGTTGATAATGAACATAATTTCGTATTTTTTCATCTTTTAACCTCCTCCCTATGGTATTAGCCCAAAACACAAACGTTTTTGAGCAGGGTCGTTTAATATTATATCAAACTTTTATAATATTTTCAAGTATTTTTTATCTTTTTCTTACCCAAGGTGGTAAATCTAAATTAGGCTTCTCTGTTTCCTCTTTTGTTTCAGTTGCTGCTTTCTCACTTTTCGCTGTGTCCACACTTATAAAAGGTTCATTCTTTTCCTCTTCATTAGCAAAATTATTAGCTATTATTGTAACTTGAACTCTATCTCCAAAATCTGGCTCAATAACAAGTCCAAACATTACGTCATCAGCTGTCTTACCAGCAGCATCTCTTACCATATCAGAGATAGTTTGTGCTTCCATCAATGTTATATCTGGTGCTCCTGTAATATTAATAAGTATTTTACTAGCACCAAGAATAGATTTTTCTAGTAATGGAGATAATAATGCTTTTTCAGTAGCTTTTATAGCTCTGTTTTCTCCTTCTCCCTCTCCAAATCCTAATACTGCTATACCTGAGTTTAACATTGTTGCTTTAATATCAGCAAAGTCTAGGTTGATAAGTCCATTTCCTATCATAAGGTCAGCTACACCTCTAATACCTATCTTTAAGATATTATTTGCTTCTTTAAAGGCATTTTGTAATGTTATTGTTTTATCTGGTAATTCAAATAATTTATCATTTGGAATGATTACTAATGCATCTACTGCTTTCTTTAGATTTTCTATTCCTACATCAGCATTATTTTTTCTCTTTCTTCCTTCAAATGAGAACGGTCTAGTTACAACAGCTACAGTTAAAACTCCTAACTCTTTAGCTACTCTTGCAATTACCGGTGCTGAACCTGTTCCAGTTCCTCCACCCATTCCTGCAGTAATAAATAGCATATCTGTCTCTTCTAAAAGATTTTTTATTTTTTCTACATCCTCTTCAGCAGCTTGTCTTCCTATCTCTGGGTCAGCTCCTGCTCCAAGTCCTCTTGTTAACTTTTCTCCTAATTGGATTCTAATATCTGCTAATGATTTCCCTAAATCTTGAGCATCTGTGTTGGCAGCTATATACTCTACTCCTCCTACTCCTGAAGATATCATATCATTTATAGCATTTCCACCTGCTCCACCTGCCCCTAGTACTTTTATTTTAACTAAATCTTGGTCTAGTAACATAGTTTTGTCCCTCCCTTTTCTTAAATGAAGTTTGAAAACCAATTTTTTATAGCTTTCACAACTCCACCTTCTTTTTTCTCTTTCTCTTGCTCTACTAATTCTTCCTCTAATATCTTAGATAACTCTTCTTCTGTACTTACTAGTTGTACAACTTTCTCATTTTTTACTTGTATCTCTTGATGAGTATAACTACCTGTTCTTATTTTTCTGTCCTCTTCTTCCATTACCTCATAAAAGATTCCAATAGCGGTCGCCATACTTGTTGTAACATTTTCCAAACCACTAAATTCACTTGGCAACACTTTTCTAGCTACATATCCAGTTTTCTTATTAATTTTTTCTAGTAGTTTTTCTGTATTTATTATTTTATCAGAGATAACTCCCCCTGTTAAAACCAAACCTTTACCTAGATATCCATTAAATCCAGATTTTTCTATTGTATCATTTATATAATCTATTATCTCTTCAACTCTTGCATTTATGAAATCTTCCAATTCAAGAGCTGCTATATGTTTTCCCTCACCATAATAGATATATCCATCTGGAGAGATATCCTTTTCTCTATATTTATTTAAAATTTCAATAGCATCATTTTCATCTGCAAGTTTTAATATATACACTAAGTCACTTTTAAAATGCATTCCTCCTAAAGGAATAGTCTTAGTATATATTAATTTGTCATTTTTATAAAGAATGATATCTGTACTTCCCTCTCCTATATCTGCAAGGGCTACTCCCATTCTTTTATCCTCTTCACCTAGTGTAGCTTTAGCTGATGCATAAGCATTTAATACTATATTTTCTACATCTACTGATATTCTATTAATAGTTTCAACTAATTTTGCAACTCTTTTCTTATCTGTATATATTAGATGAACATCTCCCTGTAATTTGCTTCCTAATATCCCTAGTGGATTTTTTACAATTCCAGAATTATCCACTCTCATATTATATATTTCAGTTTTTATTATCTGTTCTTCTGGAGTCAAAACTTTCTTCTCTGCTTCTAATAACAGAGCCTTTATATGTTCTTCTGTTACTTCCTCTTCTGAAAAATTATATTCCATATTTACAGTTCTTGATTTTATACTCTCTCCACTTATTCCAATTGTTACAGATTCTATCTCTTGCTCTGTATCCTCTCTCAATCTTTCTATAACATCATTTACAGACTTAGATAAGGATTCTCCATCTCTTATTTCATTTTTTATCATTCCAGAACTTGGACCCTCTATATATCTTAGTACTTTTAGTACCTCTCCATTGGAAGATAATTCTCCAGTGATGGCTTTTATTTTTCCATTACCTATATCTATTACAGTTTTTACTATCTTATCTCTATTTATCACCACTTTTTTTCTCCTCCAAACTCTTAACTATAAAATCATTAAATCTTATATCTATATATTCAATTTTTTTGGTTTTAGCAAGTTCATTATACAAAGTTTCTAAAACCTTATATTTTTCATCTTCCACATCTAAGTTTGTCTTTATAATAGTTCCATCTAATAGAATAATTTCGATACAATTTTCATCCTCTATATAAATTTGAGATATCAATATCTTTAGTAAACTATCATCTAATCTTTTACCTAATTGCAAAAGTTTTTCTAATTCACTTTCATCCTTTATCACTATAAAATAAATATCCTTTTCTAACCTCTCTTTTAAATAGCCAAACTTTTTCCCATTGGTATCAATTAAGTATATCCTATTTTTAGTTTGAAGATAGTATGCTAACTCTCTCTCTTTTATATCTATCTCTATTTTACCTAGACCTAAAATTTTTATTTTAGCTCTCTCTATTCTCATATCTTTCTCTAGATATTCTTCTAATCCTTTTAAATCAATATCCCATATGTTACTATTATAAATTATTTTTATCATTTCTGTCAATTCTCTTGACAACATTTTTGGACTACCTTCTATTTTTATCTCTTTTACTTTAAAAAAATCTAAAGTTAAAAATTTACTAGGGATTAAATATAACAACCAACTGAATAAAAATATAAATACTAATCTAAATATAAATTTCAAAAGAAAACTCCTTATTTTTTAAAAGTATCTACCATTATTTTTACTAAATCATCGAAAGTATATCCTTTAAGTGTTCCTAAGTCAGGAATTAAACTAGTTTTAGTCATTCCTGGGCAAGTATTTACTTCTAAGAAATATACCTCTCCATCTTTTAGCATAAAATCACTTCTTGATATTCCCTTTAAACCTATAACATTATGTATTTTTACAGCATTTTCCATGGCTTTATCATAAGCTGCTTTATCTATTTTAGCTGGGTATTCGTGTATAGAACCACCAGCTGCATATTTTGACTCATAATCATAAAATTTATTCTTAGGAATAATTCTTAGTACTCCAAGTCCTTCTCCATTTAATACTCCTACTGTAAGTTCCTCCCCTTGTATCATCTCTTCTATTAAAGGTTTTCTTCCCTCTAAAGCTCTAAGAGCCTCTCTCACTTCCTCTTGAGTATTACAAAAGTATATTCCTACACTTGATCCATCTCTTGATGGTTTTACAACTACTGGAAAATCTTTTATCTCTTCAACACAATTATAAGTTTTTGCTGTCTTTATTCCTACTGAATTAGCTACTGCCTTAGTATAAGCCTTATCCATAGTTATGGCACTTTCCATAGCTCCAGACCCTGTATATGGTTTTCCTAACATATCAAGTAACCCTTGAAATGTTCCATTTTCTCCATATCCACCATGAAAAGCTATATATGCTAAATCATATTCATTCTCTGTAAAAGCTGAAACTAAATTTTTTTCTGTTACATCTACACCATAAGCATCATATCCTTGAGCTTGTAAACTTTCTAGTATAGCTGCTCCACTTCTTAAAGATACCTCTCTTTCAGAAGATATTCCTCCCATAAACACTGCTATTTTCATTTTCCCACCTCTATAATACTCTATTATTTTTTAATATGATTATCTCTTCTTCAAGTTGTATATTGTATAACTTTTTTATTTTCTCTTTTACAAGAGTTAATATTTTAGAAATATCTTCAAATGTTGCATCTCCATGATTTACTATAAAGTTAGGGTGCTTAGAAGATATTTCTGCTCCACCTACTCTTGTCCCTTTTAAACCAGCTTCTGAAATTAATCTTGCTGAAAAATCTCCCTCTGGATTTTTAAATGTACTTCCAAGATTTGGTTTATCTAGTGGTTGTTTACTTTCTCTTAGAGCTTGTATATCTATTACTTTTTGTAAATCAAAACCTCTTTTAAATTCAAAAGTAGCACTTATAATTACCCATTTTTTATCCTGTATCTCTGTACTTCTATATGAAAATTTTATATCTTCCTTTTTTAAAGTTCTAATTTGATGATTTTCATCAAATATTTCTACTTCTTTAATACAATCAAATATCTCGCTTCCATAAGCTCCTCCATTCATGTAGACAAGTCCTCCTACACTTCCCGGAATTCCAGCTAAGTTCTCTAATCCTGAGTAATTATTTCTATTCATAAAAGCTATAAGTTTATTAAAATCCAATCCAGCTTCTACCCTTACTATTCCTTCACTTAACTCCTCTACTTTATTTAACTCTTTTAAAGATACAAAAGTTATATCTAAATCTCCCTCATCAATAAGAGTATTTGTTCCATTTCCTATTAAGAAGATATTCTCATATTTTTCAAATATCTCTTTTAACTCCTCTTTATTTTCTACTATAATAAATCTTTTTGCTACCCCTCCAACTTTCATATTAGAGTGATTTTTCATGCTGTGATTTTCAAGTATTCTCATTATCTATATTTCCCTTCTAATTTTTCTGCAACTCTATGGGCTATCTTAGAAATATCTCCAGCTCCCATAAACATAAATACTCTATTTCCTTCAAAATTCATTATCATATCATCTATATTTTGAGGATTTTTCTCTATAACTGCTTTTGGATTTTCTATTACATTTTGTAAGTCTTCAATTGTTACTCCAAATATATCCTTTTCTCCAGCACTGTATATTGGTAAAAGAACTACTTCATCAGCTTTTTCAAAAGCATTTTTAAAGTTTTCTAATAAAAATTTTACTCTACTATAACGGTGTGGTTGGAATATTACTGTTATCTTACTATCCTCAATAGATGTTGCTCCTTGTAAAGTAGCTTTTATCTCTGTTGGATGATGAGCATAGTCATCTATTATTCTTATACCATTTCCACTATAAAGTACCTCATATCTTCTTTTTGAACCTCTAAACTTTTCAAAAGCTCTCTCTATATCTTTTTCTTCTAGTCCAAACTCTAGAGCTAAATATATAACAGGTAGAGAGTTTAAGATATTGTGTTCTCCAGGAATATATAGGGTAAATCTTCCTATTTTTTCTCCCTTAATAACTACATCATAGCTTGTTTTTCCCTCTCCTACCTCTATATTTTCAGCATATATATCAGCAGTTTTATCTTTTATACTATATCTTGTTATCTTCTTATTCTCTTTTATTGCTGCCAATCCTCTTAATATTTCACAGTCAGAGCAGATAAAAACCTCTTTTGAAGTTTGATCAATAAATTTAGAAAATGATTTTATAATATTTTCTAAAGAACCATGGTTTTCTAGATGGTCAGCTTCTATATTAGTTATGATTGAATAAGTTGGATTCATATATAGAAAAGAGTTATCACTCTCATCTGCCTCAGCTATAAAATAGTTTGATTTTCCAGGTTTAGCATTTGAACCTATCTCTGGTAATATTCCCCCTACAACAATAGTTGGATCTAATGGTAACATTACAGAAGCTGCCATCGAACTAGTAGTTGTTTTTCCGTGAGTTCCAGCTACTGCTATACCACACTCTTCATTTAGAAGCATAGCTAGAAGCTCTCCTCTTTTTACAACTTTTATTCCATTTTCTAAAGCATATATATACTCTGGATTCTCTTTTTTTATAGCACTAGAAGCTATTATCATATCAAAGTTTTTTCCTTCTAGATTTTTTTCAGAGTGCTCATTGTGAACTACTATTCCCATACTCTCTAACTCATCAGTTACATAAGAACGACTTAAGTCACTTCCCTCTACTTCATATCCCTTGCATTTCATTATCTTAGCAAGTCCACTCATTCCGATACCATTTATTCCTATAAAATAAATTTTTTTCACTTTAATTCCTCCAAATATCAAGAGATTCTATTATCTTTTCCACAGCATTCTCTTTCTTTAAATTTCTAATATTTATTTTCATCAAGTCTAGCTCATTTTTATTTTCTAATAATTCAAAAGCTTTTTCTATAGCAAGAGTTGCCTCTGAATTTTTATACATAAGAGCTGCTCCTACCTCTTCTAATAATTTACCATTTGCATATTGTCCTACTTTTATAGAGTTATAAGGTATTATAACAGATGGTTTCCCTAATTGTATTATCTCTGAAATAGTAAGTGCTCCTGCTCTACATACTACCAAGTCTGCTGCTGCCATTATATTTATCATATTTTCAAAATATGGTCTTACAGTATCTTGAATCTTAGTTCTATTTATATTTTTTACTATCTCATCATAGTTTTTCTCTCCAGTAGCCCAATAAAGTCTTATGTTTTTATCCTCTAAAATTCTTTCCCAATTTTTTAGAACAGCATCATTTATCTCTTTAGCTCCAAGACTTCCACCTGTTACTAAAAGAATTTTTTCATCAGCTTCTACCTTTAGTTTTTCTCTCTCTTTATAGCTTTTTATACTATAAATCTCTTCTCTCAGAGGATTTCCTGTTACTATACATTTGCCTTGATATTTCATTGGAATATCATCATAAGTTTTCTCAAAAGCTAGAAATATCTTCTTTGCAAATCTATAAAACAACTTATTTGTTCCACCTAAATTTGCATTTTGCTCCTGTAAATATATTTTTTTCCCAGATAACACTCCACCTACTAATACTGGTATTGATATATAGTTACCAAATCCAATAATAGCATCTGGTTTCTCTTTAAATACTAAAGCTACTCCTTGAAGTACTCCTCTAATATAACCAAATATATTTTTTAATGTTCTAGGAGGAGCTATATTTAAACCTACAAATTTAAATCCAAATTTAGGTACTATATCCTTCTCCATTCTTAGGCTTGTTCCAACAAAAAGTACATCTACACCTTTTTTTCTCAAACCTTCAGCTACTGAAAGAGCTGGATATATATGTCCTCCTGTTCCCCCTGTTGTTAAGATTACTTTTTTCAAATATCTCACCTACCAAAAATCTCTCTTACTAATTCCTTAAATACTTTTCCTCTATGTTCAAAGTTTTTAAATTGGTCATAACTAGATGTAGATGGAGAAAATAATACCACTCTTTCTTCCTCTTTTGAAAATCTTTGCTTCATATCTTCTAAACAAATTTTTAATTCTCTCAAAAGGAATATTTTATCCTTGCTATATCCAATATCTAACAACCTTCTATTTAATTCATCTGCTATATCTCCAATTAAATAAACACAGTTAGCGTGTTCTTTTATAAGTTCTACCAATGGTACCCAATCTAATTTTTTGTCATAACCTCCACATATTAAAGTACAATCTTTATATGCTTCTACTGCAAAACTTGTAGAGTCTATATTTGTTGCTTTTGAGTCATTTATAAATTTTATTTTTCCATAGTTATAAAAATCTTCCATTCTATGCTCTAGAGTCCTTGTATGATATAAAAACTCTCTTATCTTTTCGCTCTCTACACTACAAAGTTTTCCTGTTGATACTATAAAAAGTATATTCTCTAGATTATGTCTTCCTTTTAAAGAGAGTTTATCAGTTTCTAAAATCTCCTCTTCTCTCCAATATAATTTTCCATTCTCTACATAGCAATCCTTTTTAGAGTTTACTGATATCTCTATTTTATTAGTAGGAATTAAATCTAATCTTTTTACTATCTCTTCACAATCAGTATTCAATATAAAATACTCTTTCTCACCTTGATTTTTACAGATATTAAATTTTGTATCATAGTATTCATCTACACTATTATATCTAACTAAATGGTCTGGAGTAAGATTTATTACCATAGAGATAAAAGGTTTAAAGTCTATCAAATTTTCTAATTGAAATGAACTTAACTCTAAAACAATATAATCTAACTCTTTTTTCTCTAATAGTAGCTCAGCAAAACTTTTTCCAATATTTCCAGCATATTCAGCTCTATACCCACAATATTGTAGTAGTTCAGTTATCTTTGTTGTAGTTGTTGTCTTCCCATTAGTTCCTGTTATAGCTATAATTTTTGAATTAACATTATATTGTACCATATATTCATAGCATAATTCAATTTCATCTATTATTTTTATTTGATTTTTTTTAGCTTCTAATACTAATTCATTGTATGGAACCCCTGGACTTTTTATAAAAAGTTCTATATCTCCTAATAATTTTTTTCCTTCCTCTGAACTTACTCCCAATTTATCATCTACTAAAATTACATTATAATTTAAGTGTTCTAAAAGTTTTTTCGCTCCAACTCCACTTATTCCAGCTCCAAAAACCATTGCTTTTTTCATAAAAAATTACCTCTCTTTATTTTCTCTCCTAGATATGTTTATAACCACGGCTTATCTACCGTGGTTATATTATTTTTAAAGTATTCCTCTCATTCTTATTATTCCTAAAGCTATTATTCCAAACATCAATGTAGCTATCCAGAATCTCATTGTTACTTTAGTTTCAGCAAGTCCACACAATTCAAAATGATGATGAATTGGTGCCATTTTAAATACTCTTTTTCCTCTTAATTTAAAAGAACCTACTTGAATTATTACTGATAATGCTTCCATTACAAAAATTCCACCAATAATAGGTAGAATAAGCTCTTGTTTTAAAAGTATTGCCACTACTCCTAAGATTCCTCCTAGTGTCAATGAACCTGTATCCCCCATAAATATCTGTGCTGGATAAAAGTTATACCATAAAAATCCTAATCCAGCTCCACACACTGCCGATAAAAATACAGTTATCTCTCCTGAACCCTCTATGTAAAAAAGGTTTAAATGTCTACTTAACTCCATATGTCCAGTAAAATATGCTACTACACCTAGTATTGCTGAACATATTACCATTGGCATAATAGCTAACCCATCAAGTCCATCTGTTATATTTACAGCATTAGAAGTTCCCATCAATATTATCAAAACAAATATCAACATTCCTATTCCACCAATATATAACATACTCTCTGCATATATTGGATTTATTATAGATAAATCTACTGCTCTATCTCCTGTAAGTCCAAAGAAATTTACAAATGCCCACACTAAAACTGCTATTATTCCTTGACCTAACAGCTTTTTCTTTCCTGAAAGCCCTTTTTTATTTACAGTAAATTTTTTATAGTCATCTATAAATCCTATCCCAGCAAATCCCATCATACTTATAAGTAGTAATATTATTATCTTATTACTTATATCTGAAATCAACAGGCTAGTAACTAATATTGTCAAAATTATTAGTACCCCTCCCATAGTCGGAGTGCCCTTCTTAGACATATGAGTTGCTGGTCCCTCTTCTCTTATTTTTTCTCCAAACTTCTTTATCTTTAAATAATTAATAAAAGGTTTTCCTGCTATTAATACTATTATAAAGGCTACCATAAAAGCCATAAAACTTCTTAAATAAATTGATTTTAAAAATTGTAAACTGTGTACGTACTCTCCTATTAAATAAAACATCTATCTCCCTATCCTTCTATTATCTCTTCCATTTTCATTCCCCTAGAACCTTTTAATAAAATCGCTTTTGAGCCTTTAATACTCTCTTTTATGCTCTCTCTTATAAAATTTTTATCTAGGCTAGTTATTATTTTTTTATTTTGCTTCATAAGCTCATAAGCCTTTTGCATTCTCTCTCCATAGATATATATTCTATCTACTTTTATATCTAAAGCTTTTTTTATAATCTCTCTATGAAACTCAATCTCTTTATCACCTAATTCTAACATATCTCCTAAAACAGCTATCTTAGTTCTATCATTATATAATTTATCAAAAGTTTCTAATGAGTATCTCATAGATATTGGACTAGCATTATAAGCATCGTTTATATAGAGAGTTTCACCTTTTACAATTTTTTGAAATCTCATTGGAGTTAAATTTAAGTTATCAAACCCTTTTTGAATCTCCTCAGAAGTTAAATCTAAACTCATTCCAACTACTACTGCCATAGCTCCATTTATACAATTATGTTTTCCATTAAGATTTATTTTATAGTTATTTCCTTCTAAAGAAAATTCTATTCCTTCATCTGTATCTTTAAAATTTTCTATTCTTTTTTTACAATTTTTTTCATATCCCACTGTAATCCCAGAAAGATTTTTTAAATAGTAGTCATCTCCAAAAATAATTAAATTTTCAGAAACTACATATTTTATTATCTCTCCTTTAGCTTTAAAAACATTCTCCCTTGTCTTTAAAAACTCTAAATGAGAATCTCCTATATTAGTTATAAGAGCATAGTCTGGTTTAGCTATCTCACATAATCTATCTATCTCTCCAAAGCCACTCATACCCATTTCAAGAACTGATACCTCATCAGTATCATCTAATTGTAAAATTGTAAATGGTAATCCTATGTGATTATTATAATTTCCCTCTGTTTTTTTACACCTATATTTTTGTGATAAGACAGAGTATATCATATCTTTTGTAGTTGTCTTTCCATTGCTTCCTGTTATAGCTATAACTTTTACTCCTAAAGCTTTTCTATACTCTTGAGCTAAATCTTGCATAGCTTTTATGGTATCCTCTACAACAATTACTCTACTATCATCTCCAGAATAATCATCTGCTATAACTAAAGTAGCTCCCCTTTCCAATACTTCATCTATATATTTATTTCCATTATTGATAGCAAAAAAAAGAGAATCCTTCTCTATTTTTCTACTATCCATCACAACTTTTAAAATTTCATCTAACTTATCTAATTTAAATTTTTCTTTTAATAATTTTGTAAGAATTTTCATAAATATTACCAAATTAATTTAAAAATTAACATACCTTTCTTTGTATTTAATACCAACATTTTATTGTATCATTAATGCTTGTAGAATACAATATAAAAATCCTACTTGTTATAATTTCTTATAAATTTAACTTAAACTTTTCGCAAATTGTAAAATATTATCAAAGTTAGCAACTCCTAGTTTTTTTACTTTTTCTATATGCTCTATTCCATGACCTGTTTTTACTAATACAGGAGTAACTTTGGCATTTATTCCAGCCTCAATATCACTTATATTATCTCCTATCATAAAAGATTTTTCTCTATCTATATTAAACTCTTTTATAGCTTCTTCTAACATCCCAGGATTAGGTTTTCTACAGTTACAATCTACCTTATATTTTCCAACTCCTTTTTCTGGATGATGTGGACAAAAGTAAAATTTTTCTATTTTTACTCCTTCTTTTTCTAATATCTTTCCAATATAATTATTTAAAATTTCTAAATCCTTTTCAGTATAATATCCTCTTGCTATACCTGATTGGTTAGTAACCACTACAAAAATATACCCTAAATCTGCTAGAATTTTTAATCCTTCTACTACTCCCTCTTCAAATTCAAAATCTTCTATTTTATGTAAATAATCTTTTTCTATATTTATAGTTCCATCTCTATCTAAAATAATAGCTTTATTCATTTTTACCTCTTTTTTCTCTATATTTTTAAATTCTAGTTAGCTTTTATTATACCATAGTTTATTAAACAATAAAACACAGTAAAATTTACAAAAAATAAAAAAAGCTTGGCAAGTTCCTATCCTCCCAGGAGGCTTCCCTCCAAGTACTTTCA
>OGJY01001675.1_pt1 | contig 24931 bp, 25 predicted proteins | sample 1572231 | NCBI WGS metagenome assembly OGJY01 (sample SAMEA2582121, study PRJEB24529) | metagenome | biome: Human gut stool | place: China | collected 2011
AGGCTATACATCCAGGTCGGGGTTGTGCTTGGCATCGTTGGCGTAGCATTGCTGGTATGGTTTGGTTTCATGGGCTGATTGTGTCCGATGTGCTGCTGTAGCGGGCGCGGGGGAGGGACCGTCCCCCTGTGTTTTGTGGTATCGTTTTGGACAAAGCAAAAACCCGAACATTCAACGGCTGCGGCGCCGGGATTCCCTGTCACGAAGTGGAAGGCTCTGCGTCCGGAGATACAGGCGTTTTTCGAGAGTGAGGAAGGACAGTGGGAGTTTGTGGAGGGAAAGTACGGCAGGAACAGGACAAAACGAAACAGGACTAACACACAAGGCGGGAACATCTCAAACGATGCTCCCGCCTCTGCTTATGTCTAGCTGGTAAATAGGAAGTTGTCATTCAGTGGTCAAAGACATATTCGCCTTTTGTCCCATCGTCATTTATATAGTGCCCATCTACAATAGTACGATATCCTCCGCCAAAATTCCACCCATTTTCTTCAATAAACGCAATAAATTTATCAACAAAGTCATCCATTGAAACATCCTCTGGAATTGTAACACAACCTTGAATTTCAATCTCTTTTATCATTACGATTTCTCACCTTTCTATAACTTATGCCGCGCTGATTAAAAGAAGTCAGTAAGAACAGGCTGTTCGCTGCCACAATTATGGGGAAATCATATCGTCAATCATATTCATATCGTAGTCAAATATAGCCCGATAACACATACAATAATCGTCCTCATCATCGTTGATGGTAATGATACAGGTTATCGTGTCTAATGGCAGGTTAAACTCAAAATTTTTATTGAATGATACCATGCTGTCATAAAAGTGGTATTTTTCCATAACCGTATCAAAATCCGCCCTCAGGAGTCGATTTGTCAAGGGGATATTTCGCATTGCAATACGGCTTTGTAAAAACAGAGGGGTGTCAACCCCTCTTGGCTGCATAGTGCTACCTGCCGAAGAAGGCAACCGTCCCCCCCCCTCGGAGAGCGCACGACTGCCGCAGGCAGTAGCACCGCCCACTTTTGAGTGGTGAGTAAGTGCGCCCTTAGACGGATTAAATTGACTATCCTTTTGAATATTGATATAATGTGAGCGTAAGCTAAATCAAAAATTTCTTAACAGACAAATTTAAGAAAGAGTGATTCAGATGAAAAAGAAAACTAAGACTGTAATTGGTGTTATCCTTGCAGTAGCTCTGGTAGCTGTCTTGGTAGTTGTAGGATTTATGACTTACCTGGGAATTACCTGGACAAACAATCATGAATTCGGAGAATATGTCAGCAAGGAAGGTCCTTGGGGAATGACTGCTACATGGGTATCTGAGGATAGCAGCAGTTATCTCGTTTGCAAAAAGGAGAATGATGAACCATTTGCCAAGGTTACAGCCTATTTTCAGGGGGTGGATGGTTGGCAAGCCTATGAACTGCATGGCAGAGACCGGATTGCTTATCTGAATACTGTGGAAAACGATACAACCATTGATAGCACCAGCGGAAATATGAAATTTGATGGAACTACATTTACCATTACAGATTTAGATAAAGAAATCTTCGGCACAAATGAATTTAATTATGTTATCACTGATAAGGAGTTCAGCCCCGATTAAAGTGCCAGAACTATTCCGATACGGTGGAAACATAACCGATGGAAAAGCGGAAACAGTGTATGCTATTACGTTGAGAACACCCGAAAGCCGAGAAACCAAATAATCGTTACTCTACCAATGGTTTATGTCCATATCGAAAAGGTTGATGTGAGAATAGAATAATTCTGTTCGACTTATTCCGATTATTCTAACAGATTTGCTCAGCACAAGGAACCCTGCGTGGGGGCAGATATATTTGCAAAGGATTTTACATAAAAAGCTGCTGAACAATCCAGAAAAGGAGAGTTTCAGCAGCTTTTTCATACTCTGTACTGTGTGCCCATCAAGAAAATACTGGATTCTATTGATTGACCACCGCCTTTCGGCTGCATACATTCACCACAAATGAGCCGCCAGCCGTTATGTATTCAGGTGGCAGAAACCACCCTTTACAGAGTACATCACATATCATCAAGGAATTGCTCTCTCTCATCATTGTACCAGCTTTCCAAACATTGTGCCATAGCAACCCGTGTTAATTCAAAGATATTTGAGTGGCGAATAAATTTACTAAAAGCAATTCTATCTATCGGATAATCCATATACATACCTCCCAAGTTTCGATTGTTCTCTCACTTCGCTCATGCAAATGATACCATATCTCCCCAAGCAACGCCAAAACTTATTTTACCGCAAGGTGCAAAAACTCCGCCCTCCGCGACTATTCCGCCGACAGAAATCATAAATTGAAGGGAACCCAATTTGAAAGGAAAAAGACCATGAAACGATTTTTCTCACTTTTTCTTTCCTTCGTTCTGCTTTTTGCCGTCTGTGCATGCAGTCGGGAGAAAAACCTGACGGAGCTGGAGGAAATTCAGCAGCAGCTTGCCGAAATGGAGGGCTATGCCTGCACGGCAACGCTCATCCGCCAAACGGAAAACGGCGAAAAAATCTATGAGACAAAGCAATACTACAAATCCACAGGGGAATACCGCTTGGAGCTGACCGCACCGGAGACCGTTGCCGGCAACTACACCGTTTTTGACGGCGACCGCATCTGTCAGTACAACCCCAGAGTGAATGACTGCATCGTCCGAGATGTGCCCGAATCACAGCACCGCAGCGAGCTGTTTCTGGGGCAGTTTATCAAAAACTATATGCAATCGGAGGGGGTCAGCGTGGAAACGGCTTCGTTTGATTCCTCCAAGTGCATCGTGCTGGAGGCTGTCATTCCCGGCAATGATGACGGACTTGCCACAGAAAAGCTCTGGATTGACCGTGAAAGCCTGCTGCCTGTTCGTTTTGTCATTTCTGATGCAGACGACAAGGAACGCTACCGAATGGACTATCACGAATTTACCTTCCATCCGCAATTCGATGCCGATACCTTCCGAATCGCGGAATAAACACCCCTGTTTTTGTCCATACTGAAAACAGTCAGCAGGAAGGGCATCCACTTACATATTATTCTTCCGCCGCTGACCAGACCAAACAGCGGAGTGTGAGAACATGATCGTCAGACGAGGAGATATATTTTTTGCAGACCTCAGCCCTGTGGTGGGCAGCGAGCAGGGCGGCATCCGCCCCGTTTTAATCGTGCAGAATGATATCGGGAACAAATACAGCCCGACAGTAATCTGTGCCGCCATTACCTCTCAGATGAACAAGGCGAAGCTGCCGACGCATATCGCGCTTTCCTCCGCGGTATACGCACTGCCGAAGGATTCCGTTGTACTGCTGGAGCAAATTCGCACGATTGATAAGCAGCGCCTGCGGGAAAAGCTTTGCTGTCTGGATGATGCCATGATGCGGCGGGTTGACCGCAGCCTTCTCATCAGCCTTGGGCTGAAATGACTTTAAGTCGATTTAAGCCAAAATGAGATTTTGACTTGCTTAAACAAAAAACCGAGGATTGGACAGAATTCCTTTCCTCGGTTCTTCTTATTATCTATTCTTTTTACTTACCAGAACCAGCCACAGGAAATACAACAGGATAAAGACCACTGTAAATGTAACAACCTGTCTGAGGCTGATTGCCATGCCCGTAATCAGCATAAATCCATGATAAAGCACACTGCACAGGCAGCCTGATTTTATCGCACGGATAAAAAGCATTTTATAATCCATATTGATTCTCCTATTCTTTCCGCAGCCTCTTACTGCTCATTGGTGCCAAGAACAATGCGGATATCTGCACTGCCGACTGCATTCGGCAGAACCTCCACTCTGGCATCCTTAAAATAGCTGACCAAATCCTGCCCAACGCCTTCATTCTTTACCAGAATACGGGTATAGCCGAGCTTTTCGCCGGTATAGTTTGTCGGCTCTGTCACAGTATAGCCTTCGTTCTTCAAAAGCTCCGTAAACCGTGCTGCCAGACCTGCTACCGTGCCGCCGTTGGAAACCTCAATGGTCAGGTCCTTGCTGTTGCTGCTGTCGCTATCTGTCTTGCCGACAGGGGCTACATTATAAAACAGGCGATCCACCACCTCTGTCGTTTCGGCAGGGTCATGGATAAAGTAGGACACACCGCTGATATACTGACCGACACCGGGCAGAGTTTCCATCGTCATTTTGCTCATATCAATCTTGGTGATATAGTTTGCATATTTCAGTGCATCGGAAAGGCTTACATCCGTATCTACATATTTATACATCACCTTGATATAGTCCCCAAGGTTTTTCACAATGCTTTCCGTACTCAGCACCTTTGTTGCCAACGCCTTTAAGAACAGCTGCTGCACCTGAATACGCCCGACATCACCGTTGGCATAGCCCTTACGGAAACGAACCAGCTGCAATGCCTTATTGCCATCCAGCGTTTGCAGACCTTTTTTCAGGTCAATCTTGATATCACCGGTATCGCTCATATCCCATTTCATATCCTGCGGCACATCTACCTCAACGCCGCCGACGGCATCGACGATTTCTACCAGTGCGTTAAAATCAACCTTTACATAATGGTCAATCTTAATCCCCAGCATATCCTCCAGCTGCAGCACTGCCGCCTGTGGGCCATATTCCTTGCCGCCGACGGCATGCACTGCGTTAAACTTCATGACACCGTATCTTTTGCCCAGAAGCTGCTCTACATCGGGGCAGACATCCACACGCGTATCTCTCGGAATAGAAAGCAGGCTCAGGCTTTCCTGAGAGCTGTCATAATGCACGACAAAGGCAACATCCGTTCTGGTGCCGTCCGCATCTACGCCGAACACTGCCACATTCAGCTTCATATTTCTACCCAAAAGGGCATCCAGCATACTGGTTTCATCTGCATCCTTGGCAATCGTATCACCGCCAAAGGGCCACTCTCCCGTTACCTTATGATAGGCGAAGCAGGCACCGCCTGCCAAAACCACGAATACCATTACGATAGAAAGCATCACCTTGAAAAAGGTTTTCACCGGATTGAATGGCTTTCTTCTTTTCGGGTGTTTTCTTGTTCTGCTCATGGAATCCCTCACTCGTCTGTCTTTTATATATCCTCATTCAGCTGATTTTCTTCATCAAAGGAATTTTCGTTATCCTGCGCAGGCTGAATACCGTAAATACGCTCATTCACCAATTCCTTAATGCCATCCTCATCCAGCTCGACATATCTTCCGGGATTACCCAGATAAGGAACGGTATCACTGGTAATCTTTGCAGGGTCTAACGCCTTCACATATTTCACATACTTCAGTGCTTCGGACACGGAAATATTGCTTTCGGTGCAATCCAGCGCAACCTTTACCAGATCGTTCAGATTCCGCATCAGGGTATCCGAGCTGCATACCTTTTCAATCAACGCCTGAATGAACTGCTGCTGCACCTCGATACGCTTCAAATCCTTCTGCACATAGCCGTCTCTGAAACGAACCAGCTGCTCTGCCTTATCCCCATCCAAATGCTGCATTCCGGGGTACAGGTCGATATACAAATCCTGATAAGGGTCTACATAATACAATCTTTCTTCTACATTAAAATCCACGCCGTCGACGGCATCGACAATCTGGCGGAAGGCAGACAAATCAACCTTCACATAATAATCCATCTTCATGCCGAGGATTTCCTCCAGCATGGCAACGGAGAATGCACAGCGGTTATTTTCGCCTGCATAGGCATGCAGCTCTGTCAGCTTGCATTGCCCGTAAACGCCGTTCTGTTCGGGGACATAGGCATTTTTGCTTTCCAGATAATCGGTCATTTCCTTTGTCATGATGACCTTGGAATCTCTGGGAACAGAGATAAAATGCAGCTCCTTCGTGCCGGTATTAAAGCTTGCGACCATATTTACATCCGCGCGGACACCATCCTCATCCGTACCAAAAACGGCAACATTGATGATTTCATCCTCCTCGGGGTTGGTCGCATCCGATGTTGTGAAATCGGATTTTTCCGCTTTGTTTTCCCATTGCTGCACCGCAACCCAGATTTTCGCGCCGGCATACGCCGCTACCAGAAGCAGCAGCAGCAAAATCACTACCAGAATATTTCTGCGCCGCCGTTTCTTCCGCTCTGCCTTTCTGCGGGACATTCTTCTGCCCTGCGCCACCCGATGCGGGTCGATATACGGCTGCTCTTCCTGCACACTTCTGTGCCTGTGTGGCTGTCTGTGTGGCTCCTGCGTTTGCCTGCGGCGTACCTGCCGCTGCTGCAGCTCCATATCCTCGGGAGGTCTGCGCCGTCTTCTGTATTCTCTCTTTTCACCCATGGTTTTTATTCTCCTCTTTTTCAGAGTTCTTTTCGCATAAAATTCTTCATAACCCTATAATTATAGCAAATCTGCCAAGTTCTGACAATATAGAAAAGCCGAATCTCTGATGTTTTTCAGGAAATTTCCTGTTTTTTCCGATACTTGAAACAATACTATTTTTATTATACACCATTTCTCTGCCCTGAAAAGAGACAATTTTCTTAATTTTTCAACGGATTTTGTACTGCCGAAAAAACACAACGAGCTACTTTCCTTTACATTTTCGACATTTTCTCGTATAATCCGTATTTATAGGGATAAAAAGATACAGGAACAAAAAGGAGGTATCCACATGAAGGACCCCGAAAGGACTTCTTTCCTTAATAAAGCAAAAAAATTTCTTTCCACGCCCGCCGGCATCGCACTCACACTTCTCTGCGCCGCCGTTTTCATCACGGGCATTGTTTATCTCATCACCACAACGAAGATTTTATATGTCGGCCGGAACATTCTGCATGCGCCCACAATGCTGCTGCTGAATATTCTGCCGGTGCTGCTCGCATTGCTGCTGTTTTTCTTTCTTACCGGGAAAATCGGCTTTTCATGCAGTCTGGTCGGGATTGTGCTGATATTCTTTGCGGTTGTTGATCGTGTGAAGGTTTCCATGCGGCAGGAGCCGCTTCTGCCGACGGATCTGACCCTAGCAAAGGAGGTCATCGCCATTCTGAAAACCTTCCCCGTTTATCAGCTGGTGCTGATTGGGGTCATGCTGATTGTATTCGCGGCGCTTCCGATATGCAACTTTCTGAAATCGAAGGCTATTGTACTGCCGCCTCTGCCGCGGATTCTGGGGCTTGTGCTTGTGCTTGCCTGCGGCTTTGGGGCAAATCACCTCTGGTATGCGAATCAAACGCTGTATGACAGCTACCCGACTGTGGACAATCCTTATTTCCAGGTGAACCAATACAACACACGCGGTATGATTTATTCCTTCCTGCATCAGTTCAACATCATGCAGGTCAAGGCACCCGAAGGGTATACTGCGGCGGACATACGGACACTGGAGGACACCGATTGGACACCCCCTGTCAGCACAGAAAAGCGTCCGCACATCATTATGATTATGGGCGAAGCATTTTCCGACCTGAGCGAAAATGCGCATCTGGATTTTACGGGCTACCGCGACCCGATGAAAAACTGGAAGGAAATCTGCGCAGAGGAAGGCACCATCAGCGGGCATGTCGTTGTGCCGAACTTCGGCGGCGGCACCTCCAATACGGAATATGATGTGCTGACAGGCTGTGCAACACGGTATCTCGGCAGCTCTTTGCCCTCCTACAGCTTTATCCACAGCGATTTTGACGGCATGCCCCGTCAGCTGCAGAAGCTTGGCTATGAAACGCTTTCCATTCACCCCGGCTATGCGTGGTTTTATAACCGCCAGAATGTATACCCCGATCTGGGATTTGCAGCCTCTTATTTCTTGGAGGATTCCTTCGACCTTGCGACGCAGGGCTACGGCGGCTATGTGAACGAAACGGCAACCATGGATAAAATCATCGAAACACTGGATACGCACATCAAAGAGACGGATACGCCGCTGTTTTCCTTTACGGTAACAATTCAGGACCATGGACCTTATGAGAAAAAATACGGCACACTGGAACAGAACTTCTCCAGTGATATCAAGCTGAACGAAACGCAGACAGACCTGCTGACGCAGTATTTCCAGGGGATTGGGGATGCGGATGAGCAAATCGGGCGTTTGAAGGAATATGCAGAAAACTCCGATGAGCCCATTGTTCTGGTTTATTTCGGCGACCACCTGCCCGGTTTTTCCAACGGGATGGAGTTTTTCGACCTGCTGGATTACCCCATTGATGCCAACGGCTCGCCGGAGGAACAGCTTGCCGTTTACGAAACACCCTATCTCATCTGGCAAAACGAAAGCGCAAAAGCACTCAAAAATACAAAAACGGCAGCGGAAATCGGTCTGCCGGAGAACGGACTCATCAGCTCGCAGTTCCTCGGCTCTGCTGTGCTGGAGCTATTCTTATCCGACTATGAATCCCCTTTGCAGCATGAAAATAATCAGTTACGCAGAGAATTGCCTGTTTGTGCAAAAAATATCTATGTTGATGCAAACGGAACCTACAAAACAGAAATTTCCGAAGAACAGCAGAAAACGCTGCAACGCTTGATAAACTGGCAATATTACAAGCTTTTTGACGAAAAGAACCCTTAACAGCATACCGAAATCTGTTTCACACCAAGAGAATTTCTCTTGGTGTGTTTCTTTTTACGAGGTGTTTTTGTTCTGACATGTGACAAGAATGTGACAGCTTTCTCTCTTTCTATCTCCTAATTATTTCCATTTATAGTATAAACTTCTTGTTAATATTTTCCATTTTATGTAAAAAATCACTGGTAAATAAATGCCACCTTTTTCTCGATTTTTCCGTTTCTTAGCGTTGTATTTATTTTAATACAAACATTTCAACAAAAAATATTGTATTTTTTTAATTTTTTTATTGAAATTAAGCAAATTATACGGTAGAATAAGGTTACTACAAATCGCCGCAGTAATTTTTATTTCCAATGTCTTTTTTCACAGGCAAGGAAATCGGAGGGAGGGAATTACGGCGGCAGAAAAATTTCTCAGGAGGAAATTTTTCATAACAGGAGGTTCTTTCTACTCCGGCTATCATTCATTATTTTCTTAACGTAAGGAGGAATACTTATGTCTACAACTGAAAATCGCGGTCAATTTGGTTCAAAGCTAGGCTTTATCCTGTCCGCAGCAGGTTCTGCTGTAGGTCTGGGTAACATCTGGAAGTTCCCCGGCAAAGCGTATAATTGCGGCGGCGGTGCTTTCCTGTTGGTTTACATCATCATGGTTGCTCTGATCGGTACCACAGTTATGATGGCAGAATTTACGGTAGGTCGTAACGCACACAAAAATGCACTCGGTTCCTTCCGCGCCATCAGCCAGAAATGGGGCTTTGCAGGCGGTCTCGGCGTTCTGACAGGCTTCATCATCCTTTGTTACTATTGTCAGGTTGGCGGCTGGACTATGAAATACATCTACGCTTACATTGCAGAAGCAAAGATGGTATACGCTGATCCTACGGCTTACTTCCTTGGCATGCTGGGCGCAAACGGCTTCCCTCTGCAGGGTGCTGTTATTTTCCCTCTGATTTTCCTGTTCCTGACAGCCTTCATTCTGAGTCACGGTACAGCAGGTATCGAAAAGATGTCCAAGGTTCTGATGCCCTTACTGTTTGTACTGCTGATTGGTCTGATGATTCGCTCCTGCACACTGCCCGGCGCTGACGCAGGTCTGAAATACATGCTGAATGTTGATTTCTCTACCATCAACAGCAACGCTATTCTGGTTGCTCTGGGTCAGGCATTCTTCTCGCTCTCTCTTGGTATGGGTATCATGGTTACATACGCTTCCTATCTGTCTGATGAAGATAACCTGATTTCCAACACCGGTATCGTTTGCGTACTGGATACTCTGGTTGCTCTGTTCGCAGGCTTCATGATTATCCCCGCTGTATTCGCTACAGGCATCGACCCCGGTATGGGCGGCGGCTTCGCATTCGCAACACTGGCAGGCGTATTTGAAGCAATCCCCGGCGGTACACTGTTCGGTCTCTTGTTCTACTTCCTGCTGTTCTTCGCAGCAGTAACCTCCTCTACTTCCATCATGGAAGGTACGATTGCATTCCTGATTGAGGAAAAAGGTCTTAAGAGAAACCATGCACTGCTTGGTACATCCGTTGTTGTATTCATCATCGGCGTATTCTACACACTGTCTCAGGTTTACATGAACATCAAGGGTATCTGGGTTTCCAAGAACGGTATCGAATACCCCATCTTCGGCGACTTCCTGGAATACCTGACAGACAGACTGCTGCTGCCTCTGGGCGCACTGTTCTCCGTACTCTGTGTCGGTTGGGTTTGGAGCCCCGAAAAATCCGTAGAGGAAGCTACTTCTCACGGCAGATTCAAATTCTCCCTGGCACCCGTTTACAAATTCATGGTAAAAATCGTTGACCCTATCGCAATCGGTGTTATCATCATTGCAGGTCTGGTATTCGGTATGTCTATTTCTTAATTCAAATAAATTTCTCAAAAAGAAAATATTTCTTAAAGAGAAACATAAAAGCATACTGTTGCATAAACGATATGATAAAAAGGACGAAGGCTCCCCCTTCGTCCTCTTTTTTTGCCCGTAATTTAGCATTTTTATAGGTGAAACGCCATTATGTATACTGTCCTTTTATTCATACTATACAATCACATTTCATTTTTGCCATTGACATTAAGAGAAACACGCCTAAATCTTAACGGTTTTTTTATGGAAATTTACATGATTTTCCGCTATTCTAGCCTTAGGATAAATTTGTAAGATATTGGAACTGCATACATTTTCTTCTTTATTAGGAAAGATTCCCTATCAGACATCATACAACTTAGAAGAGGGACTGAGAAAAGGATGTCTGAAAAGAAGGCCATTATATGTATCCATTATGCGTTTTATGTCGTTTCAGTATTCTTACATCTCATCCAGCGAAACAATAGGGCTTTAAATCTATCGTTTATCTGTAAAGGAGGAATACTTATGTCTACATCAGCTGAAAATCGTGGTCAATTTGGTTCGAAGCTAGGCTTCATCCTGTCTGCAGCAGGCTCTGCTGTAGGTCTGGGCAACATCTGGAAATTCCCCGGTAAGGCTTATTTCTGCGGCGGTGGTGCCTTCTTGATTATCTATCTGATTATCGTTGCTCTGATTGGTGCAACCGTTATGATGGCAGAATTTACGGTTGGACGTAAAACACACAAAAATGCAGTTGGCGCTATACGTGAATTAAACGAAAAATGGTCCTGGGTTGGCGGCCTTGGTGTTCTGACAGGCTTCATCATCCTTTGCTACTATTGTCAGGTTGGCGGCTGGGCGATGAAATATATCGTTGCCTACATAATAGATGTAAAAACCATCTGGGCTGACCCTACAGCTTACTTCCTGAATAATCTGCTGGGCGCAGACGGCACATTCCCTTTGCAGGGTGCTGTTATCTTCCCCTTCATCTTCTTGTTCTTAACGGCTTATATCATCAGCCACGGCACAGCCGGTATCGAAAAAATGTCTAAGCTTCTGATGCCCCTGCTGTTCATCATGCTGATTGCTCTGATGATTCGTTCCTGTACCCTTCCCGGTGCAGATGAAGGTCTGAAATACATGCTGCAGGTTGATTTCTCCACTATCAACGGCATTGCAATCCTGACCGCTCTGGGGCAGGCATTCTTCTCCCTCTCCCTTGGCATGGGCGTTATGATGACATACGCTTCCTACCTCTCCAGTGAAGATAACCTGATTTCCAACACGGCTATCGTTTGTACGCTGGATACTCTGGTTGCTCTGTTTGCAGGCTTTATGATTATCCCCGCTGTATTTGCGACAGGTATTGCTCCCGGTATGGGCGGCGGCTTCGGGTTTGCTACACTGGCAGGCGTATTCATGGCTATTCCCGGCGGCCAGCTGATTGGTACCGTATTCTATTTCCTGCTGTTCTTCGCTGCAATCACCTCTTCCACCTCCATTCTGGAAGGTACGGTTGCTTTCCTGGTAGAAGAAAAGGGATTCGAACGAAAGAAAGCACTGCTCGGCGCATCCGTTATCATCTTTATCGTTGGTGTTATGTATACACTTTCTCAGGCACACATGAACCTGAAGGGTATCTGGATCTCCGGCGACGGTATCAGCTATCCTAGCTTCGGTGACTTCCTGGAATACCTGACAGACAGACTGATGCTGCCTCTGGGTGCATTCTTTACAACTGTATTCGTTGGCTGGATTTGGGGTACAGACAATTCCGTAGAGGAAGCTACCTCCTACGGCAAGTTCAAATTCGCTCTTGCACCTGTATACAAATTCATCGTTAAAATCCTTGACCCTATCGCAATCGGTGCTATCATCATTGCAGGTCTGGTATTCGGTTTGTCTATTTCCTAATAGAACTCAAAAAAATGAAAATCGGCTGAGGCGGAAGCTCTCCCTTCCTTGCTTCCCCTCTCCGTCATTTAGATTATTACGCGGCAACGACAGAGGACTCGAAAGAGTCCTTTGTCATTGCCATTTTTCTTTTTCGGGAATCCCTTCGCACCATAATCGAATTTTTCCATAGTATAAATATTGTAAATGCCAAAAGGAGGAACACGCATGAGAGAAATGTGCAGAAACTTCGCCTGTAATCAGCATTGCAGACAAAACAACGCAGAGACCGCTTCCGCCACGCTGACACCGGCTACCATGATAGGAAATTGCAACGCCTGCGTGCTGGAGCAAATTGGGCCGGCGCAGGCTATGGTGCCCTTCCAGCCCTATGAAGCACCGATGGAGGCTGAGCAAAGCCTTATCTGCGGCACTGTCTTTGCCGATCTGGCTATCCCCTATTGCTCCGGCTGGAATCTTTATCGTTTCGGAAAGGGGGCAGAGGTATGAATCAGGAGGAATTATTGAAATCCTTGATGGAACTTGACTTTATTGCTGTAGATTTGGGGCTTTTTCTGAATACACACCCCGATGACAGCGATGCCATTGCAGCGTACAATCAGGTCATCACTGCCGCTGACACGGTTCGTATGAAATACGAGGAGACATTTGGGCCTCTTTGCTCCTTCCGCAGCTATGCCGCCAATACACAGGCTTGGCAGTGGATGGAAAATCCATGGCCTTGGCAGAACGATGCCAATTTTTCTCTGGCAGGAAAGGAGTGTAAATAAATGTGGATTTATGAAAAGAAATTGGAATTTCCTGTGAAGATTACAAAACCCGATGCAAGACTTGCGAAAATCATGATTGAACAATACGGGGGTGCAGATGGCGAGCTGGCGGCATCCCTGCGGTATCTCAGCCAGAAATTTACGATGGTAACGCCGGAGGCAAAGGCAACGCTGAATGACATTGCTACAGAGGAATTCGCCCATTTGGAGATGATGGGCACCATCGTGCATCAGCTGACACAGGGACTAACGAAGGACGAAATTCTTGCCGTCGGCTTAGATCCCTATTATGTGAACCATGGCTTAGGGGTATATCCCTCCTCCGCCGCGGGTGTTCCCTTCACCGCTGCGTATCTGCAATCCAAGGGAGACCCCATTACCGATTTGTATGAGGATATGGCAGCAGAGGGTGCGTTTGCATAAGCACAACCTTTTTCTTCTTTTCCATTCAGAAACAAAGCTGTCTCTCCCCTTCTGTTTCTTTCTCAAATACGAGCCGTTTTTCTTTTTTTCTTCCGAAACAAAGCCGCTCCCTTCCGCTCCGAAAACTTTTGCCATTCTTTCACAATTTCCTCTATACAAATCGGGATAAATGTGCTATATTAACTGACGGATGGCATTCTGAAAGAAGCTATACTGCAAATTTTATATATTTTATTTTTTTGATTCGCCGGATGGCTGTATCCTCGGAACGGCACAAATGGCAGCAGATGTATCTTGTCTTATCACTTCTTTGTGAAGGAAGGTGATAGGTATGAGAGCAGGTTTTATCGGAGCCGGAAAGGTCGGCTTCACACTGGGTAAATATCTTGCGATGCACGGCATCGAAATCAGCGGTTATTACAGCCGCACACCCGCCTCCGCAAAGGAGGCCGCAGAATTTACACAGAGCAGATACTATACAAGTATAGAAGAAATTACGAAAGACAGTGATACCCTTTTTCTCACTGTGCCGGATGGCGCAATCGGTGAGATATGGGATGACATGCGTAATCTGCCTATCAAAAATAAAAATATATGTCATTGCAGCGGTTCGATTCCATCGACCGTTTTTTTTGATGCAGAAAACAGAGGAGCCTATCGGTATTCGATTCATCCCCTGTATGCAATCAGCAGCAAAGCTACCTCCTATCCGGATTTGGGGAAGGCGTGCTTTACCATCGAAGGAAGTGACGCACATCTTGCGGAGCTAAAAGCACTGTTCAGCGAAATGGGAAACACCGTAGTTGCCATTTCTCCCGACAGCAAAGCCCTCTACCATGCAGCCGCAGTTATGGTCAGCAACCAGATTGTCGCTCTGGCAGATATGGGCACCGCCCTGCTTGTCAAATGCGGCTTTTCCGAAGCGGCGGCAGCAGAGGCTTTATCTCCCCTTCTTCTGGGAAACGCGCAGAGCGTGGCAGAAAAGGGTGCGGTAAATGCACTTACAGGTCCCATCGAGCGTGGAGATGCCCAAACCGTATCGAAGCATTTGCAGGAGATACGGAAATTTGCAGCGGAAAGCACTGTAGGTCAGGATATTCTGACAGCTTACACTGCCCTTTCCAAACAGCTTATCAGAATTGCCCAGCAAAAGCACCCGCATAAGGATTATAAGCATTTGGAAAAGGAGTTGGAGCAATGAAAAACACAGTAGCTACCCTGCAGCAGCAAAAATTGGACGGAGATAAAATCACCATGCTGACCGCATACGATTATTCCACAGCAAAGCTGGTGGATGAATGTGGCGTAAATACCATTTTAGTTGGCGACTCTTTGGGTATGGTTATGCTCGGCTATGAGGATACCCTTTCCGTTACCATGGAGGATATGATTCATCACACCGCCGCTGTTACCAGAGGTGCAAAAAATGCACTCGTGGTCGGCGATATGCCCTTTATGAGCTACCAGACCTCCGTTTATGATGCTGTTGTGAATGCAGGCAGATTGATGAAGGAAGGCAGATGTCAGGCTGTCAAGCTGGAGGGCGGCGCGTCTGTTTGTCCCCAGATTAAAGCAATCACAGAGGCATCTATCCCCGTTGTGGCACACATCGGGCTGACCCCTCAGTCTGTCAATGCCTTCGGCGGCTTTAAGGTGCAGGGCAAGAGCGAGGCAGATGCACGCAGATTGATTGAAGAAGCAAAGGCAGTTGAGGCAGCAGGCGCTTTCGCCATCGTTCTGGAATGTATCCCCGCAAAGCTGGCAAAGCTGATTACAGAAAGCGTTTCCATCCCTACCATCGGCATTGGCGCAGGTGCGGACTGCGATGGTCAGGTTCTGGTTTATCAGGATATGCTTGCGCTTTTCTCCGATTTCAAGCCGAAATTTGTAAAGCATTTTGCAAACGCAGGCGAAGTGATGAAGCAGGGCTTTACGGAATACATCAAAGAGGTTAAGGAAGGCACCTTCCCTGCCGCAGAGCATACCTTTAAAATCGCAGATGACATTATCAATAAATTGTACTAATACGGAGGCAAACCATGAAAATCGTAAAAACTATCTCAGAAGTCAGAGCAGCAGTGAAAGCATGGAGAGCGGAAGGGCTTTCCGTTGGCTTGGTGCCTACCATGGGCTTTTTGCATGAGGGGCATAAAAGCCTGATTGACAGAGCGGTAAAGGAAAATGACAGAGTTGTTGTAAGTGACTTTGTAAACCCCACACAGTTCGGGCCTACAGAGGATTTGGCAAGCTACCCCAGAGATTTGCAGAGGGATGCCGCACTTTGCGAAAACGCAGGCGCAGCACTTCTTTTTAACCCCGAACCCTCTGAAATGTATGCAGAGGATGCTTGCACATTTGTGGATATGAGCGGACTGACAGGCGAGCTTTGCGGCAAGAGCAGACCCATTCACTTCCGTGGCGTTTGCACCGTTGTTTCCAAGCTGTTCCATATCGTAGCACCCGACCGTGCTTATTTCGGGCAGAAGGATGCACAACAGCTTTCCGTTATTCGCCGCATGGTGCGTGATTTGAATTTTGATATTGAAATCATCGGCTGCCCTATTGTGCGTGAAGCAGACGGTCTGGCAAAAAGCTCCAGAAATACATACCTGAACGCTGAAGAACGCAAGGCGGCTCTGGTGCTGAGCCGTGCAGTGAAGCTGGGGCAGAAGCTGGCGGCAGACGGCGAAGCATCCGCAGATGCCATCACAACAGCCATGAAGGAATTGATTGAAAAGGAGCCTCTGGCACGCATTGATTATGTAAAGGCAGTGGATGCCGTTTCCGTTGAGCCTGTCAGCAAAATGCAGCCGCCCGTATTGGTTGCTATGGCGGTTTATATCGGCAAAACCAGATTGATTGACAACTTTATTTACGAGGGCTAAGGAGAAAACGATATGTATTTGAATATGTTAAAGGGAAAAATTCACAGAGCGACTGTCGTGCAGGCAGAACTGGATTATGTCGGCAGCATTACCGTTGATTCCGATTTGCTTGCCGCAGCAGGCATTCTGGAATACGAAAAGGTGCAGATTGTAGATATCAACAACGGGGAACGCTTTGAAACCTACACCATCGCAGGCGAAGCAGGCAGCGGCATGATCTGCCTGAACGGTGCGGCGGCGCGCTGTGTGCAGAAGGGCGATAAAATCATTCTGATGTGCTATTGCCAGATGACACCAGAGGAGGCGGCTGTGAATCCGCCGAAGGTTGTTTTCGTGGATGAGGAAAATAAAATCAGCCGTGTTTCCAGATATGAAAAGCACGGACGCTTGGAGGATATGTAATCCCGATAGGCGAAAAGAGGTCTGTACCAAAGGGTACAGACCTCTTTTGCATTTCCTCTTATTTTTTGAGGGCAGGCAGTGCCGCAAAGCCTTCCTCCGCCTGCGCCACTGTTTTCTGAATAATTTCCTCTGCCATGCGCCGCAAATCCATTTGCAGCACTGCCGCAATTACGCCCTTTCTCTGCTCCTGCGGCACATCGTACAGCTTGAGCGAGCATTCCAGAAAGCGAGAAATTTTCGCTTCCATGGTGAAATAAACATCGCACGGCATTGCCATGAAGCCCCGCATGATGCTTGCCGATGCAATTTCCATTTCGTAGAAATCCTTCAATTCCAAATCGGGCATATATTTCCCGAAAATGGACTGCAGCCGCCCTGCCATGCTCTGATAGATATACGCCGAGGTGGTCGGCAGGGAATACCCCACCACATACAGCTCGCGCAGCGGCTCTGTCAGCTCCGCAATATGCAGCTGCAGCGACGTTTCCACCGCATAGAGAAGCACAGGGTCCTCTATGCCACTATGCTGCTCCGCCAAGGCAAACTGTCCCCCGAACATCCGCCGCACCAGCTCCAGCAGCAGTGCCTCCTTGCTCGCAAATGCCCGAAAGAAAGAGCTTTGTGTCATGCCTGCCGCCTTTGCAATTTTTGCCGTTGTGGTTTTTTCGTAGCCGCTTTCCAGAAACAATGCTACTGCGGCACGCAGCATTTTCTGTTGCGTAAGCAAGCCATTTAGCTGTTTTCCTCTTGGTGACAAAATCGTCCCCCTCTTTCCGTTTTACTTGTGATTATAATCACATTTTATCATCTATTTCACTCCGCCGCAAGGGCAAACGCGCCGAAATACGCTTTTTGGAAAGGCAAAATACCCTCCCTGCCGTTTGGCAAAGAGGGTATCTGTCAAAAATTTATTTTGTAATGGTTACTGTTTTTTCGGCTTCCTTCCATGCCACCTGTGCGCCAAGGGTTTCGGAAACGAACCGCAGGGGCAGATAGGTTCTGCCGTTTTCCACGAATGCCGCGGCATCCAGCTTCACAGCCGTGCCATTGACATACGCCGTATCTGCGCCGATGGTAATGAGAATGACATCTGCGCCCTTCTGAATGGTGACGCGCTGCAGCTCGCCGTTCCATGTTACGGTTCCGCCAAGGCTTTCCGCCACAATGCGAATCGGGAGCATGGTTCTGTCGTTCACGATTTTCGGGGCAACGTCATTTTTGAGTTCTCTGCCGAAAACAGAAATCTTTCGACTGCCAATCGTGAGGATAATTTCGTTATTTTCTTTCCATTTTGCGTAAAGCGTGCTATTTGCGGTCAGCTCTGCGCTGAAATCAAAGGGCTTGGTCAGCTTGCTGTCGCTATACCAGCCGACGAAAATATAGCCCTCTTTTGTCGGGTCGGCAGGTCTTTCGATTTTGCCGTTTTTATCCGTTTTTACCTTATCGACCGCACTGCCGCCGTTTGTATCGAACTGCGCGGTATAGGTCGGGGTTGCTGTACCGCCGCCGCCACTGCGCTTTTTCGTCGGCACAGGTTCTTCGGGCAGAAGGGGCAGGTTGGGATATTCACCCTCACGCAAAGAAGGCAGCTTACCTGCTTTTGTGGGAATATCCCAAATATCTTTATCAAAGCCATTCCAGTCAAATACTTCGCCCTTCTGCACATCCGTCATAACCCTACCATTGGAAATATAAACATCCGCACCATTTACGTTGTTCCCTGCACCGCCTATCGGATAGGTTGTATTACCGCCAATCACAAGCTTGGTTCTGTTGTAGCTGTAGTTGTTTGTTAAAGTTACATTCGCATTAGAACCCACATACCCTACAATACGGTTTACAAGGTCGCCACCTGTCACGCTTTCTGCCAGAGAAACGCAATTTTGGATTGTGCCTCCCAATGCAGTTCCTGCAATGCCGCCTGCATAATTATAATTTTTTGCGGATACATTGCCGCTGTAATAGCAGTTTTCTATGGTAATGGTAACATCGAAAGCGTATCCTGCAATGCCGCCTGCACTGTTTCCTGCTGCTGTTACATCTGCCAAGGCATAGCAGTTTTTGATTTTACCAGCACCCCATCCTGCAATGCCGCCTACACTTTCCGAGCCTTCCACCTTTCCTGTTACAAAGCAGCCGCTGACTTCACAGCCGCTTGATGTATTCCCGACAATGCCGCCTACATATGCACCTGTTCCCTCCACATTGCCTTGGAAGGAGCAATTCAAAATATGCGTATTATCGTTTGCATATCCCACAATGCCGCCTGAATAGTTAGATCCATTGACTTCCCCTGTGACATTGCAGTTTTTGATGACAGCACCTTTCGTATAGCCGAATAAGCCGGCACCACTCCCTCCTGTTATTTTAAGGTTGGTAATCTGATGCCCATCGCCGTCAAAGGTTCCTTTAAAAGGATTGTTCGACTGTCCGATGGGGGTCCAATTTGTTTCGTTACTCAAGTCAATGTTTGCGGTCTGCTTGAAGTATTTGCCTGCGTAGTTCGTTCCGTTGTTTACCTTTTCCGCCAGCAGCTTCAAATCATTGACATTGCGAATAAGATAGGGGTCTTCTGCTGTGTTGCCACCGCCTTGGAATTCTGTTCCTCTGATATAAGACGGAAGATATATAGACTGCATGCCGCCTGTGTTTTTCAATATCGGCAAGCCGTCTTTTGTGAATTTCCATGCGGAATCATTGCCGAAAATTTCAGAGAACTGCGGAGAAAGTGTTCCGTTTGTATAGGTGAGGTCTGCGCCGTTTAATCCTGTTGCGTCATCAGCAGAAACGGTATCGCTATTTACCTTTGTGTTGCTCCAAGCGTAGTTGTTCGTTAATTTTCCCCCTGTTATACGCCCTACAATGCGATTTACATTACCGCCTGTCACACTTTTTGCCAGAGAAACGCAGTTTTCAATTGTACCCTTATCATTAATTCCGATAATGCCGCCTACCCCATTCCTTCCTTCTACACCTTGATCATTGTTTCCTGCTATATTTCCTATTACATAGCAACCACTGACTTTAGATCCCCCTGATATTTCCCCGACAATGCCGCCTACCTTTTCACTAGCTCCCGTCACATTGCCCCGGAAGGAACAATTCAAAATCTGTGTACTTCCACCTGTATATCCCACAATGCCGCCTACATAGTTATATTGATTGTATCCCCCATTACTATGTCCATTGATTTCCCCCGTCACGCTACAGTTTTTAATGACTGCATATTGCGCATAGCCGAATAAGCCAACATACTTATTCGATTCTGCTACTTTAAAATTGGTAATCTGATGCCCACCGCCATCAAAGGTTCCTTGAAAAGGGCGTCTACTCTTTCCGATGGGTGTCCAATTTGGTTCATTCTTCAAGTCAATGTCTGCAGTCAGCTTGAAGTATGTGTTTGCGTAGGCTTCGTTGCCGTTTACCTTTTGTGCCAGCTTCTTCAAATCCTCCACATTCTGAATCTTATAAGGGTTTGTCGCTGTGCCTGCCCCTTCAAAATCCGCAGTTTCATTTCCGAATACCGCTGTGCTGTTTTCTCCTTCCATCAGCAGAGAAATTCCTTTCGGCAGCTCTTTCTTGCTTTTCTCCTGCGGCTCGATTTTCTCGTCAGATTGCTCCTGCAATTCCTCTTTTTCTTCTTTTTCTTCTTTTTCCTCTTTTTCTTCTTTTTCTTCTTTCGGTTCCTCTTTCAGTTCCTCCTTGATTTCCTCCTTGATTTCCTCCTTGATTTCCTCAAGCATTTTCTCCTGCAATAGCTCCTCCTGCGCCACGGCACGCATCGGCACCGCCGTTACCGCAAGGCATACTGCCGCCGCAATGCTTATCCATTTCTTCCAATTCATATTACCCCTCCTTCATGCGCTTTTGCGGACTACGGCAAAGCCCCTATATCATCCGCAAAAATTTTACTTGTGATTATAATCACATGGTATCATATCTGCTTTTTCTCCGCAAGGAAAAATGCGGTAAATTTTTCTTTTTGGAAAAAATAGACAAAAACGGCAACGCTCCAAGGATGCGCCCAAATGGGAAAAGCGGCTGAAGCGGAAATATCCGCCCCTTTGCCGGAATACACTACTACTGAAAGGGGGGGATTTTTATGGAAAAAGCACCTTGCCGCAGTATTTTCAAAAACGGAACAGACCGCACCACGCAGGCAGAGGTTACGCGCATCTGGGCAGCTCTCATCAATCAGGCAGAAAAGGCAAGCACCATCCTCGCAAGGGAAAACGCATAGCATGAAAAAGGAAAGGGTCGCCATTTACTGCCGCCTATCGGAGGAGGACAAAGGCAAGGGCTCCGCCGAAAACGACAGCAACAGCATACAAAACCAACGGGCACTGCTGACGGAATATGCCCATTCCCAAGGCTGGGAAATCTACGAAATCTACATTGATGATGACTACAGCGGCGCAAACCGCAGCCGCCCTGCCTTCAAGCGCATGCTGCACGCCGCCGAGGAGAAAAGGTTTGACATCATCCTCTGCAAAACACAATCCCGTTTCAGCAGGGAATTAGAGGTGGTGGAACGATACATCAACCGCCTGCTTCCGCAATGGGGCATCCGCTTTCTGAGTTTGGTGGACAATGCCGATTCCGCAAACGAGGATAATCTGCTTCTGCGGCAAATCAACGGCATTATGGATGAGCATTATCTGGCGGAGCTATCCAAAAATATCCGCAGTGTGCTGACGCACCGCAGAAAAAACGGCTTTCACATCGGCTCCTTTGCGCTCTATGGCTACAAAAAAGACCCCGACCGAAGGGGACATCTGCTGATTGACGAGGAGGCGGCGGCGGTGGTGCGTGAGGTTTTCACGCTTTTCTCGCAGGGCTACGGCAAAACCGCCATCGCACGCATGCTCAACGCAAGAGGGATTCCAAATCCAACGGAATATAAACGCTTACAGGGGATTCGCTATCGACAGCCGAAGGGCAAGGGCAGTACACTCTGGAAATATTTCGCTATCTCCAATATGCTGACAAATGAAATCTACATCGGCAACATGGTGCAGGGAAAATACGGCAGTGTTTCCTACAAAACCAAGCAAAACAAGCCGCGCCCCAAGGAAGAATGGATACGGACAGAGGGGACGCACGAGCCGATTATCGAACAGGAATTATGGGAGCGCGTGCAGAAAATGCTTGCCGAAAAGGCAAAGCCCTTTCCATCCGGAACAATCGGGCTGTTTGCGCGTAAGGCGCGCTGTGCGGAATGTGGCTACACGCTGCGTTCCTCGAAAACCAAGGGGAACTATTATCTGCAATGCCCCAATCATCACATTTCCAAGGAGAGCTGCAGGGGGGCGTTTATTTCCGTGGAGCGGCTGGAGCGGATGGTTTTGCAGGAATTACATACGATTTCCGATGCCTATCTGAATTGGGAGGAGCTGGAACGGCAGCTTGATTTTTGCAGTCATTTAAAGGAACAGAGGGCTTCTTTGCAGAAAAGCATCCACACCCATGAGAAGAAAATCGAGGAAGCTCATAAAGCAGTGCGGGAGCTGTATCCGGATAAGGTGCGCGGTGTCCTCTCCGAAGCGGAATATCTCGATTTATCGAAGCATTTTTCAGCGGAACTGCAACAGCAGGAGCGGCTGATTGCGGACGCAGAGCGGAAAATCATCGACCTTGACGCCCGCATTGCCGCAGGGGATAACCGCCGCGCCATCATTGAAAAATACATCAACCCGACGCACCTGACAAGGGAAATGGTCGAAATTTTGATTGATTCTATTTCTGTCGGCAGACGGATTGCAGGGACAAGGGAGGTTCCCATCACCATATACTGGCGCTTCTGAAAAATGGGCGAAGGCAGTGCCGCCCGAAAATTCTGTAGCAAATCTGATAAAATCTGCAAAACACTATTCCATTTTGTCTTTTTATGTGCTAGAATGTATTCACAATATTATTTTTGAATACAAATACAAAGGAGGTACTATTATGGTCTATATCGAATCCCCCAGCACGAATCCTGCTTTTAATCTGGCTCTGGAGCAATATGTTTTCGACCGAATGGACAGAAGTCAGGAATACTTCATGCTTTGGCAGAACGATAACACCGTTGTCATCGGTAAAAATCAGAACGCCTTTGCAGAGGTCAATCAAAAGGTTGCCGATACAAAGCATATCTCCGTTGTCCGCCGACTTTCCGGCGGCGGTGCCGTATATCATGATTTGGGGAATCTGAACTTCACATTTATTCTCAATGCAAAGGATGCAACCGATCTGGATATTCGTCTGTTCTGTCAGCCGATTGCAGAGCTGCTGCGTTCTCTCGATGTGCCTGCTGAGGTCAACGGCAGAAATGATATCAGCATTGAAGGGAAAAAATTCTCCGGCAATTCCCAGTATCTGAAGCAGGGCCGCATCATGCACCACGGCACGCTGATGTTTCATTCAGACCTTTCCGTTGTTGCGGATGTGCTGAATGTTTCCGCAGATAAATTCCAGTCAAAGGCTGCAAAATCCGTAAAAGCAAGAGTGACAAATATTGCGCCTTATCTGCCTGAGGGCTTTACGCTGGCACAATTCAAGACGCTTCTCTTAAAATACATTCTGAAAGAAGAAAATGTTCAGCCCTATGTATTCTCCGCAGAGGAGCTGTCTGAAATCGAAAAAATCAAAAAGGAACGCTATGATAAGTGGGAATGGAATTACGGCTTTTCTCCCTCCTACAGCGTAGAAAAGAGCCGCCGCTTTGAGGGCTGCGGAAAAATCGAGGTACATATGAATACGGAGGACGGCAGCATTACCGATTTGCAGTTCTTCGGCGATTTCTTCGGCGTAAAGGACTCTGCCGACCTTGCCAAGGCACTGATTGGCACAAGGCTGGAGCATCAGGCTCTGGAAAGCCGCCTTGCCGATTTCGATATCGCACAGTATTTCCATGGACTGGAGAAGAATGATTTTCTCAATCTTCTGCTGCAAAGCGAATAATCTGATTTGCCGCCTTAGGTGTGTCCCAATAAGAAAACAGGAAGAAAATGAAATAGCTGAAAGGCTGCGGATACAAGGAAGTTTCCCGCAGGCATCCTTTGACTTAGGCTGTCAAGGGGAACTGACGCAGTAGCCGTATCTTTCAGCATTTTAGAATTCAAATTTTTATTTGGGTGCACCTTTTGTTGTTAATCGCCTATTGTGTTTGTCAATTTTCCTATTTTCTCTATTTCGCACTCCACAACGTCACCCTTTTTGAGGAATGTAGGCGGTGTCATTCCCATTCCTACTCCGGCAGGTGTTCCTGTCGCTATTATTGTTCCGGCTTTTAATGTTATTCCGGCACTCAATTCGCTTACTATGTGGTCAATGTCCGTTATCATCATATCGGTATTGCTGTTCTGTCTTAATTCTCCGTTTACCTTTGATGTAATTTTGAGTGCAGGCGGATATTCCACCTCATCGGCAGTCAGAATACAAGGCCCCATGGGAGTAAATCCGTCAAGACTCTTTCCGAAATACCACTGCTTATGTGCAGTTTGTACATTTCTTGCACTTACGTCGTTTATAACCGTATATCCGAATATATATTTATGTACGTTTTCCAGTGCTACGTCCTTTGCGTCCTTCGCAAGTATAACTCCCAGCTCGGATTCATAATCAAGGCTGTCTACTATATTAAAATGTCCGCTTATCACATCGCCATCTGCCGGAGCTTCGTTTACTCGTTTAGAAAAATATATGGGATAAGGTCTTTCTCCGCCGAAAGCCTCATTGTGGAATCTTGCTGACTCCTTTGCGTGCTCCGTATAATTTATTCCGAGGCAGATAACGTCCTGTCTTGGATTTGGTATAGGTGCTTTTTTGATTACATCTGCAAAGCAGATTGCCTCACTCTCGTTTATGCCTTCCGCAAGCTTATTGAATAAGCCTTCGTCATAGCTGTCAATAAGCTCATTCATGGAAGAATATCCTTTTATAGGATATACCTTTGTTTCGTCCTTGCTCAGCACGCCGATCTGCTGAACTCCGTTATACTCAAATGTAATAAGCTTCATAATTTATCCCCCTTATTGTTTTCTTTTATAATACCATATTCTTTATTACAGAACAATATTTATTTTAATTCACTGTACGGCAACAGCTCCGCTCTTATAAAGTAGCCTCTGTCGTGCTTGCATACGGGACAAATCTCCGGCACTTCCGTTCCTGTGTAA
>OGJY01001689.1_pt1 | contig 24766 bp, 19 predicted proteins | sample 1572231 | NCBI WGS metagenome assembly OGJY01 (sample SAMEA2582121, study PRJEB24529) | metagenome | biome: Human gut stool | place: China | collected 2011
TGGCTTTTGTCCCCTGGTGTCTCAAATGGTTGCGATATCGATCAGTGTCAGCTGCTCTTCTCTATTCTCAAGACTAGTAATCAATGCCTTTGCTGTATCGATTGCTGTCAGTACATTTACACCTGTCTCGATTGCATTTCTACGGATAATAAAACCATCATGGCTGTGCTCTGCGCCCTGTGTTGGTGTATCAATGACAAGATCAATCTGATGGCCAAGAATCAAATCAAGAAGATTCGGTGAATCCTGCTCCAGCTTGCTTATATGAAGTGTATCAACTCCCTTTGCACGAAGTGCTGCTCCTGTTCCCTTTGTCGCATAGATCTCGTAGCCAATTGCCTTGAAACGTCTTGCAATATCTACGATCTCTTCCTTATCATCATCGCGAACTGTAATAATCATCTTCTTATACTTTGGAAGATGGAAGCCTGCACCAAGGAAAGCCTTATAAAGTGCCTCGTTAAAGGTCTTGCCAATTCCAAGACACTCACCTGTTGACTTCATCTCTGGTCCAAGTGCAATATCAGCTCCGCGCAGCTTCTCAAAGGAGAATACCGGCATCTTAACTGCTACATAATCAGCTTCCGGCTGAAGTCCTGGTGTGTAACCAAGATCCTTGATCTTCTTTCCGGTGATAACCTGTGTTGCCAAAGGAACAATCGGGATACCTGTCACCTTACTGATATATGGTACTGTACGGCTGGAACGTGGGTTTACTTCGATTACATATACATCATCTTCGCCGCACACGATAAACTGGATATTGATCATACCGATAACATGGAGTGATTTTGCAAGTCTTCTTGTGTACTCAGCAATCTTTGCTTTCGCTCCTTCTGTCAGGCTCTGTGCCGGATATACGGAAATACTGTCTCCGGAGTGGATTCCTGCACGCTCGATATGTTCCATGATACCCGGGATCAGGATATCTGTTCCGTCGCATACTGCATCGACCTCAATCTCTTTTCCCTGAAGGTATTTATCTACAAGGATTGGGTGATCCTGTGCGATTCTGTTAATGATTCCGATGAATTCATCAATATCATTGTCGTTGATTGCAATCTGCATTCCCTGTCCACCAAGAACGTAGGAAGGACGAACCAGTACCGGATATCCAAGTCTGTTTGCAACTTCTTTCGCTTCCTCTGCTGTGAATACTGTTCCACCTGTCGGACGCGGGATCTCACACTCTTCAAGAATCTCATCAAAGAGCTCACGGTCTTCGGCTTTGTCTACATTCTCTGCAGATGTACCAAGGATCGGTACTCCCATCTTCATAAGTGCTTCTGTCAGCTTGATTGCTGTCTGTCCACCAAACTGTACAACTGCTCCGTCTGGTTTCTCAATATCAACGATACTCTCTACATCTTCCGGTGTCAGTGGCTCGAAGTACAGCTTATCAGCAATGTCAAAGTCAGTACTTACTGTCTCCGGGTTATTATTTACAATGATTGTCTCATATCCGTCTTTTGCAAATGCCCATGTACAATGTACAGAACAGAAGTCGAACTCGATACCCTGACCGATACGGATCGGACCGGATCCAAGAACAAGTACTTTCTTCTTATCTTTTGTCTGTTCAACTTCATTCTCGCTTCCATATACAGAGTAGTAATATGGTGTCTCTGCGGCGAACTCTGCCGCACAAGTATCTACGATCTTATATGCTGCAACGATTCCGTTTGCATGACGCATATCGTGAATTTCCTGCTCTGTCTTACCTGTCAGTTGTGCAATTACATTATCCGGGAACTCGATACGTTTTGCTTCTGCAAGAAGCTCCGGTGTAAGTTCCTGTGTCTTCAGAGCTGTCTCCATCTCTGTGATGATCGCAAATTTATCGATAAACCACTCATCAACTTTTGTAATCTCGTGGATCAGATCGTAAGAGATTCCTCTTCTGCATGCTTCTGCGATTCTCCACATACGCATGTCATCTACTTTCTTCAGCTGATCGATCAGTTCATCATCTGTCAGATCTGTGAAGTCATAAGACATCAGACTGTCTACATGCTGCTCCAGAGAACGGATTGCTTTCATAAGAGCTCCCTCGAAGTTATTACAGATGCTCATAACTTCTCCGGTTGCTTTCATCTGTGTTGTCAGCGTTCTCTTTGCACTGATGAATTTATCGAATGGAAGTCTCGGGATCTTAACTACTACATAGTCAAGCATTGGCTCAAAACTCGCATAGGTCTTCTGTGTGATTGCATTCTTAATCTCATCCAGATTGTATCCAAGTGCGATCTTCGCTGCAACCTTCGCGATCGGATATCCTGTTGCTTTGGAAGCAAGTGCAGAAGAACGGCTTACACGAGGGTTTACCTCGATTACACAATACTCGAATGTCTCCGGGTGTAATGCATACTGTACGTTACATCCACCTGTGATATTCAACTCACTGATAATGTTCAATGCGGAAGTACGTAACATCTGATATTCTTTATCGCCCAGTGTCTGAGAAGGTGCGACTACGATACTGTCTCCAGTATGAACTCCAACCGGGTCAATATTTTCCATATTACATACTGTAATACAGTTTCCTGCTCCGTCACGCATTACCTCGTACTCGATCTCTTTCCATCCTGCGATACAACGTTCAACAAGAACCTGACCAACACGGGAAAGACGAAGACCATTCTCAAGGATCTCTACTAACTGCTGAGAATCATGCGCGATACCACCACCGCTTCCTCCCAGTGTATAAGCAGGACGAAGAACAACCGGATAGCCGATCTTATTTGCAAATGCAAGTCCGTCTTCTACATTTTCTACAACGAGAGAAGCTGCAACCGGCTCACCGATCTTCTCCATTGTCGCCTTGAACTCCAGACGGTCTTCTGCCTTCTTGATTGTCTCAGATGTTGTTCCAATCAGGCGTACATTATTCTCTTTTAAGAATCCAGCCTCTTCAAGTTCCATTGCAAGGTTCAGTCCAGCCTGTCCTCCAAGTGTTGGAAGTACACTGTCTGGTTTTTCCTTTTTGATCAGCTGCTCAACAACCTCAATTGTCAGTGGCTCGATATAAACGCGGTCTGCGATATCTTTGTCTGTCATGATTGTTGCAGGGTTTGAGTTGAGAAGTACAACCTCAATCCCTTCCTCTTTCAGTGAACGGCAGGCCTGAGTTCCTGCATAATCGAACTCCGCAGCCTGTCCGATGACGATCGGACCAGAACCGATAACTAATACTTTTTTGATACTATTATCTCTTGGCATTATTTCTCTCCTCCCATCATCTCAAGAAAACGATCGAACAGGTATCCTGAATCCTGTGGTCCCGGGCATGCTTCCGGATGGAACTGAACTGTAAAAATGTTCTTTCCAACATATGCAAGTCCTTCGTTTGTTCCGTCATTTACATTCTTAAATGCAGGAACTGCAACGTTTGGATCAATCTTATCTTCATCAACAACATAGCCGTGATTCTGTGAAGAAATGTAGACTCTGCCTGTCTGAAGATCTTTCACCGGATGATTTCCTCCGCGATGTCCATATTTTAATTTGTAAGTTGTACCACCTGTTGCAAGTGCCATCAACTGATGTCCAAGGCAAATGGCAAATATTGGGATATCTGTTTCATAAAGCTTTTTGATTTCTTTGATAATTGATGTACATTCTGCCGGATCTCCAGGTCCATTGGAAAGCATAATGCCATCTGGATTAGATGCGATGATCTCCTCCGCTGTTGTATCGGCCGGATAAACGGTCACTTCGCAGCCGCGATCATTTAAAGATTTTGCGATGTTTTTCTTAGCTCCAAGATCAAGAAGTGCAACCTTCTTACCTGTTCCTTCTAAAACGTATTTCTCCTCACATGTAACTTTGGAGACAACACCTTCTACCTTATAATTCTTCAACTTGGAGATTACTTCCTCAAGATCGTAATTCTCGTTTGTTGTGATCATACCATTCATGGTACCTTTTTCTCTTAAGATTTTCGTAAGAGCACGAGTATCAACTCCTGCTATACCCGGAATATCATATTTCTTGAGGAAATCCTGAATTGTACCTTCACATCTGAAGTTACTTGGCATTCTGGATAACTCCCTCACAATATATCCATCTGGCCATGCCTTTAATGACTCCATATCCGGTGTAATTCCATAATTACCAATCAGCGGATATGTCATAACCACTGCCTGTCCCGCATAAGAAGGGTCCGTCAGTACCTCAAGATATCCTGTCATTGAAGTATTAAATACGATCTCGCTGATCATATCTCTCGTCGAACCAATGCTTGTTCCTGTAAACACAGTACCGTCTTCCAAAATAAGAAACGCTTTCATCTGTTCACCCTTTCCCTTCGTAAAAATATTTTTTCTCAAAAGGAAGGCGCTCATGGAGTCTTTATTCCAGAGCGCCCTCTTTCTCAAATTGTAAAGATTATACTACAGCATGAGAGACATTTCAACATCATTTTTGATGAATAACTTAGTACTTTTATTAATATATATTGGTATTTTTTACTTATAAATAGTATTTTATGCATTTTTATGAATACCAAAAGATCATTATGATTCGCTTTCTGTCATCCACGGCATACGTATATTTCACCTCTTCTAATTGTCTGAAGTCAACAAGAAACTGCGCCGCCTGTGGAATCAAATTATCTATAATTTTCTCTTTTGCAACTTCATAAACAGCATTTTCCGAAAAACGGATAGCAAACATTTCCTGTCCCTGTTCTATCCCTGCTTTCATTTTTTCATAGATTTCATTCTCATCAAATGTTTCATAGTACAGACCGTTGATTCGATAATATTCCAGATCATTGGAATCGCACACCGGATACGGCACAAAATCATCCTGCTGATGATCTGTAAAAATTTCTTCATCTGTACAACATAGATACTCATAATTCACAAGATCATGAGGTAGCGTTTCTCCCGTCTCATTCTCCTGAAAGATCGGATCTCCGAAAGTCACATCCATCTGATAATACTTATCATCACATTTCACTATATTCCATGCATGTGCCCCCTGCTCTTTTACTGTTCCCACAACGTAAATACATTCTATTCCCATCTGTTTCAACAGATATTGAGCTGCTCTGGAATATCCTGCGCAGACGGATCTTTTTCCAACCAAAGAACTATAAATATTCTGATTATCCAATGCGTTTTGATCATAATCCACCGTATCTACAAGATATTTGAAAATGTACTTGATCTTCTCATACTCTGTCTCACATCCCTGCGCACCTGCAAGTACCTCTTGTGCCGCATTTTCAATCTGCTCCCGTCTGGATTCTCTCTGATCCTGTGTGCAGATATAAGACGGATGAAACTCTGTATAATCTTTGTATACCGTCATTTTTGAGCTCCCGTCACACCAGAACAATTCCGACCGGTCATACATCAGATATTCGTATATCTTTCCAGCCTCATCGTTCTCGCCTGCATGAAGAAGAATGGTCTCATCCATGGAACGAACCCCCTGCAGGATCTCGCGATAAACTTGTTTTTCCTGTTCCGACAGCTGCTGATAATAAAAACCGTCTGCAACATCTTCTTCTGATACATTTAACTCCGGAAATTCTATTTTCTGACCTGAATCAGACAAAAGTATATTTCCAGACTCACAGAATAATCCAGGTGTTGCTTTTATCATCTTTAATACACCTGCTGCTCCGATCACCACAAGAAGAAGTACAAGAAACACGAATCCTTTTCTTCTTGTTTTTCTATTTCTTCGTCGTTTTTTCCTTCGTCTTCTGTCTCTTTCCATTAATTTCACTGTCTCCTGTCTGAACTGATCCTGTACTTTATGAAAGCTCCGCTATCCTTGACACGCCAACATAAATTTCTGATATCTTATACCATGTTTTATAATCTATCTCTCCGGTTACCGGAAGACCGAATATAGATTGAAATTTCCGGACAGCCGCTTCTGTTTCAGGTCCATAGATTCCATCTTCCTCCAATTTAGGGATCTCCGGATATGCACCCGCAATTACATTCAGCTGTTCCTGTATCTGGCGCACTTTGGGACCTTTTGAACCTTGTTCCAGTGTATATCCCGGCCAGGAAGACGGAACACCAGAGATCGCTTCTGCCGTATTGATATACATATCGTCACCATAATAATACCTCAGAATTTCAATCGGAGAAAATCCCTGTTCTCCCAGACTTTTCGATCCCCACTGTGTCAACCAGTTTGGACAACTCACTCTGCGACCATCACAATACTGTGTCAGGATTGGCTGGCGCACATTCGGCCGTGACAGATAGTCTGCAAACAGTTCATCCACAATCACTGAAATAGGCTCAAATATATTGCGCTCCGGGATCCATTTATGGTCAAATGCCGTTGATGATGTAATTGTAAAATCAAACCCTTTATTTCGATACCATTCCGTATAAACCCTATTTAAAGTGAATGACATAATTGCCAGCACATTTGCCCTTATGGTGTCTGCCGGCCAGGTTGCATAGATTTCACTTGATGCAACATTTTTTATATAATCTTTGTACTTCACATAATAATTCTGTGCTGTAGAATCCCGCGGTGATCCATCATGTACGATAATATATTCCGGTACAACCACACGGCTCAAGACAATTTCTCCGGTTTCATTTACCGGCTTAATCTCTTCCTCTGCAATCTTCGGAGGATAATTTCCATATAAAGTATGAGCAGGGATGACGAATACCTGCTCTTCTTCCCTGCTCTGATCCTTTTGTTTCATGCGTACATTCTGGATTGCCTTTGTGTTTGCCAGGATCTCTGTTCCCGAAACACTGATCGACTCAAATCCCTCTGCTTCAATATTCAATGTATATTCTGAATATGGTTGACGTTCTTCGTTCTCATCCAGACTCCATTCTTCCGGTGGTGCATTCAGTTCAACCACTTCTGTCTGACCGGAAGAATCCGTCACCAGCTGTTCTAATATACTTTCCGGAATTCCTGTATAAGAGATGGAAATCCGTGCTTCCTTTACCGGAAATGCATTCACAGAAGATGTAACATTTACCTGCAGCTGACCACGATCGATCAGATTCTCCTGCGTTTCTTTGCTTTCAATTGAACCTTGTATCGGTTGAAAAAGTTTCATAGTTTGTCTCCCACATCTGATTCGTTTCCTTTTTCCAGTATATGCGGGAAACTCCTATTCTTTCCTGTTTTCTACACAAGTTTCAGAATGTCATTAAACATAATAACAACCATCAATGCCATCAGAAGCACAAATCCTGCAAAATGTACCATGCCTTCTTTCTCAGGCGGTACTCTTTTTCCACGAACGGCCTCAATGATAAGGAATACAAGACGTCCACCGTCCAACGCCGGAAGCGGTAACAGATTCATCACACCCAGGTTGGCGGTCAGAAGTACTCCTATATTGAGAAGATTTAAAATCACTACTACCATGCCTGCCGGAGCTGCTTCCTGATAAACGTTATCTACCGCACTGACAATTCCAACCGGACCGGAAAGATCTTTTACTCCTACCTTTCCACCAACTAACATTTTCAGACTGTCAACTGTATATGTGATCCAATACTTCACCGTATATGCTCCGTATCGAACTGTTCCAAACAGACCCGGACGAACCATCTCACCACCTGTAATTCCAAGCAGAGGAAAAGCATCTCCCTCATTCTGTTTTGGTTCCAGCACAACTGTATAATCCTTACCGTCACGCTCATACTCAACTTCTACACTTTTTGTTCCCGCATGCATCATATTATACAGACTGATATCGTTCCAGATATAAACTGATTTTCCTCCGATCTTCTTGATCACATCTCCCGGTTCGATACCTTCTTCCTGCGCTGAATATCCATCTGTCACATTACTGACAATCGGTGCTCGATATCCCGTCCAGCCAATAATAATCATGCAGAGGATCCATGCAAGAATAAGATTAAACACTGGACCTGCAACAATTACTGACATTCTTGCCCAGACCGATTTGCTGTTAAAGCTCCCTTCAGACATATCATCCACATCATCTTCTCCCATCATGCAGGCTCCGCCAAACGGAAGAAGCTTTAAGCTGAATTTTGTTTCTCCAAACTGTTTTCCAAAAATAGTCGGTCCAAGACCCAGAGAGAATTCATCCACACGGATCTTATTCTTCTTTGCAAGCAGAAAGTGTCCTAATTCGTGAAAGATTACAATCGCACTGAATAGCAGAATTGCCAAGATTATGCCCATACATTACCACCTGTTTTTAATAAATTCATATGTTTCCTGTTCTGTCTTTAGTATCTCCTCAACGGTTGGAGCCGCAATATTTTTATGCGCTTCCATACACGCCTGAATAATCTCAGGAATCTGGAGATACTTAATCTTTCTGTCAAGGAACAGCGCAACTGCTTTCTCATTTGCCGCATTTAATACAGTCGGAAGGGAACCTCCTGTTCTTCCCGCTTCAAAAGCAAGCTTCAATCCATAAAATGTTTCCAGATCCGGCTGTTCAAACGTGATCTGCTGAAGTGTCGAAAAGTCCAGTCTGTCACCCGGAAGATAACGACGTTCCGGATAATAGAGTGCATACTGGATTGGAAGTTTCATATCAGGTGTTCCAAGCTGTGCGATCACTGCACCATCTTCATATTCCACCATTGAATGAATGATACTCTGTGGCTGCACAACAACCTGAATCTGATCTACATCCACTCCAAAGAGCCATTTTGCCTCAATCACTTCAAGACCTTTGTTCACCATTGTAGATGAGTCAATTGTAATCTTGCGTCCCATTGCCCAGTTTGGATGTTTCAATGCATCCTCTACCTGGATGTTCGCCAGATCTTCCAGTTTCTTTCCTCTAAATGGTCCACCGGATGCCGTCAGGAGAATCTTATGCAGAGCCTTCTGCTGTCCTCCCTGAAGAGACTGAAAGATTGCGCTGTGCTCGCTATCCACCGGAAGAATAGAAACCCCTTTTTCCTTTGCCAGCGGCATAATGATATGTCCTGCTGTGACCAGTGTCTCTTTATTTGCCAAAGCAATATCTTTTCCTGCATTAATTGCTTCAATTGTAGGAAGAATTCCAATCATTCCGACAATTGCTGTCACAAGAATCTCTGACTCCGGCTGTCTCGCTACTTCAAGCAGTCCATCCATACCGCTTACTACTTTAACATCCAGATCATTTATTTTGTCTTTTAATTCATTTGCTCTTTCTTCTTTCCAGACTGCTGCCAGTTTCGGCTTAAATTCTCTGATCTGTTTCTCCAGGAGATCAATATTATTCCCTGCTGCAAGTGCCGTAACCTCCAGATCGCCATTTGTCCTGACAATCTCCAATGTCTGTGTTCCTATGGATCCTGTAGATCCCAAAATTGCAATTTTCTTCATCGTAACTTTTTACCTCTATTCTGCATTTATGTTACGATCCACAAAACTGTGGATCAGCAACGCATCTATCACACATGTATCTCCTTTTACAGAAACAAGGAAAGATAGAAAATAATAGGTGCTGTAAAGATTACACTGTCAAAACGGTCAAGAATTCCTCCATGTCCCGGAATCAGTTTGCCATAATCTTTAATATTGTGATATCGCTTGATTGCAGAAGCTGCCAGGTCCCCGATCTGTGAAATTGCTCCACCGACTGCACCAATGATCGCATATTGTAATAAATCTGCCGCCGCATTTCCCCAGTAATTAATTGCAAGTCCATACAATACTCCGATCAATGCCGCACCAAGGATTCCTCCGATTCCACCTTCTATTGATTTCTTCGGACTTAAAATCGGTGCCAGCTTATGCTTTCCGATCAACATACCGACACAGTATGCACAAGTATCACATCCCCAGGAGCATACAAATACAAGCCATACCGAGAAGATTCCTCCCGGAAGATTTCTTGTCTGATAAATGTAAGAGAGCATCACTGCCACATAGAACATTCCGAAAAAGCCTGCAAAAATCTGCTGTGTATTATATTTCGGATAGGCAAATACAAGAACCGCCATCTGACAGATCAAAAAAGCCATAAACAGCATAACAAACCAGTTTAAGGATTCTCCCGGAAGAAGCGGTTTAAAATATAATAACCCATAATACAGGATTGCAAAAATGTATCCGACAATTCCAGGTGCCTTCTTCTCTATGTGAAATACTTTATACAACTCTGTCATTCCGATCAGGCTGATTAATAACAAAACTGCAAAGAGCAGGTTTCCGCCCGTGATCACTGTGACAAGTGCGATGATCACTAATAGTATTCCACTTAGCAACCTTGTTTTAAACATCTTTATTCCGCCTCCTCTACTCCGCCGAATCTTCTATGCCTGCGGTTATATTCTTCCACCGCTTTTATAAGCTCTTCTTTCGTAAATTCCGGCCACGGAACATCTGTAAAATAAAACTCTGAATAGGCCAGCTGCCAGAGCAGATAATTCGATAATCGTTGTTCTCCGCTTGTACGGATCATCAAGTCCGGATCTGGAATATCATTTGTATCCAGATAAGAATTAAATACTGATTCATCGATCATATCCGGATTTACTTTGCCGGCCACACAATCCTTCGCAAGCTTTCTGGCTGCTCTTGTCATCTCATCACGGCTTCCATAATTCAGGGCAATTGTAAAATTAAGCCCTCCATTGTTGGCTGTTGCCTCTTCCAGTTCTCTGATCCGGCTCTTGATATCCGCATCCAGCGGTTCAATGTCACCGATCACACGGATCTTCATATCATTCTTTGCCGCTGTCTTCAGACATGTTTTCATGTAATTTCTTAAAAGTTTCATCAGTGCATCCACTTCATTCTGTGGTCTGCTCCAGTTTTCTGTAGAAAATGCATAGACTGTCAGGTACTTGATTCCCATACGCCATGCTTCTTCACAGATTTTCTCAACATTCTTGGCTCCCTGTGCATGTCCGTAATTTCTCGGCATTCCTTTTGATTTTGCCCAGCGTCCATTTCCATCTAAAATAATCGCAATATGCTGTGGTACGTTCATTTTCTCATCCTCTCTGTCGCAACTTTTTTTAAGAAGAAATGGAGGCCTTAAATAAGCCTCCATGTTCTTAAAAACTTATCTGCGTACAAATAATCTGTAAACAGTTTTTCCACATTACAATCTGACAATTCAGCTCTGCTGTTTTCGATTTAGACTGTCATGATTTCCTTGGACTTTGCCTCTACCATCTTATCAATCTTAGCAACATACTTGTCTGTGATCTTCTGAAGTTCATCTTCAAGATCTTTGATCTCATCTTCAGAAATTTCCGTTCCTTTCAGTTTCTTGAAAGCAACATTTCCATCACGACGAACATTACGTACAGCAACTTTCGCTTCCTCACCTTTTTTCTTAACATCTTTCGCAAGTTCTTTTCTGCGGTCCTCTGTCAGTTCCGGGAATACCAGGCGGATAGATGTTCCATCGTTTGTCGGGTTGATTCCGATATCAGATGTAAGAATTGCTTTCTCAATTGCCTTGAGCATGCTCTTCTCCCACGGCTGGATCTGGATCATACGTGCTTCCGGTACAGATACATTCGCTACCTGCTGGATCGGTGTTGGTGTTCCGTAGTAATCAACTGCCAGCTTATCCAGTACATGTGGATTTGCACGCCCTGCACGGATTGTAGCAAGTTCTCCATCCAGATTGTTAATTGTCTTTGTCATCTTATCATCATAGATTTTGTTTTTTTCATTCATGCTGTAATTCCTCCGCTATTCAAAATAGTTTATACAGTAACTTTTGTTCCTGTGAATTTTCCCTGCATTGTATTCACAATACTATTCTCTTCATTAAGTCCGAATACAAGCATCGGCATCTTATTCTCAAGACAGAGAATGGATGCTGTCAGATCAACTGCTGCAAGTTTCTGATTGATCACTTCTTGAATAGAAATTTCATCATACTTCACTGCCGCCGGATTCACCTTCGGATCACTGTCATAGATACCGTCAATTGCCTTTGCAAGAAGCATTGCATCTGCCTCTATCTCGATTGCACGGAGAACTGCACCTGTATCTGTTGAGAAATATGGATGTCCTGTTCCGCCCGCAAAAAAGATCACCTTTCCTTCTTCCAGTGCTGCAACTGCCGCATCCTTTGAGAACAGAGATGTAAATGCTCCGCATACAAAAGGTGTGAATACTTCTGTCTTCATTCCTACATGACGGAAAATATCTGACACATAGATACAGTTCATAACTGTTGCAAGCATACCGATCTGATCTGCTTTTGTACGGTCAATTGTCTCACTTGTTCTTCCTCTCCAGAAGTTTCCTCCTCCTGTTACGATTGCTACCTGCACACCTTCATCTACAAGCTGTTTTACCTGCTTCGCAACTCCGATACAAGTTGCCTCATCAAATCCAGTCTTCTTCTCGCCTGCAAGAGCTTCTCCGCTCAGCTTTAACAATACTCTTTTCATACCGTATAGCTCCTTTAAATTCTATCTTTCAGTGCCTGTTCTGTCTTTTCACACAAACCATAATCCAAAGTATAATGGCACTAACCTAACCTAGAGTATAACATAAGTTTCCACATTTGTCATGACCGAAGCGTGAAATCCTTATTTTTTTCAAAAAAAAGAACCGATTTCTTTCAGGCAATGTTTCTATACGAAAAATCCTGATTGAATCGATTCTTTTCATGATTATTAAATCCGCCTACATAATAAGCATTGAAAACAGCACTGTAATAATTCCACAGATTCCGATTGCAAGACCACTCATTGCACCCTCGATCTCACCAATTTCAATTGCCTTTGATGTTCCGACCGCATGACTACAGGCACCGATTGCAAGTCCTGCCGCAACAGAATCTTTTACATGAAATACTTTAATTAATGTCGGAGCCAGAATACTTCCGAGAATTCCTGTGAAAATAACAGCAACCACTGTAATCGGCACTACTCCGCCCGCCGGTTCTGAAACACTCACTGCAATAGGTGTAGTCACTGACTTAGGGATCAGTGAAACTGTCATGCTCTGATCCAGTCCAAATAATTTACACATTGCATAGACACTTCCCATAGATGCTACTGACCCTGCTGTACATCCAACCACGATTGGAAGCCAATACTTCTTCAGGATATCAATTTTTGTGTAAATCGCAACCGCAAGACATGCTGTTGCCGGAGCAAGAAACATATTGATCAAAGCTCCACCCACATCATAACTATCGTAAGGAATATCAAAAATCAAAAGGACTCCTACAATTAATACAATCGCAACAATCAGCGGGTTGCAAATCGGTGTCTTTAATTTATTATGCAGCTTTTCTCCTATCCAGAATGCTACCACACTCAACCCTACTCCAAAATAAGGAGATGTCATTAATTCTTTCATGCTTTCTTTCCTCCTTTTTTCTTCTCCATCAATTTCACTGTCAGTGTAACTGCATACGCTGTCACAGCGAAGGTTACAATCGTGGATACAACACAGATTACAAGAAGCTGAAGCACTGTACTTTTTAAAATGTCAAAATAATTAATAATACTTACCCCTGCCGGTACAAAAAAGAATGCCATATTTCCTAATAAGAAATCTGCTTTTTCCTGCACATGCTCAATCTTTAAGAACCCGGTCAGCAGACAGAGCAACAATAAAATCATACCGATCACGCTCGCCGGGAAAGAAAACGGCAGATAATGTTCGATCACAAGACTGACCCAGCAAACCCCGAATATCACACCAAACTGTTTTAAAATCTTCATTTGTTTTACCTCTTTTTAATATGTAAGCCTACACGTCAAATTCCAGAAACGATTCTTCCGTCAGTTTCTGTCAATCTCATATCAGGAGAACAGTAACAGAAGAACTCTCTCTACACATGACACGCTTTTTAGATTAGCACTGCACGCACTATCCGTCAATGTAATTATTCATGAAATAAACCTGCAATTTTTCATCTTTTTTTGATATATTTCTTCAAATAATCCAAAAGACATTGACATCTTATTGTATATGTTTTATGATACATATGTTTTCGCACTTTAAACAACTAAAATTTTACAGTACGAATATTAAGGAGGATGATAAAAATGATTATTGTTTTGAAACCTCATACTTCTGAGGAAAATATACATCGTGTCGAAAATCTTGTAAAAAAGCACGGACTTGACACTCATCTGGTTCAGGGAACCGGAATGACGATCATCGGATGTATCGGAGATACAACACTGATCGATTCAAGACAATTTGAAGTTGACACATGTGTTGACAAAGTTATGCATGTACAGGAGCCTTATAAGCTTGCGAATCGCGCATTTCATCCGGAAGACTCTATTATAGATGTTTCCGGTGTTAAGATCGGCGGTGAACATTTAGGACTGATTGCAGGACCTTGTTCTGTAGAATCCTATGAGCAGGTTCTTGAGATTGCTCAAAAAGCAAAAGCATCCGGAGCAAATCTTCTCCGCGGCGGCGCATTCAAGCCAAGAACAAGTCCTTACGCTTTCCAGGGACTCGGACTTGAGGGACTTGATATTCTCTGTGCAGTCAGAGAAGAAGTCGGACTTCCTATTGTCACAGAACTCATGTCTTCCAAGTATCTGGATGTATTCAATGAGAAAGTTGACCTGATCCAGATTGGTGCCCGCAACATGCAGAACTTTGACCTTCTCAAAGAATTAGGACAGGTTGACCGCCCAATCCTGTTAAAGAGAGGACTGAATGCCACATACGAAGAATGGATCATGTCCGCTGAGTATATCATGGCATCCGGTAATGAAAATGTCATTCTCTGTGAACGTGGTATCCGTACTTTTGAGACTTTTACAAGAAACACTCTGGATCTTCAGTGTATCCCTGTTCTTCGCAGCAAGACACATCTTCCAATTGTTATTGACCCAAGTCATGCCGGCGGAAAATGGTGGCTTGTTGAGCCTATGGCAAAGGCTGCTGTTGCTGCAGGTGCTGACGGACTTATGATCGAAGTTCACAACAATCCGGAAGCTGCCCTTTGTGACGGAGCCCAGTCTTTGAAACCTGAGAAATATGATGTTCTGCTTCAGCAAGTTCGTCAAATTGCCGAAGTAGTCGGTAAAAAATTCTAAGGAGATCGTCATGAAATTAACAGTTGATCTTGGACCGAATTCTTATCCGATCCATATTGAAAATGGAATCCTTGCAAAAACCGGAGAACTTGTAAGCGAAGTGTTCTCCGGGAAAAAAATCATGATCGTTTCAGATGATAATGTTTTCCCTCTCTATGGAGAAATTATCACAAAAGCATTGTCTGACTCAGGGTTTGAATGCCACTCTTTTGTTCTGCCTCACGGCGAACCTACTAAGAGTTTTCAGTCTCTTCCTAAGATCTATGAAGCATTATTAAATGCAAAACTAACACGAAGCGACCTGCTCATCGCACTTGGTGGCGGTGTGATCGGTGATCTTGCCGGATTTGCTGCCAGCAGTTATCTGCGTGGAATCAAATTTGTACAGATTCCAACTTCACTTCTTGCGCAAGTCGATTCTTCCGTTGGTGGAAAAGTTGCTGTAGATCTTCCACAGGGAAAAAATCTTGTTGGTGCATTTTATCACCCAAAGGCAGTCATCATTGACCCGGATGTGCTGAATACATTGCCAGATCATTTCATCAGTGATGGAATGGGCGAAGTGATCAAATATGGATGCATCAAAGACAAAGAGCTTTTTGAGCTTTTATGTAGACATACTTCCTTCGATGATTTAAAGCCGAAGCTGACACAGATTATTGCACGCTGCGTTGATATCAAAAGAATCGTTGTCGAAGCCGATCAGTTTGACCTTGGAGAACGTATCCTTCTGAACTTTGGACACACACTTGCGCACACGATTGAACAGCACTTCAATTATGAGCGCGAAAGCCATGGAGAGGCTGTTGGAATCGGTATGTATCAGATTACAAAGATTGCAGAAGAGAAAGGATTAACCACATCCGGATGCGCAGAACAGATCAAAAAGGCATTGGAGATTTATAAACTTCCGGACAACTCTAATTTACCGATTGATGTACTGACTGATGCAATTTCTTTGGATAAAAAGAACCTGAATAATCACTTGAATGTTGTACTTCTTCATGACATTGGAGACAGCTATGTATATCCAACAGATGTCAGCTTCTTTGACGGTGCCGGTATTGTATAACAGAGAATAAAAAAACAGGATCCATCAGTTTTATCTTTCCTGACAGATCCTGTTTTCTATTTTCTGTTAAATTAATCCATAATGCTTCATGGCATATGCAATTCCATCATTTTCCACTGTCTTTGTAACAAACTCAGCATGTGGATCCAATACTGAATCATGTCTGCCCATCGCAATCGCATGCTCCGCATATTCAAACATCGCCAGATCATTACTGCTGTCTCCGAAGACATACGCCCGACTTGCATCCAAGCCATATTTTTCCATAATAAACTGACAGGCGGTTGCTTTGGAAAATCCTTTTTGAATCACTTCATAAGCCTTTCCGCCACGGTCAAGTGCTTCCATGTCATCTCCAAGATATTCACGAAAAGAATCAAAATCACTCTTATCATCTACGTAAACAAACAACTTATCATATTCAAATCTTTCGCTCTCTAAAGACTGTTCGATTCCTATTCCTCTAGATGCAAAATATCTTCTTGTAGATTCTAACCTGTCAAATCGTGATATGTGCCCAGGAAAATAACAATCCTCTTGTCCTTCTGCAATAACACCAAGATTACATTCTTTTGCTTTTCGCAGCAGTTCTATACCTCTCTGCTTCTCAATCGAGCTTTTTAGCAAAACTTCATCATGTTCTGTAAGATATGTCCCACAGCCACACAAATACCCATCAAATTGGAATTTTCTCACCTCTGTCGGAATACTACAGATTGTTCTGCCTGTATTAATAAACAGCAGATGTCCTTCCGCTCGTGCTTTTTCCATTGCCTCAATCGCACTTTGCGGTACCTCTTTTGTCACTTCACTCAACACTGTTCCATCAATATCAAAAAACAAGATTGCTCTTTCCATTTTACTTAATCCTAACTCTTATCTATTCTTAAACATTTCTACTATATCAACCATCTCCTGGGACGGATTGGAGATCACAGCAGTTTGTATAACTTTACACGGTGCATTATTTTTCACTTCATCAACCGCTGCTGTTACTGCTGATACACTGCCACCTACAAAAACAAGTGCATGTCCACCACACTTTGTGTCCTGTGTCACATACTCTACTTCTGCAGTCTTTAACATGCGGTCAACTACGATCACCGCATTGGATTCTCCTTTTACCTCTACCAGGCCATATGCTCCATATTTCTTCATCTTATTTCCCTTTCTTTTCCTTCTCTGATTTTCTCACAAAACAATACTCTTCTCATATGTACAACAGACAATTGAACAAATACCTATTTATTAATTGTCATTGCAATTGCTTTTTCCGTATCCTCAGAAGGTGATGCAATCACCGTATGGGAAACAATCTTCGTCAACGGTCTGGCTACATCCAGTGCTGCTTCCATTGCAGCCTTCACGTCAGAGACACTTCCTCTCATCTTCACGCAGGCTCCTGCCGCAAGACGATTTCTCTCCACACCCTGAATCTTTACTGCTGCTGCTTTTGCTGCCGCATCAAGTGCTACAAAACAGATACACTCACTTTCCAGTTCAAATACGCCGATTGCCTGGTTTCTGTAATCCTCTGCCATATCTTTCTCCTCTTCTTTCTGCTGTTCTGATCTTCTAACAGTTTTTTGCATATCACATAGTCTTATTATAATACACACCTGGCACTTAATCAACTACAACAACAATTAAAATTCATCAAAAAACAACATGAAGAAGTTGCTTTCTTGTGGTTTTATTACTATTTTGTAACTTTATAAGCTGATAACAGTCTTAATTCCACATTCATTTAACTTCTTCATGATTCATTACTTTCTTCTATTTTTAAATTCGTCTGTTATTTTGCAGATTCCACATTCACAGCCCCAAGGTTCATCTTGCGGAAAACTACAACAAGTACTTTTCCAAGTGCAAGAACGAGAATTGCTGCTGCGATTGCTTCCGGAATACCAGATGCTGTCACAGTTCCCATCACCAGACCGAATACTGCTGTAAGTGCAACTTCTTTTGCCTCGGCATACTGCTGTGCAAACAGGAAATAGATACTTCCCATTACAGTGACAGTATTCACCATTGAACCAACAAATCCCACAATCGGAAGTGCAATAAACTGATTTAGTTTAATCTTTGTAAAAAGTACCCACAGCCATCCTGCTACCACACCGATCAGAATTCTGCATCCAACGGAAATCCAGATTGCTTTCAACGCTCCAGGAATTCCTGTTGTACTTAAAAATGGTGAAAATGCAAAGGATAACAGTGTCGGAGCCATTGTATTACTGACCAGAGAGCATATACCAAAAACTGCTCCAAGAATTGCTCCTGCGCCAGGTCCTAACAGAATTGCTCCGAGGATCACCGGAATATGAACTGTTGTTGCCTTAATGATAGGGAGCTGGATCATACCAAGCGGTGTATTGGCCAGTACGATCACGATTGCTGCCATAAGTGCAACACTAACCATCCAACGAGTGTCATGTTTCTTTGTTTTCATTATTCAATTCCTCCTTGTTATCATTCCCAACTTGCGGGATACAATACAATTACCGGATTAGTATATCATTCCTTTGCCTGCTCAACAAGTATAAAAAGAAATACAATTTCATATATTCTATTAACGATTTTCCGAGGTGAACGAATGAAACTCTCTCTTTCCCGGAAATGTATCCATTTTCCCATACACCCTTTGAAATCAAAAAAATATTGCATTTTATTTCTTATCTTCTCTTATTTTTCAGGTATTGGAGCTGGATTTCTTAAAGAACAGATTTTCGCTTTTTCTAATGAGTCAACTTCGGCTCGCCCCTCTCCAGTCAACCAGAACTCCGTGACTTCTATTCCCCGGACGATTTCCTGTGCCCTTCCTGATCTCACACTTTCTTCAGAAGGAAACTGGGGGTTAAGTTTTCAGGAAGAAGGCAAAACTCCTGTTGGAAATGCTTCGATCCAGGAACTTGCATCTATGGATGCTTATTACGCACAGGATACGTCTGAAAAAGTTCTGTATCTTACTTTTGATGCCGGTTACGAAAACGGAAATACACCTGCCATCCTTGATGCACTGAAAAAACATCAGGTAAAAGCCACTTTTTTTGTTGTCGGAACCTACATTGACTCTGAGCCTGAACTGATCCGACAGATAATAAAAGAAGGACACACCGTGGGAAACCATACCTGGCATCACCCCGACATGTCCCATATTTCTTCTATAGAAGATTTCCAAAAAGAACTGGAATATGTAGAAACTGCCTATAAAAACGTAACCGGAAAGAATATGACCAAATACTATCGGCCTCCTCAGGGAAAATACAGTGAAGCTAATCTTCAAATGGCAAAAGAACTTGGTTACAAAAGTTTCTTCTGGAGTCTCGCCTATGTAGACTGGTATCAGGATAACCAGCCATCCAAAGAAGAAGCTTTCTCCAAACTCCTCGGAAGGATTCATCCCGGAGCTATCGTTCTGCTCCACAGCACATCTTCCACTAATGCTGAAATCCTGGATGAACTACTAACCAGATGGGAAGAGATGGGATACCATGTACAGCCCCTTGAAAATATCATTTCCACTTCATCTGCCACCGTCCAGCAACACACGTAACTATAAATTTTCAACCGCTGCTTTCTCGATTGCAAGACCCTTAGCATATGTTTCCATAAATTTCTCGTATCCTTCCACATCTTCCGTAACCGGATCCATTCCTGTTCCCACTGCATCATGGAATACTTTGTTCTCAAGATAATCTGTCAGCGATTCCTTGTCCTCTTTCTTAATAAGGTAATCGGCAAGCAGTGCGATTCCCCATGCACCACCTTCACCTGCTGTCTCCATAACATAAACCGGTGTATCGATTGCTCCTGCAAGAATTCTCTGTCCGACACCTTTTGTCTTAAACAGTCCGCCATGTCCCATCATACGATCCAATGCAACATGTTCTTTTTTCAGAAGGATATTCATTCCTGTCTTCAATGCTCCAAGAGAAGTATAAAGATGTACTCTCATAAAGTTTGCAAGATTAAATTTGCTGTCAGGTTTACGAACGAATAACGGTCTTCCTTCGTTAAATCCTGTAATATGCTCTCCTGAGAAATAGTTGTAAGCCAGAAGTCCGCCACAATCGGAATCTCCTTCTAATGCTTTGTTATAAAGTGTTCCAAAAATCTGGTTCATATCTGCTGTCATTCCCATACTCTCTGCAAATTCACGGAACAGATTCACCCATGCATTCAGATCTGATGTACAGTTATTACAGTGCACCATTGCTACAAGATCTCCGGCCGGAGTTGTTACGAGATCAATTTCTTCGTAAGGCTTTGTCAGGTCTTTCTCAAGTACTGCCATTGCAAATACACTTGTTCCGGCAGATACATTTCCTGTGCGGACAGCAACGCTGTTTGTTGCAACCATTCCTGTTCCGGCATCTCCTTCCGGAGGACACATTGGAATTTTGGACTGAAGTATTCCTGTAGGATCAAGCAGTTTTGCGCCTTCTTCTGTCAATACACCTGCGTCTTCTCCGGCAACAAGAACTTCCGGAAGGATTTCACGGATCTTCCATGGGAAATTCTTCTCTGCTGTAAGTTCATCAAACTGATCCATCATCTTCTCATTAAATTTCTTAGTAGCTATGTCGATTGGGAACATTCCTGCTGCATCACCATTTCCGAGCACCTTCTTGCCGGTCAATTTCCAATGGATATATCCTGCAAGTGTTGTAATATAACGAACATCTTTTACATGTTCTTCACCATTTAAGATTGCCTGGTACAGATGAGCAATACTCCAACGCTGCGGAATATGATAAGAAAAGAGCTCTGTCAGTTTTTCAGAAGCTTCTTCTGTGATCGTATTTCTCCAGGTACGGAACGGAACAAGCAATTCATCATTCTCATCAAACACAAGATATCCATGCATCATTGCGCTGACTCCGAGTGCTGCAAATTTTGTAAGCTTCACATTATATTTTGCTTCTACATCTTTCACAAGATCCTGGTAACATCCCTGAAGACCATTCTGGATTTTCTCCATGCTGTATGTCCAGACATTGTCTACAAGCTGATTCTCCCAGTCGTAACTTCCGGATGCGATCGGACTTTTATCCTCATCAATTAAAACTGCTTTGATTCTTGTAGAACCAAACTCAATTCCAAGCACCGCTTTTCCTTCTTCGATTGTTTTCTTAATCTCTTCTTTTCCTCTCATATTTTTGCCCTCCTGTAAAAAATGCGGCGTATAACTCCTTTTAATAAGTCATCGCCGCATCCGATTCATATAACACATTGCTTCCGTTTTTTCACAGCAGATTTTGCCGCAAAATGTCACGCAACATGTATTTATAACATATGTTTTCTAAGCTCTTCTCCACTCTTTGCGCTTAAGTATGCAGGTGCAATATCAAATACTGTCTTGCATCCGATCTGTCCTTCGCTTGCCAGTCTGTAAGCTGCTCTTGCATAAGCGATCAATACAGATGATGTAAATTCCGGATTGGAATCCAGTTTCAGACTATATTCGATCAGGTGCTTATTCTCACCATCCCATCCTGTCTTTCCACTGCGGAGTACAAATCCACCGTGCGGAATTCCGCTGTGGTTTGCTTTCAGTTCTTCTTCACTGATAAAGTGTACTGTTGTATCGTAATCTGAGAAGTAGTTCGGCATTGTCTTGATCTCTTCTTCTACCTTCGCCGCATCTGCTCCTTCTTCCAGTACAACGAAACACTCTCTTGTATGTTTCTGTCTTGTTGTAAGTTCCGGATTCTCTCCGTTTCTTACTGCCTCCAGTGCAGCCTCTACCGGAATTGTGTACTGCTTTCCGTCTTTGACACCTTCAACTCTGCGGATTGCGTCAGAATGTCCCTGGCTTACACCTTTGCCCCAGAATGTGTAATCATTTCCATCCGGAAGAATCGCATTCGCATACAGTCTGTTCAGGGAGAACATTCCCGGATCCCAGCCCACAGAGATGATTCCTACATGTCCGCCTTCTTTTGCGGCTGCATCTACATTTGCAAAATGCTCCGGGATTCTTGCATGTGTATCAAAACTATCGATTACATTGAACATCTTTGCGTAAACAGGTGTCTGTTTTGGAAGGTCTGTTGCGCTTCCTCCGCAAATTATCATAACGTCAATCTTATCTTTCCAGTCTTCTACGTCTGCTACATTACAAACTGTCGCTGTCTCTGTCAGAATCTTGACATCTTCCGGATTTCTTCTTGTGAACACTGCCACAAGCTCCATATCATCATTCTGCTTTACTGCGCACTCAACGCCTCTTCCAAGATTACCATAACCTAAAATACCAATTTTAATACTCATACTTAAACTCCTTTTTGCTCCGCAGATCTGTCTGCTTTGCATTTTCTTAGCGGACAGATTTACGGAGACTTTTTTTCTAATTAGATATTATACCTTTTCGTTTTCTTCATTTCAATGATTTTTCGATGAATTTTTAAGTATTGAAGGTTATCCTCTTAATGATTTTTTATTTTCTAAATGCAAGTTCATTCCATCTGAGTTCATTTTTCAGATTACGGATTGTTGTATCTTTATCAATATATACAGCTTCGATTCCCATCATTGCTGCCCAGTCACCCATCTGTTCTGCAGTGATATCATAAGAGAATGCTGTATGATGTGCACCACCGCAAAGAATCCAGGCTTCAGCTCCTGTTGCGAGATCCGGCTCCGGTGTCCAGAAGTTTGTTGCTACCGGAAGCTTCGGCATTGGTTTCTCATTCTTCTTGCAGTCCACTGTATTGATGATCAGACGGAAACGGTCTCCAAGATCGATCAGTGATGTTGCGATACCTTTTCCTTCTTTTGATGTAAATACAAGTCTTGCAGGATCTTCTCTGTCTCCCATAGAAAGTGGATTTACCTTGATGCTGATCGGACCATCTGCGATAGATGGGCAGATCTCAAGCATATGAGCCTGAAGGATTCCTTCTTTTCCAGGCACAAAATTATATGTATAATCTTCCAGCATCGATGTTCCTTTTGCATCTTTCATGCCTTCTGTCATGATCTTCATGATACGGACCATAGCTGCTGTCTTCCAGTCTCCTTCAGCTCCAAATCCATATCCCTTCTGCATCAGACGCTGGATCGCAAGTCCAGGAAGCTGTTTGAGTGCACCGAGATCTCCAAAATGTGTAACGATTGCCTGATAGTTTTTCTCCTCAAGGAAACGCTCGAATCCAAGCTCAATCTGTGCCTGAACAGCAACATGTTTTCTAAACTCTTCCGGATCTCTTCCTTCAAGAAGGATCTCATATTTGTCATAATACTCTTCTACTAATGTATTTACATCTGCTGCGCTTACAGCATCTACAGACTCTGCGATCTCATTTACCGGATAAGCATCTACTTCCCATCCGAATTTAATCTGTGCCTCTACTTTATCACCTTCAGTAACAGCTACATTTCTCATGTTGTCTGCAACTCTCATGACACGTACATGGCTGCTTTCGATCACACCAACTGCTGTACGCATCCAGGAAGCGATCTTCTCCTGAACCTTCTCGTCTGACCAGTGTCCAACAACAACTTTTCTCTCGATTCCAAGTCTTGTGAAAATGTGTCCGAACTCACGTCCACCATGTGCTGACTGGTTCTCATTCATGAAATCCATATCGATCGTGTCATATGGGATCTCCATATTGAACTGTGTATGAAGGTGAAGCAGTGGTTTTCTGAACTCCTGAAGTCCAAGAATCCATGATTTTGCAGGTGAGAATGTATGCATCCATGTAATGACACCGGCACATTCATCATCAATATTAGCTTCATTAAAAGTCTTACGGATCAGTTCGTTTGTGATCAATGTTGGTTTCCATACAACTTCATATGGAAGAACTCCAGACTCATTGAGCTTCTCTACGATAATTTTGGCATGCTCTGCTACATGCGCCAGACATTCATCTCCGTAAAGATCCTGTGAACCTGTGCAAAACCAGAATTTGTAATCTCTTCCTGTTTTCATGCGAAAAATCCTCCTTAAAATAAAATTAATATCATATGCATAACATTCCTGAAAATCTGCTGCCCGGTTCTGCTGCCAACATGCGTCCGATCTTCTGAAATGTTATAGGGTTCTCTGTAATCTACATCGCTTCATTCTCTAATAAAACAATCTGATAAAACGGTTATGTATCTGTGCTCACGCCCCTGCTTTCACGCTGCTGCCCCGTATGATCAGTTCCGGCCGGATCAGCCGTTCCACTGTACTTTCTTCATCCGGCACGCCACTTAATTTTTCCAGGAGAAGCTTTGCCGCCATCTCTCCCAGTTTTTCCTGGGGATGGGTGATGGTGGTAATGCCCTGTCCCTGTCTTGCATACAGTGAATTGTCATAGCCGGTCACTGCAACATCTTCCGGGATCTTTTTGCCCTGACGTTCCAGTTCTTCCATGACCTGGACAGCGATCTGGGCGTTGTAACTTACGATCCCATCCGGAAGACTGTTCTGTCGGACCATGTTCCGTACCATAAGAGCCGGCTTTTTTCGCCGGTCCTCGGTGTGAAACCAGACCACCTTATCCGGGTCATAGGCAATTCCATGCTCCTGCAAAGCCTTCACATAGCCCTTATGCCGTTCGATTCCCTGACGGTCATCTGCCTTGAAAAAACCTGCGATGTCACGTCTGCCGGAATCCAGGAGATGCTTTGCAACAAGATAACCGCCACCTGCATCATCCATGAGGATATGGGGTTTTTCCTGCATCTCTGTATACAGTCCCTGGATAAAAATATATGGGAT